>WNGL01008159.1_pt1 | contig 26854 bp, 15 predicted proteins | sample 5400591 | NCBI WGS metagenome assembly WNGL01 (sample SAMN13153377, study PRJNA577476) | soil metagenome | isolation source: 80 cm soil or saprolite under Garry oak tree replicate 1 | place: USA:California | collected 2016-06-15 | reverse complement strand
GGAGTCCATCCACCGTTCGGAGGCCCAACTGGACCGGGCGACGGCCGCGCTCGACTCCAGTGCCGACCGCACCAGACGCGAGCAGGCCGAGGTCGACCGCGAGGTGGCCCGCACCGATCGGACGATCGACGGTACGGCAAGCGACACCGGCAGCACCGTCCAGCCGCGTTGACGCGATACGCCGGCTTCACGCATCGACCGGATCGATCAGGACGCAGCCTGGTCGGGCTCCGGGGTTGCCCAACCGAGCCACCACTGGTTCTCGGGCGGTTCACCGGCGGCCGCGCTATTCCGGTAGCCTGCCCGTGGCCCACCAGCCGGGGATCAGCCGTGACACCGAGGCGCATGGGAGTGACAGCGAGATGGCCACGACAGCCGACCTGGTCGTACGCAGCGGCGACCTCAAGCGCGAGCTGATTGAGTACGCGCAGCAGCCCCGCTACCACCAAGCCTTCCGCGAAGCCCTGCTCAGCCAGGACCCCTCGGTCGTGGCCGACGAGCAGAAGCTGACCATGTTCATGGATCACTTCGTGCTCCAGCACCGGCTACGTAACGGCAAGACGGTGGTGGAGCAGTTCGTCGCCGCCCGACCGGACCTGCCCGAGGCCGAGCGGGAGCTGCTGCTCGGCTGGCGCGACGTGGTCGAGGGCATCTTCGAGGTACACCACCGCGACGGCGACGCGCTCGTGGTGGAGAACCTGATCGACGACCTGACGTACCGGGTGCGCTCCAACATGGGACCGGCCGTGTTCCGCTGCACGCCCCGCCGCTCCTTTCTCATCACCAGGCTGGTACCCATCGGCGCGGAGTGGCTCATCAGCGGCGCCGCCAGCGTCTTCCCCGCCAGCAAACGCGCGCACATCTACCGCATCGCCGCCGACTTCGCCCTGCGCCAGCCCGCACTCATGTTCCGCAACCCGGACAAGCTCGCCCGCGGCTGGGAGCTGCAACACGCCGAACGCGACCGGTTCGTACGCTTCTTCGGCACCGACCTGATCGTCCTGCCCGGCGACCAGTTTGCCGACCAGATGCGCCAGTACCAGGAATTCAGCCGCAAGGAACTCCTCGCCACACTCCCCGCGCCCGACCGGGCCCGCCGCGTCGACGCGCCCACCCCCGACTTCACCGCGGACTCAGACCTGGTCGAGTCCGACACCGTCGGGGTCATCTACGACGAGGTCGAAGGGCTGAACTTCTACGCCGAGTTCGGCCTCGTCGAAGCCGTCTTCGCCGACCCGGCACTGCTGCGCCGCCGCCTGTACAGGCAGCGGCTGCTGGACTACCTCGACGACGACAGCGTCTCGCCGCTGCCGTTCCGGCGCCTGGCCGACCGCGACCCCGAGCGGGCCAGCGTGGTCTTCCAGGAGCTCTTACGCCGACCCGGTTTCGACTGGCGCACCGACGGAGAGAACCTGCTCCGCGAACGCAAGGCCGAGTTCTTCGACCGGCCACCACGGCCCTCGATCAGCCCGATCAGCGAACGCCTCGCCCGGTACGTCACCCGGCCCTGACCCGGCAGGTGCCGCTCGCCCGTCCCAGGTTGGCTCTATGCACTGTAGAAGCGCACAGGTTCGGCGAGGACACGCGTTGCACCGCCAAGATCAGCAAGCCTCGCGGCAAGTGTAGCCATGGCAAGTCGCTTGGGTAGCGCGGCGCTGAACTTGAGGCCGACCAGTGCCTTCTCGTTCACCTCGGGAAGGCACAGACGGGCTGCCGCGTCGCTCGTCGCCTCTCGCCAGGCAGCGGGGGTCACGTCTTCGCGGAGCCGGATCTGATGGTCGTCGAAGCGCTGCATCGGGTCCACGATCTCGCTCAGCGTTGCGGCGAGCGTAGCGTTCGCCTTGAACCCTGCCCAGGTCCACCACCGCAAGTCCCCGCCCTCATGTCGCGTGATGAGGCTGCCGCCGGGATGGACCAGACCTTCCCGTGCCGAGCGTTCCTTCTCCAAGGCCGCGATAGCGCGTCTGGTCAACCGCACCGGAGGATCGGAGCCAAGCAGCACCCCGCGCATAGCCTGCGATAGTTCGTACGACAAGCCAGCCCAGCCGAGTGACATCCAGCGTGCCCGCCCCCCGCCGTCCGCGGGTTCTACGAAACACCGGCGGCGCCGCCAGTCCGTGTACGTGACCCGCCAGCTACGTCCGCCAAGCAGAAGCCGCCGGTCGCCCTTCACCTCCTCCACGAGGAGGCTCGGGTCGATTCGGCCCAACTCGGTGCGGCCGAGCAGAACGGTGAACTCCGGCGAGCCTGTGAAAACGGCGGTCATTTCCATGAAGTGCCGCCGCCCGAAGGAGAGTTCCGCGGCCGGACCGATAAAGAGCATTCCGTTGTCCGAGTTCAGGTACCCGTTGTCCAGGAGGTACCGCAGTACGACTTCCGCGCCTGCCCCGAAAGGTGTCAGGCCGTTCCACCACTGTGGCCATGCCTGGTCACCGATCTGCCGCTCCTGCAGGCAGAGAGCCAGGATCTGCTGGGCGATGATGTGCCGTGGCTCGGGTGGCGTCGCGACGGGCTCGACCCAACCGTGCCCCCACAGATCCAGCAGCCCCGCAGCTTCAACAAGGTCCCGGCCGGTCAGTGTCAAGAGAAGGCAGTTGCGGGTGCTTGCGGCACGGCGGCCGGTGCGTCCGAGTCGCTGAAGGAAGGCTGCCACCGTCGGCGGCGCGTCGATCTGGATCACCCGGTCGAGGTCCCCGACATCGATGCCAAGCTCAAGTGTGCTTGTGGAGACGATGACACAATCACGCGCTTCGGCGAACGCCTGCTCGGAGCGGCGACGCTCGTCCGCGGCCAGCGAGGCGTGCGAGAGAAAGGTGGTCACGCCCCGGGCGCGAAGCAACTGACCGAGTTCCTCCACGGTCTGGCGCGCCTCGCAGAAGACCAATCGCTTCTCGCCCGCGTGGAGGGTGGCGATGACGGTCGCCGCGTTTTCGAGAGAGCCCACGTAGTCCAGTTCCACGTCTCCCGGTGGCCCGGCGACCACCGCTGTCCGCGCCGGCAGGTCCGGTGCGACCACCGTCGCAGGTCGGGTATCCCGGCTTGAGCCCTGGAGCCAGAACAGTAGCTCTGCCGGGTTGCCCACGGTGGCCGAGAGTCCGACCCGTTGCAGCGGACGCCCTACCAGGTGCGTGAGGCGTTCGAGGACGGCTAACAGATGCCAGCCGCGGTCGTCTCCAGCGAAGGCATGCACCTCGTCGACCACGACGGCCTGTACGCCATCGAAGAACAACCGGTGGTCGACGTTGGCGCTGACCAGCATCGATTCCAATGACTCGGGGGTGGTGAGCAGGACGTCCGGCCGCTCCCATAACACCGCCCGGCGTCCTCCCGAGCCCACGTCCCCGTGCCATACCGCGGCCCGGCGGCCGATCCAGCTGACATACCGCTCCAGCCGGGGCGCAAGGTTGTTGATCAGTGCCTTGAGCGGGCAGACGTACAGCACCGACGTCCCGGACCACTTCTGCGATGCCATCCGGGTCAGCAACGGGAAGACCGCCGCCTCGGTCTTGCCGGCCGCCGTCGGCGCGAGCAGCAGAGCGTCGTCGCCCCGCAGCAAGGGGCTGACAGCCGCCTGCTGGAGCGGGCGGAGGTCCCGCCAACCGAGCGAGTTCACGATGTGGTGCACCAGCACCGGATCGAGTACGTCGATACTCATAGCGGCAGGTCGAGGTCGTCTGCCGTGACGTAGTTGCGCTCGACGTCGGTCAGCTCGTTCGGCCGCATCGTCAAGGCATAGTGTTGGCGTGGGTCCCAATCGTCGAACTGGTCGACCCGGTCGAGAACGTCGACCAGTTTCTTGAGGTAGATTCGCGGGGCCACGCCGACCTGGCCGCCGAGCTTGCCGGTCACGGCTCGGGCGAGTTCAGCAATATACGCGTCGTCCACCCGGGACACGCGCGGGTGGTCAAACAGCGAGCGCACCTTGACGCCCAGTTCCACCAAGGCATCGATCGTGAACCCCGGCAGCCGGATCTGGACGGCGCGGGGGTTGTCCCACTTCGGGTCCGGACCGAAGTCGGTTGCCAGCCGTTGGGCCAGCGGAGCCAGCCGCTGCACCCCTTGCGTACCGTCGTAGAAGGCGGGGGTTCCGGTAATCATGAGCAACAGTCCAGGAAACCGGCCGGCGTAGACGTCGTCGACGAGCTGCCGCAGTGCGTTGAGAGCCTTGTCCCTCGCGTCGGAGCGGACCCGCTGCAGCGTCTCGACCTCGTCGAGTACCAGCAGCAGGCCAGGATGCCCGCTGTCGCGTAGCACGGTGAGCAGGCCCTGCAGGAAGCTGAGCGCACCGAAGTGGTCCAGGTCGCCCTTGACCCCGGCGACCCGGCGCGCGGATGCCGCCACGTGCGGCTGGCCGCCGAGCCACGCGGCAAGGCCGTCGGCAGTGGTCATGTCCCCTGCTGCGCTGGCTGTGCGGTAGCCGCGCAGCGCGGCGGCAAAGCCCGGTGTGGCGCGCGAGATGGCGGCCAGGCGGCGTTCGAGCAGTTCGCCGACTGCGCCGTCGAGTCCGGGTGCGTCGTCCTCGGTGACGGTTCCGAGGCTGAGGACGTCCTCCTCGAGTGCGAAGATCCAGCCGTCCAGGATCGGGCGTAGCGCGCTGGGTGTGAACTGCTCGGTGACGAGCCGCTCGACAAGCCGGCGGTACACCGTCTCCATCCGGTGCAGCGGGGTCTCGGTCTCGGAGACCTGTACCTCCGCAGTGGCGAAGCCGAGCCGCTTGGCCCGCTCGGCGAGCCACCGGGTGAAGAAGGTCTTTCCCGCGCCGTACTCACCGCGGATGGCCTTGAAGACACTGCCGCCCTTGGCGACCCGGTCCAGGTCCTCGTCGACCACCTGCGTGAAGCGGTCCAGGCCCACCGCGAGCACGTCCAGGCCATTGACCGGTACTGCGCCGCGCCGGAGCGCGTCGATGATCTCCTGGCGGCGGCGGGCAGAAACGTCGGCGTTCATAGCTGGAACTGGTCCACCAGGAGGGCGACGTCCAGCTTCACGGTCTGGCCGTCAGCGTCGATGGTCAGCACGGGGTAGCCCTCGACCTGAAGCAGCCGGACCAGTTCGGTGATCGAGCCCCGGATGCGGTGGGCCGGGATCCCGGCGTGCGCCGCCAAGGTGTCCAGGGTGGCCCTACCGTTGCCGGCCAGCAGGACGCCCAGCAGCGCGGCGACCCGTTCGTCGGGCAGTGGCGCGCGGGTGCGCCGACGTGCCGCGTAGATATCGCTGGCCAGCAACTTCTCCACAAGGGCCGGCTGCGCCGGCTCTTGACCTGTTCCCGGCTTGCCCTCGCCCTGGGTAGGGACCTCGAAGAGTGCCTCGGCCTGCCGGGTCGGACGGGCGGGACCCCGCCGTTGCACTGCCACCTGCGCCGCCGGTTCGCCGGCCGACAGCGGTTCCCGCCACCAGTCCGGACTGGCTACCGGGGCCCCGGCCCACCCGGGTACGGCGTCTTCGATGCCCGCGCTGAGTACGACCAGCGGGATCACCGCCTCGGCCGGTGCGGCGCCACCGTGGTACCCGGCCTTGCGCGGCCCGTACCGCAACTCCTCCCGCCACGGCAGCACTACCCGGCCGCCCGCCCTGACGACCCGCGACCCGTGTACGAGTACTTCGCCGTCCCCGGCGGGCGTGGTCGCCGTACGCCAGCGGTTCTCGCTCGTGTCCTGCGTACGTTGTACCGCCTCGGGACCACGGTCGATGACGTGGCCGTGGTCGGAGACCAGCGCCACGACCCGATCCTGGGCAAGGCTCAGCAGGTCGCGTACGGCAACGACGGTTTCGTCGCTCCACACGATGGTGCCCGGGTCGCTGCGGTCCAGCGCATCGTCGATGGTGTTCACCACTGCCGCCACCAGCATCCGGTTGGGATCGGCCAGTGCCGTGGTGACCTCGCTGTCCAGTGCCGATCCGGCGCCGGCTCGCAGCGCGGCCTTGTGGACCAGCAGTCCATCCGGAAAACGCTCGGTGAAGGCGGCCCGCTCCTGCGCCTGTGTCCCGGCGGCGATCCGGCCGGACAGCAGGCTGCACCGGCTGACTTCGGTAATCGTGGGCAGCGCCGCGAGGACGCCGACGCGCTGCCCACCCTCGGGCGTCAACTCCAGCCAGGAACCGGTGCGCGTCAACGACTCGGCGAGCTCAGTGGCGGCGGCCGTACTCATGCCGTCCATGACGAGCAGCAGCACGCGCCGGTTCCGGTCGAGAATCGGCTGCACCACGCGATCGAGCACGTCCTCGACCCGGAGCAGCGCACCGGGTTGGGCCTCGGCCACGGTCGCCTCCGCAAGCAGGCCGGCGAATTGCTGGTCGTGGCGGGCCCGACGGACGTCGACCGCGCGGTGCAGCAGTTGGTGCGCCTCGGCCACCTGTGGATCGGGGTCGCCCGCGAAGATGTCCAGCCGGGCACGGTCCACCCAGCCGTCCACCCGTACCTGCCGCAGCAGCGCGTCGTGGAGGGTAGCCGGCGGCGGTTCGTCCACTGTGGACAGCCAGCGCAGGAGGCGTACCGCCATCCGCGCAGTCTCCACCCGCTGTGAATCCGCTGACCGGTGCTCTGCAACGGCCGGCAGCAGAGCCTGTGTCCTACCGACCAATGCCGGGTCTGCCTGGTTGCCAGCCGGTACCGCAGCCCGGACGGCCGCCGCGAAGTCCCGCAGCCGATGGGTGAAGCCGCTGGGCAGGATGACCGATCCGCCGAGCAACTCGGTGATGCCTATCTGCGCGGCCAACTCCTCGGCGCGGCGCAGCATCCGTTGCGCCTCGTGGACATCCGACTCGAGTACCCGGTCCAGCCACGCCTCCGCCGCCTCGCGAAGGGCAGCCGCCTGCCCGTCGGTGAGCTGGCCGACCCGCGGTTCCAGGCGTACCCGGCCGGCCACTGCCACCGGACCGGTCGCCGCGGCAGCCGGCCACAAAACCCCGGCCAGCAGGCCCAGTGGCAGGGCGTCCACACCGTGGCCGTTGCGTATGGCCGCCATAATCGGGACCGCGGCGGGTCCGGCGATCTCGGCCAGGAAGGTCGATACACCGTCCGCCACATCGGCGGGTACGTCCCGGAAGCGCATCAACGCCGGGGCATCCGTACTCCACTGCAGGAGGCCGGCACTGTCGATCTGCTGCCGATCGATGCCCAGCAGTTGTCCGGCAAGGCACCGCAGCGCATGGTCACGGGTCAGAACCTTCCCGGCGAGCCGGGGCCAGCCCTCCGCCGGGGCGAAGTCATTCAGGGCATCCGCCACCCACCGGCCGGTACGCACCAGTGTCGGGTCGAGGTCGACCCCGCCGAACAACTGCCGTACCAGTTCCCACGGGTCGATGCTGCGTACGGTGTGGTAGCTCACGTGCGCCAGCAGCCCGTCGCCCAACTGCGCGTCGGTCAGCTCGGTCAGCAGGACGAGCTTCTCGGCGCCGGTACGGCTGTATAGGGCGGCTCGTACAGCCAGCGGTGTCGGGCATGGCACCACGCGCACGGTGACGCCACCGAGGTGCATCACGGTGTCATCGGTCCACATGGGACTGGCGCGCAGCGCGATGGCGGTTCCCGCATCGTTCTCCGCCAGCCACGCCTCCACCTTGCGCCGTACGGCGTTGGTCTGGTCGCCGCTCACAAGGGCTCCCACGTCACGCGGACCGGATGGCCGGCGGACAGCTCGTCTTTGATTGCCGCGACGACACTTTCCAGCTCGGACGCGTTACTGACCTCCGTCGCGTGGGCGCGCACCGGATCGACGATCACGGCAGGCGGCGTGACCTCCGGCGGTTCGACGGCCTTCGGCTGCTCGGCCAGCAGCGCGGTCACCTTGTTGGTAGCCTCCCGCAGCGCCGGTACCAGATCGTCAGCATGCTGGTCGTGCCGGGCCGTGGTACGCAGGCGCTCGATGATCGCGCGGAACCGCTCGTCGGTTTCGGCACGGCTCACCGCCGCTTGCAGAAGGGACCACGGCGTACCCTCGATCGCCGTGTTGACCTGTGCCGCCTGTTTGAAGGCCGCGCTCGCCGCCGCGAAGTCGACGTCCCCGACATCAGCCTGGGCGACGACGTCGACGAGCACGACGTCGTCCTTCTCTTCCGCCACCGTTCTCAGCAGAGCCGCCACCCGGCGTGCGGTACCGAGCCGTCCGGTTCCCTCGGCGAGCCCGAGAAGGTCGGCATGCTCCCCCAGCTTGGTGACCAACGTTGTGGCGGACGGCTGGTACTGCCGGGCGACCTCGCGCATCGTCCCCGCCAGCTCGCCCAGGGTCGCCGGGCTGCGCCACTCGGGCAGTTGCCTGCCGAAGAACGGCTTGCCCCGCTCGACCGCGCGCCGCCATGACTCCTCCGACGGCATCGGCGGGTGTCGCAGTTCGAGCTGATCGTTGACCGCCAGCACCGAGTTGACGTCGACCTTGGTCTCGTGCAGGTACCAGGCGAGCTGCTGGTCGAGCGCGAAGACGGCCAGAATGAGGTGCTTGAGCTCCCGGTCGAAGCCGTGCGGGGCGGGCTCGTCCACCAGGTCGAGCAGCCGCGAGACGGGGAAGTGGTCCTTGTACCCGTCGGCGGCGGCCGCCTTGAGGAAATGCTGACTCCACCAGCAGTTGCTCGTGGTCAGCACGTACCGGTGCTCGACCAGTTCACCGAGCCGCAGCGGGTTGCAGATGCGCTGCACCGTCTTGCGGTCGGCGGTGTCCACGGTGGTGCCGCGTGTCTCGTCGGCCGCGGCGCGCTGCGCGTACTGGAGGACCTTCGCCACCTCGCCGCGCGTGATCGCCCGCTCGTCATCTGGAAGATGCGGCTTGCCGGGGTAGGCCCATTCAAGGAGTTCCGCGGTGAGGTTCTCGAAGGCGGTACGCAGGGTACCGCCACGCGGGTCGCCCAGCCGCAGACCCTGCGCCAGCGTGTGCAGGACGCCGATCGAGTCGTCCTCGACATCGGCCGGTTCCGGCTTGGCCGCGCCGTACGCCTGCTTGAGGGCGGCGAGCAGCGAGGTCCGCACCTGCTGCTGGCGCTGTTGCAGATACACCTTGCCCTGTTGCCGGTCGGCCACCGACCAATCGGCAGCCAACGTGTTGAGCCGGTCACCGTTGCCGAGGTCGCCCAGCAAATAGTTAATCTTCGCAAGCTGGGCGACCCGGCTCATCATGTCGTCGCTGAGGAACAGCGGGAGCCAGAAGACGGTACGGGAGTCGTTGCCCTGCAAGGCTTCGATCCTCGCGCGGTCACTGGCCCGGGTGTACCCCTGGCTGTCGAACGGATAGTCCACGATTATCCGCCAGGTCTCGCCCGTCGAGAGCACCGCCGAATCTGGAAGCGCGTCGCGGTCGCGGACGTTGCCGAACCGTACGTGGATCGTGTGCCGCCGGCCGCGCCACTCCCGCTGATGTGGGAGATCGCCGAATGTACCCTCGGTCTCGGCCAGCCCCAGCTCGGTGGCGACCATCTCCCGGACGATCCGTTGCAGCGATCCGGTCATGGTCTCGTTGTTGGGTACGAGATCCAGCAGCCGGTCATAGTCCACACTGGACAGTTTCAGCGAGATGACGGGGTCCGGACCGTCGCCGACGTGCAACTCCCCCGCGTCGGCGGCGAGCTTGCGCATCCGGTCGAGCACGATCTGGTTCTCGTACCCGGGGATCGGCGAGGCGATCGAGCCGAAGTTCAGCGCGTGCAGCTTCGCGGCGGTAAGGCCGCGCAGCGCCGGCACCTCCGGTACCAACGCGCTGAGCAGCAGCGTCTTGACGAGCTTATCGTCGAGGCCGAACCCGTTGTGGGTGTCCGCCTCCGCCTCGCCGATGCCGTGCCGGGCCAGTAGCAGGGGCCGTAGCTTTGTCTGGTACGTCTCCCGCGCATCCTGGAACAACTGCTTCAGCTTCGGCCGGTCGGGCAGCTCGCCGTGTAGCACCAGCGGCTCGAACAGCGCGGCGACCCCGATGAGGTCGTTGACCCGCAAGGTGTTCCGGCGCTCGGACAGCAGCTCGGTCATCACCTTCAACGCGGTACGTTCCCGCTGCAACGCCTGGGACAGCGCGACGAGGGTGGCGACCAGCGCGGGCGAGAACGGGTACAGCTTACGGAATGCGCTCGCGTCAGACCCGATCCCGGCGTCCCCGTACTGCGCGCCCAGAAGGAGCGTGTCCCACACCTGCCGGTTGCCGCGTACCGCCGCGAACGCGTCGTCGATGACCTGGCGCGCGGTGTCGTTGTTGGGCCGCAGCAACCGCTTCTCGGTGATCTCGGGCAGGTTGGTGTCGGCCAGCACGATCTCACCGAACCTGCCTTGCACGCTACGCATCACGTGCGCCAGCGCCTCGCGCTCGGTCCCGCCGACCTGCGGGCCGAGGAACTCCTCCAGGTAGCGCTGCTGCGCCACGAACGAGATGATCGGCAGCGGCCGGGCCGTGTCCGAGGACTCGACCAGCTTGTTGAGCTTGGCGCCCTCGGTGCGGACGAAGGTGTTGTCGGCCAGCCTCGTCGACAGCCACAGGATGAACTCGTCGAGGAACAGGACCATCGCGTCGTACCCGAGATCCTTGGCGTGCCGGGTGATGACCGCGAGGCCGGTGTCGAAGTCGAGGTATTCGCCGCTGCGTACCGCACCGGTGAAGAACGCGGCCGTCAACGCGGAGACCAGGCCGTCGCGTTGCTCGGTTCCCGGTGGGCTGGCCGCCGCTGCCGCGAAGGTGTCCGCCGTCCAACCCGCCTTGCGGGCGCGCAGTGCGGCCAGGTTGCCTCCTGAGCCGCCGGGTGCCGCACCGCCCTCCCCCAGCGCCGCGAAGAACCGCTCGTCGCCCATCCGCTCCCGCAGCCGCGCCGCGTCGGCCAGCAGCGCGTCCGAGCGGTGTACCGCCGGGGCTGGCGCGTCGGGATGCAGAACGGCGATCTGGTTGAGGTATCCCTCCAGGACCGCCTGCTCCACGGACTGCGCGTCGAGCATGTGGAACGTCAGTGTGAGGATCTTCTTACCGGCCAGCCACGGGTCGGCCGCCGCGATCGGCCCGGACAGGTTACGGACCGCGCGCGCATCCGGATTGTGCCGCAGGATCTCCCGCAGTACCGCCATGAAGTGCGACTTGCCCGAGCCGAACGACCCGTGCAGGAACTTCGCCTGCGACCGCCCGCCCGGGGCCAGCGCGTGGCCGACCGTCTCCAGCGCGTCGGCGAAGTCGCGCCTGAGCTGATCGGTCACGACATAGTGGCTCAGATCCGCGTCGCCGGACGCACGTACGACGAAGTCCGCGTCGCCTACCGACTCCGGTATCTCGATCAGATCACGCAACAGTGTCACGTCAGCTCCTCAACGCCGCGTAGTTCACGAAGCGTGGCCCGGTCCGCGCCGAGGGCCGACAGCTCCGTATCGATCAGACCACTGAAGAACTCGGCGGGCGAACCCGGGAAGCCGGGCCGGCTTCCGGCATACCACTGGTGCAGCCACGGCTCAAGCTCGGCGATCCCGGCCAGCAGCGGCAACAACCGCGCCGCCGGCCAGGCCGCGTTGTTCTTCCGGTCCAGGTAGACGGTGGCCAGGGCCTGCGCCTGCGCCAGGTGGTCCCACCCGGCCCAGCCGAGCAGTTCCGTGCCGTCGCCATCGCGACCCATCCGTGGGTACGAGATGAAGCGCTCCTTGGGCACATCGAGCTTGCCGCGCGCCCGCCAGTACGACGGCTTGACGAAGTCAGCCGAGGTGTATTTCGGCGGTACCGGGATGTCGAGCTTCACGCTCTCGGCGTCCTCGCGGCGCTGCAACGCCCAGGTCCGTTCCCACTGCGCCCGCTTGCGCAGCCCGTCGCGCTTGTACCGGTCCGCCGGCAGGTACGGCACATGCTCGTCGGCGAGCAGCTTGCCCAACGTCTTGGTGAGGTCATGCTCGCTGGTACCCATCCAGAGGTCAAGCACCGACCGGAACTCCTCGTCGTGGCGCACCCGGTCAGAGATCTGTGCGACCGACAGTGGAGTGGGCGCACCGCCCCACAGTTCCGGCGCTTCGAGCCGGTCGAGCAGCCAGTCCCGCAGCGCGGCCTGTCGCATCGCGTCCCAGCCCTCGGTCGACCAGCGGCGCTTGCACTCAGGTCGCTCGATCAGCGCGATATTCCGGTCGGACTCGATGGCCTGGGTGCGACGCTCCACAGTGGACCGGTAGTCGTCGGACCAGTGCGCCGGCAGCTCGGTGATCGGGGTCGAACCGTGCCGCGCGAACCACTGCGTGTCTGCCTCGCCCTTGGCCATCTTGCGTGCCAGGACGATCTCGAATGCCCGCTCGCCGGCGGTGATGGGCTTGTCGGTCAGCCCGTAGAGGCTGTACGTCTCCCAGTCCAGCTCCTCCTGCAACGCGATCATCCGCGCCCGGACAGACTCGTACTCCGTGCGCGCTTCCGACAGCCGTTCCCGAGTCGGGACGCCAGCGGCGGCGACCGCCGCCGGGGTCAGGGTGGCAAGCCGCTGCGCCAACCGGTCGATCTCCCGGCTCAGTTCGAGCGGGTACCGCTCCGGCAGCGGAAACTGCTCCAGCTTCGTGCCGGTGAACTCATAGCGCTCCATCCACGCCTCGGGTTGGATACCCCGACCAATGCCACTCCCAGACTTCCCCTGACTTACGTCCTTGAGCCAGAAGCAGGCGGTCGAGCTGTTGAGTACGCCGAGCAGCCGCAGGTGATCGTCCTCCGACGCCCCCTCCGCCAACTTGATCACCGGCGCCGACTGCTTGAACACCTTCCCACCCCGGTCCAGTACGAAGTGGTTATGCGTAGCCACAAACGCAAACGCAATCGACATCGGCACCTGGAACCTTCGCCGGAAGAACATCGAGTACTCGAACCACTCAAGTCCTCGTTCAAGTTGCGTGTGGCCGTATGCGACCCGGTCTGACAGCACACGTCGCATGGGCCACAGGATGTGCTCGACAGCAGTGTCTAGCGTGGCCGAAAGGTCGTTCTCGTCATACGGCCATGCTGACATCGTCGGTTCGACAACTGCCCAGTCTCGCGTCACGTCTCCTTCGACGATCGGGCGCTGGAAGCGCTTTGGCACTGCCCGCCGCCGGAGCATGCCCGCCCCGAGCATGTATGCACTATCCTCCCGGGTAACCGCACCGAATCCGATCTCCGATACAAGTTTTGCCAGCGAACGGTGGGAACCCGAGCCGATCTCCTTCATGAGAAGGTCGGCGCCGCCGCCGCTCAGGCTCCAAGGGTGTTTGCCCATTCCCTCGCGCGCCAGGTCCGTCGTGCTGACCCAGTCCGACTCGGAGCCCGGCCGGTCGATCTGGCTGACGATCGCGGTCCAGACATGCCCCTTGGCCGGCACGTCGGGCTGTTCGGGTTCGCCGCGCACGCCGAGGACCGCACGCACCGTCGCGGCGCGGCGGCGCTTGTTCGGGCGGCCGATGAGGATGACCGTCGGCGTACCATGTCCTGGAATGAACGCGCCGGAGGTGTCGATGACCTCGGTCAGCTCGACCTCGTCCTGGAAGTAGTTCTCGATGAGCTTCTTGCCGAACTCCCGCTTCATGAACGAGTTCGCCGTGATCTGCCCGACCCAGCCTGCTCCCTCGCCGTTCTCGTCTGAACGCTTCGCCAGCTCGAAGAAGCGCTTCGCGAACGGCACCGTCATGGCGTACTGGCGGTGGCAGACGTCCTTATAGATCTCGCGGTACGTCTCGTTGAGTGCCTTGTCCTTGACTGTGACGTACGGCGGGTTACCCACGACCACGGTGTACCGGCCCGGCTCCAGGAACTCGGCCAGCAGGTCGGCGTCCTCGGTGGCGAACGCGAAGGGCGCACGGTCGTCCGCCATCTCCAGCAGGTCGCCCTGATGGCGCGACTGCCACCAGGCCCACCCGAGCAGCGAGTCACCCGTCGCCACCCGCAGCGGGAACTTCGGTGCACGCTCCAAAGAGGACAGTTCGCACTCCTTCAGCGCCGCGACCATCAACCGGAAGCGCGCGATCGCCACCGCGAACGCGTTGATGTCCACCCCGGTCACCTGGCCGAGCGCACGCTCCACCAGCTCGCGCACATCGGTGCCCGGCTCCCGCTCCTTCCACATCCGTACCAGCCGGTGGAAGGCGCCGAGCAGGAAGTGCCCCGAGCCGCACGTGGGGTCGATGACGGACGTGTTCGCCAGTCCGAACTCGCGTACCGCCGGCTCGAAGGTGCGGTCGAGGATGAACTCCTCGACGAACTCCGGCGTCTGCAGCAGCGCGTAGGTGTCGCGTGCATGTTGGGACAGGTCCTGGTAGAGGTCGCCGAGAAACCGGGTGTCCAACTGGAGCGTGCGCAACGACGCGTACCCCGCTCCCCGGCGGAAGAAGTCCGACAGGGCCTCGGCCGCCTCACCGGAGATGTCGAAGCGCCACACCGGGTTGTGCTCGTCGAAGATCTTCCCGGTCGGGTGCAGCCCGGCCAGGTACTCGAAAGCCGAGCGCAACCAGTGCCGGTCATTGTGCCTGGGGTTGGCGATGAGATACGCCTGGCGGTTCTGCACCGCCCGCTCGACCGGTGCGTGCGACTCGGGTCCGCCGATCCACAGCTTCTCGACAAGCCCGTTGTCCTCGCAGAACCGCACGAACACGCACCCGAGCACCCAGGCCACCGCCGCCTGGTCCAGGACGTCCTCCAGCCAGCTCTCGAAGCTGGCGCCGACCCGATGGGCGTCCTTCGCCCCCGCGTACTCCGCGTTCAACGAAGAAAACAGGGCATCGTCAGCGGGAACCTGCTGGCGCAGATCCTCCACCAGATGCTTCACCTGACCCTGCAACGCTTTCAGCTCAACGGGGCCGGACTGGGCGGGCGTGCTACGGCTCATCGTGGCGTCCTCTGTACAGCGGGGGTGATCCAGGAGTCCGGCAGCCGCAGGGACTGGCTCGTCAACGAGGTGAGCGGCAGCGCTACGTCGTCGAGCATCGCGGGTTCGGGACGGCGCGCGGGCACCAACAGCAGACGCGCCGCCGGACGAGGCCGGCTGGTGTCGGCCAACTCCTGCAATAACCGCATCTGACCGTACCGGGCCAACGGCGCCGCCTCGGTGATGAGCACCAGCCCACCGGCCGCCTCGATGGCCTGCCGTACCGCCGGCACCACATGGTGGGCGACCAGCTCGGTGAGGCTGCGGAAGTCGGGATCGGTCGGCGACCCGTTGTCGGCCGAGACGATCGCCTCCCACGGGAAGTCGAGCGCCCGCAACTGCTCCAGCAGGATGGCGGTCACGTCGACCTCGACCAGGCCCAGCCGGTTCAGCAGTGCGCGCCGGGCACCGGCCAGCTGCCTGAACGACGCGAGCACCACGAGGAAACCATTGCGCCGGAGAGTATCCGCAAGCCGTCTGTCCACTTCGGACGCTTCAGCCGTCCCGCCCAATGGCGCGAGCGACGTGCCGGTGCGGGTACCGGTGAATGACGGCTGGGAGCGCGGGGCGTAGACCTGCGTGGTGGCGTCCCAGAACAGCGGTATGTCGCAGGCCGCCAGCAGGGTGTCGAGGTCGGGGCGGCGGGGCAGCGGTTCGGCATGCGGGAACCGCGCCCGTACCCTCGCCTGCACCTGATCGGTGGCCAGGCGCTGACCGACCAGGCTGCCCACGGCGAGCCGCAGGGCCCGGTCGGCGGCCATACCGACCGGATAGAGCTGAACTTGGGCGTTGACGTCAGCGGCCTCGCCGCTGGCTGCGGCAGCCAGTTGGAGCAGCCGCTGGTCGGACAGCAGCGGCATGTCCTCGGGCGCAACCATGGCCCGCAGCTCCGCGATCGCCCGGCTCCGGGTGGGCAGCGGGTCGGAGGCGGCGAGTTGGGCAGCACGCTTGCCCAGCCGTACCGCGTAGTCCAACCGCTGGGCGGCGGTGGTAACGGCGGCCGGGTCGTCGGGTTCGCGCCCGACGAGCACGGTGGCCGACGTCCGGAACCGCTGGATGGCCAGCCGGGCGTCACCGCCCCGGGTCAGCTCGGCCTCGACAGCGGCGCGGACCAGACCGATTGCCTGCGGCGTCCGCTTCGGCTCCGGGGTGTACGAGCCGCGTGCCGCGATCAGTGCCTCGGCCAGTTCCTCGGCCGCCATGACGCTGCCCCGGGTGTCCAGCAGCGCGACGATCTCATTCCGGACCTGGGTCACCGCGTCGTCGGCCAGCCATGCCTTGGCCGCCTTGCGTAGCCAGATGGAGATCGGCGGTTGGCTCTGCCCGGAGCTCCGCGCCGCCTCCGACTGGGCGGGCCAGCACAGGAAGGTGCCGTCCGGGGTCGGCTTCTGGCCGAGCAGGACTTCCAGCGTCTCCCGTTCGCGGCCCGCACGCTTGGGCAGGAGGGTCCCGCAGACCGCCTCGATGCCGTGCGGGAGCGGGCGGTCGGGCGCCGGCTCCGGTTGCTGTAGCGCCAGCATCGGTCGCAGCGAGCGGGCCAGCGCGAGGATTTCCTTGCGGGTGGCGTCGGGTACGCCCTTGGCGCGGGTCAGCGCCGAAGGCTCGTAGTCCAGCAGCTCGCCGAGGGTGTGCACACCGAGGCGTTCCAGTGCCGAGCGGGCCCGTGCGGTCAGCCCGCCGGCCTCCAGCGGAGAGTCCCGGGTGAGATGATGCTCAGGTGGTACCGACTCGGGTATCTCGGTGAAGATGGCCCGCCAGGCGTCGGTCATCTCCTCGGAGGTGGCGAACCTCGCACTCGCGTCGCGGGCAAGGGCGCGGCGGAAGAAATACACCAGCCGGTCCGCGATCGACGGATCGAACGCGGAGGGATCGAGGGTGACCTCGTCGCTGATCGCAGCGGGGTTTGCGTTCTCGCCCCAGCGCGGCAGCGTGCCGGTCGCCATCTCGTACAGCGTCACCGCGGCCGCGAACCGCTCAGCGGCCGCGTCATAGCGCATCCGTCGCGGCGGACCAAGGAAGGGGTCGAGGTAGGGTACGGTCCCGGCGGTCAGCTGGTCGGTGGGGGCTTCGGCCAACGAGAAGTCGAATACGCACAGGTGCGGCTGCTTGTCCTTCGGCCGCGGACGGGCGGCCAGGTTGGCCGGTTTGATGTCGCGGTGCCAGACGCCGTGGCCGTCCAGCAGGGTGACGATGTCGAGCAGATCCTTGCCGTAGCGCTCCAGGAGTTCCAGCGCCAGCCGGCCGTCGTGCAGGTCTTCGGCGAGCGTACGCGGACCCGCGCTCTCCAGCAGCAGCGCGGTGCGTTCGCCGATCGTCACCGGTCCCGCCACCAGGGCCGCGACCTGCCAATGGCCGAGCTTGCCGAGAGCGCGCGCCTCGGCGGCAAGCCGGTCCGCGTGCTGCTCGTCCCGGGCGATCTTGAGCACGAGCTCCCGGTCGTCGTCGGTCTTGACGAGGAACGCGGTCGCGGTGGCTCCGGTACCCAGCCGCCGTACCACGGTCAGGCCACCATCGAGCCGGTCACCCTTGTGCGCCTTGAGCGGGTCGACCACAGGTTCGGGCTCGGGCGCGGTCAGCTCGTCCCAGACCTTGTCCAGGTCCGCCCGGAACTGCCCGACACTGGGGATGCGCTGCGCCGGGTCGCCGCGGGTGGCGTCGTAGACCAGCGTGGCGAGGCTGTGCGGTACGCCGTCGACCACCGCCGCCAGGTTGAGTCCCGCCTCCCGTACCGCGGCGACGAGCTCCTCGGCGCTCGCGGCCGGCGCGTCTCCGGCGAAGACCCGGTACGCCAGGGCACCCAGCGAGAACACGTCGAGCTGGGTACCGGGTACCCGGTCCGCGCTCGTCGCCTCCGGCGCCTGGTACCGGCGGGTTTCGTCGTCGAAGAACAGCTCCAACCCGGCGCCGTCGGTGGATGTGGACAGCCGGGTGACCTGCGTGGCCCCGGACAGCCGGCCCCCGGTTTGCCAGTCCGTGATCACCAGGGCGGGACGTGGAAGGTCCGGATTCGTGACGAAGATCGTCCGGGAGTTGAGCGCCCGGTGAGCCAGCCGCCGCGAGTGTGCGTAGTCGACAATCTCCGCCAGGTCCTGCACGAGCGTCAGTCGTTGAGCCAGCGTCAGCCCGGCTCCGCGCCGGGCCAGCCACTGGTCGAGGCGTTCCCAGTCCCGTTCATGGTCGAAGACCACCGCTGGTCCCCATGCGTGATCAACCAGGTCGACGGCGCGCGGGATACCGGGGTGGTACATGCCTTGCAGCAGCCGGAATTCGCGCTCTGCGGCCCGCCGGATGACGGGGAGCTCCTCGTCTGTGGCCCGGTTTGTCAGGTAGAACCGCACACGCCGGAACCGCGAGGTGTCCATGGTGTGCGCGGCCAGGTAGTCCTGCCAACCGTTGCCCTCCGCGAACGGCTTGGGGAGCAGGAGGAGCTGGCCGACCTTGCGGTCCCGTACACTCGGCCGGATCTTGGCCGCTCGCACCATGTCCACGATCTGCCGCCCGCGCGCCGGGTCGATCAGGTGGGCCGGGTTCTTCGGATGGGCGACGAGGAACTGCTTGAGGCTGGAAAGGTTGGACACGGCGTGCGAGTCCAGGCCGTACACGTGCTGCCGCCCGACCTCGTCCAGCCTCGCACGCATCAGCTCGGCGTGCAGGAAGACGACCGCCCCGACGTATGGCGCCTGCCCCTTGCTGTAGTGCCGGATGAGGCTCGCCAGTCGCTTGGCTTTGCGGTTGGCCAGGATGTACGGGTTGTCCTCCGGGATCAGCCGGCCATTGGGCGCCCGGTGCTGCCACTGGGTTCCGTCGCCGGCAACCTCGCCCTGCCAGTGCTTGAGCTCGATGACATACAGCCCGCTGGGCGTCAAAACCAAGGCATCGAGCTCGTTGATCGAGCCGTCGTTGGCGACGAACTCGACGTTCGCCCAGACGTGGTACGGGTCGGCGTCGGGCAGGTACTCGGCGAGGTTGCGAAGCCCGTCCTTCTCGTGCGCGTACTGGCTGGGGTTGATCTCCTCCCAACGTGGCGAATCCAGGCGCATGTACCCTTCCCTCCCTCAGCCCTGTCCAGTGGAACCTCGGTCGTGGCCAACCCAGCAGCGGATATGTTAGTCGTCGGCCAAGCGACGTGGATCACCTACCGTGGCCAGCCGCGCGCGGAGCGATGGCATGTCATACGTCGGCTTCAGGGCTCTCGAAGGGCATGTCTTCTCCTGGGTCGTTTCGGGCACAGGTGCTACGGGCTGGGAACGCGGTGCGCCCCGAGGTGAGCGAGTATGGCGTGGTTGGCCTCCCAGCCAACGCGGTGCGCCCCGAGGTGAGCGAGTATGGCGTGGTTGGCCTCCCAGCCGTCCGGGAACTTGGCCGGGACGTTGAGATGTACCGGTTCGGTGGACGGATGCGCGTCGAGCAGCTCGGGTATTCCGGCTCGGGCCACCGAGGCGAGCTCCCCCGCGAACGCGAAGCGCTGATCGCGGTTGCGGGGCTGGGCAACGACCAGCAACCGGGCCGAGTCCGGATAGTCGCCGACCATCGCCGCCAATGGTGCGTTGGCTTCCCCGGCAAGGGTCAACGGTATGAGTACCAGCGGCCGGTCGTGGACGTGGACATGACGTACCGCCGCGATCGGCTGGGCCCGACCGGCTGGTACCGCCTCCGCCCGCGCCAGTGAGGTGAGGGTACTCACGCCACACCGGCCAGAGACTCACGGCGCAGCCGAGCGGCCAGGCGCAGCATCTCGGCGGCTTCCACCTGGTCCGGCGCAGCGGCAAGGGTGCCTTCCGCCAGACCGAGCGCACTGGTCACGGTCTCGATGCCGCCCAGTTCGTCGCGGACCGACCGGCCGAGCGCCGCGGTATCGTCACCTGCCTCATGCCGGCAGAACCGGGCCATCTCGCAGGTGTCCAGGCACTCGGGCGCGTACCGCGCCTCGATGGCATGCAGTTCCCCCGCCAGCTCCACCGCCGGCCGCTGCGGTACGCCCTTGCTGTCAAAGTACAGGTCGAAGGTCAGCCCGGACGGCAGGTCGGCGACGAGAGCCTCGATGCGCTCCAGCCGCGACAACTGTCGCTTGAGGACAGTGAGCTGCTTGCGGACGTGAACGAGGACAGCGGTCGGCCGGTTGGCGAAGTTCTCCGGGCAGACAAGCACGACGTCGTGCGCGACGGTCTCTGGACCGTACCCGAGTTCGGCGAGCAGGCCGCGGAGTCCCAGTACGTATACCGCCGCCTGGGTGACTGCCGCGGCTACCTTGCCCCCGTCGGCCTGCCCGTCAATGACCGCGAAGGACTTGATCTCGACGACGTAGAACCGCCCGTGTAGCTGGAAGGCGATCAGATCGGGTTCGAGGTACGCCGACCGGCCGCCGACGTCCAGGCGCAGCAGCGGGTGGTCGAAGAGGGTACCGGCGTCTTCGCCGGCCGCCGCGGCCCGCGCCATCAGACTGCGGGTACGGGCGTGCCGTACCTCGCGGGTCTCGTTGCCGCCCACCAACTCCAGGTCGTCGTAGGAGACCTCGCGGATGGGCAGATCCAGTTGCTCGCGCAGCAGCCGGAGCAGCTCTGCACAGCCGTTCGCCTTGACCTGCGCCTCGAACGCGTTGCCCCGGGTGATGGCGAACTGCGACTGTCCGACCTGGGCTGGGAATCCAGCGTGCATCGCCACCCGCTGCTTGTCCACTCCGGCCGCGTCGAGCACGGCACGGCGGGCGCAGCCCAGGTTGCTCGTCAATGCGGCGATGGTACGGGCGTTGTGGTCGCGTGCCGGTACCGCGCCGCGGATGCGGTCCAGGCGACTCTCGGTGTCGTTCACTGCTCTTCCTTCGCGGGGGAAGTGCGCTTGTTCAGGAATCGGTTCCGGTACGGGAGATGGCCCGCAGCCTGCTCCCGAAAAGCTGCTCTACATCGGACAGTTGAGTACGGGCACGGCGTCCGGTTGCCTCGCGGTAGGACCGGTCCGCGTCCTGGTGGATCTCCAGCTCGATCTCGGCGGCGCGGGCTACCACGGCGGGCTTCATCGCGTCGAAGCCTTCGGCGGCACCGGGGATGTTCGCGGCGAACTGCCAGAGCAGCCGGGCCGTCGCGGGCCTGGGATCGGGGATACGGGCGACGTGCTCAGCCACCGCGATGGCGGCGGTCAGGAAGTCGACGCGCGGGCTCAACGGACCGATGACCCGCCGATCCATCGGCCAGGTCGAAACGGTCAGCAGGCCCCGGGCCGCCGACAGCAGATCGGCGGTCAGCGCGCTGCAGATGTAGTACGGCCGGGCGAAGGGGGCGGCGGAGAACGAGCGTTCCTCATCGCGGCGCAGGCTGGTCAGCCTGGCGCCGAGAATCTCCCCGCCGAAGAAGGCGTCGTGTACCGCGACGATCAGTTTCGGTGCCGCCGGTACGGACAGCAGCGTCAACGCCTGGTGAACCTGTTCCCGGACAGGAAGCAGCGGACCGGCCTGCCTCGGAGTCACCGGTGCGACCTCGGCCGGTGCTGCACGCTCCTCGAGGTCGGCCAGCGCCTCCTCCCATGCGTGCTCGGCCTGACGCAGCTCGGCGCGCAGCGCCCGGGCGCGTACCCGATCGCCGCCGATCGCCGCCCGCCGCACTTCCGCCCGCAGCTGGTCGATGCGTTGCTCCAACTTCTCAATGGACTCTGCCACGCTGGCCACCGTACAGTAACCCAGTCTTTTCCAGCAATCCCCAGCTTAGTGATAGTCAGCAATAGCCAGGCTACTGACCGTTACCGCCCGCATGGGAGGGCCTCATGGACGCCGATATGTCCCTTCCGGGCCTCGTGTTCGCCCAGCCGGCCAATGGCGGAGCACCCGACAGGTTGGCCGCCCTCGTCCTGACGGCGAACGTCGCCACCCAACGCACCGCCGGCGGGCCTGCGCAGTGACCACCGATCCGTCGACCATCGTCACCCCTCGCGAAAGGTGCTCCACAGTGGACAGACCAACCTGGTCGTTGATCCTTGACGCCGCCCGCGAACTCGGGGCGCGCCGTTCTGCGGCCAGCCGCTGCGCGGTGAACGGCCGGTACTGGTCGCTGGCCGGGTCGCGCCGGCTCCACCGGGGGTTCCTCGGCTGGTGGGGGTCGGTGCGCGGCGGCGGCGACCCAGGTGCGCGCCGCGATGCGGGCTGTGGCCTTGTCCACGGGCGGGCCGGCTTGGGCGCGCCGGACAACAGGGTCGGGGGCGTCGAAGATCCCCATGGGGACCACGGTCGACGGTGACAGGCGACGTACCCGAGCCGGAACCCGTCCAGCCCTACGCATCCTGTCCGATCCCGTACAAGCTTGCGGCTGTCGACGCGCCGGCCTGCGGCTCACAGGGTAGATCTGACCGAAGCAGCCGGGATCTGGTCAGACCTACCCTGCGGATTCGGTGGATCTCGGAGGTCGGTCATCGATCATGAACTGGCGGCGCGTCCGCAGCCAACCGCTACCACCCCATCCGAACAGCAGCGCGGCGAAACCTCGTGCATCAGCATCGTCTGGGCCGTGCTCGACCGCGCCGCCCGCGGCTGGCGCGGCTTCACCATGACCGCCAACGGGCTGCGCCTGCTGCAAGACCTCCGCCGCTCGCTACTCCAACCACCCACCCGGATACAGCCACACACAGTAATCACCGGCGGCCAGGCCACCGATGTCCCCGAAACTGTCACAGCCGCCGCGTAACCTCACCACAAACGGAACCGCGCCCGTCGATTTACACCGGTTCCCGGACGCCACCCAGTGTGTTGGGGCTGAAGCGACTGTTCGCAACCCCGGCAGCGCAGTAGGCCGCGCAGGGTGTACGGGTCGGCGCTGGCGTTCGGTTGTTCCTGGCGCGAGTCGGTACGGCTGGTCATGGCAGTACGTAGTGGCCGGCGTCGACCAGGACCGCGAGAGCTGCACGGCGGTGGGCGCAGGTTGCGGTCATGCAGCGCAGATGGCATTGCATGATCTCGTGAGACTGCAGCAGCGTTGGTGCCGCTGGGTCTGCGAGATCCAGTGCGGCGGCGGCACACGTCGCCGTCTGGCACCATGCCCCATCGATGGACGTTGTACCGGCTGCGGCGTTGGACATCTGGTACTCCCGATGCGGACGAGTCGTGGCTTGCGGTCGTGGCTTGGAAGCTGGGCCGGGCTTCGAGGCGAGCGGGTTTGGCGGCCGGCACCCGCCCCGAAGCGCCGGTGTTTCTCAGGGGCGGGCGACCGGGCCGTTGCCGGTGGGCCCACCCGCCGTGAGGACACGCTGCCTGTCGTCGCGGGTGCGGCGTCACGGCTGCGGGGCAACATCCGCGTACATCTACGCGCTTCACCGCGCACCTCGCCGGTCACGGGCTCGGGCTGCGTACCGTGGCGGTCAGACACAGAGGGCCGGGCGGGAGGGCACATGGTCGGGGTGGCGCAGCCGGTGCAGCGGCAGGGTGCGGTGGCGGCCAGCTGGGTCAACCGGGAGACGGCGCGGGGCACGATGCGTTGCCGATCGGGGTGGGCGACCGGCAGTCTGTGCTGGTGACTGTCCCATCTGCGGAAGGTCTCCGCACTGCCTGGAACGACGTTCCCAAGCCGGTGCGGATGGGGATCGAAAAGGTCTGTGGCGCCCCAGTTGTGGAAGCCAGCACGCAGCGGAACGGGTTCAGTCCTGGGATCGCGGCCCGGGTGCGGTGCGCGGACGGAACTCGGCGTTTCGTCAAAGGTGGAACGCATGAAGTCAATCCGGATAGCCTTGCTCTTCATCGACGAGAGGTACTCATCCTGACCGCACTGGACTCGGTCGCCGTTGCTGCGCACTTGCCAGTCCCGCGGCTACTGGGCGTTGTTGACCTCGATCCCTGGTTCGTTCTGGTTCTCGATGACGTCGACGGGCGGCATCCTGCCCTGCCCTGGCAGCCGGACGATGTCGAGCGGGTGCTCGCTGCGCTCGACCAGCTCGCTGAGCTGCTAACGCCAGCGCCAATCCCGGTTCCGACGATCGCCGATCGTCATGCCGATACCTTCACCGGCTGGCGGCTGCTTGCCCAGGCACGTCCGGATGAACGCATCGATCCATGGTCGCGCGCTCGCATTGGGCGGCTGGCAGAGCTGGAAGCATCCTGGGTGACGTACGCACAGGGCGAGACGTTGCTGCATCTGGACGTCCGTGCCGACAACCTTCTGATCACAGAGAGCGGCGTTGTCTTTGTCGACTGGCCGCATGCCTGCCGCGGCGCCGCATTCGTCGAAGTCGTGCTCTTTGCGCCCAGCGTTGCGATGCAGGGCGGTCCCGAGCCGGCGCAGCTGCTGGCCATGTCGGCGGCTCGACGACACGTCGATCGGCAAGCAATTGCGGCGATGGTGTGTGCGCTCGCCGGGTACTTCACTGAGCGATCACTCCGACCAGCCCCGCCTGGGCTGCCAACAGCCCGCGCTTTCCAGGCCGCACAGGGCGAGGTCGCAAGGCGCTGGCTCAGGGATCTCATGTAGCGAAGGCGGGAACCTTCTGGCAGCGCTTGGTCTTGTCAACCAACGGCGCAGGGTTCGGTGTGGACGCGGTAGTGGAAGCGTGGAGTAGGAGTACGGCGCCGCCAACGCGGTCACGGCAGTGGACTCAACCCTCGGGTGCGTCCGAGCCCCACCAGACGTGTTCAGCTGTTTCGATCCGGCGGCCTGTCACGCTCCAGATGACTACGCCATGCGTGACGACCAGGACGGGACGGGTTGCCGCGTGGCGGCGCAGGGCCGCCTTGACTCGGGCACGGAGATCAGACTCCCTCTCGAAAGGCGGGCCGTTGAACTCCTCTGGCGCAACTCCTGCCCGCATGGCGTCCAGAGCCCGGTCCACCTGGCACGGCTCAGTCCAAAGGTAGGTGAGATCCGGAACCCATTCGTGTAGATCGACCTCCACTCGCAGTTGGACGCCAAGCCGTTGTGCGGCGATGCTCGCCGACTGGAGCGCCCTCGTCATCGGTGACGAGACCACATACTGGAAGTCGTGGACCGCCAGCAGGTCGGCCTGCTGCTCGATCTGAGCGACGCCCCCGGGCGTCAGCGGTACGAGGTCGTTCGCGCCGCCGCGCAGCCGGCGACCGTTGACCAGCGGCCAGTCGGCATCGCCATGCCGCATGAGCACGACGCGGGCAAGACGCTCCCGACCGTCGGAGGCGGTCGGAGTCGGGACGAGAGGCGCGGTCAGGGGGTGCCGCTGGGCGCGAACAGCAGCGAGCCAGCGCACCTGGTCAGGTGTCGACGGCGAAGCGACCGAACGAGGATCGTCGATCCTAGCCAACAAGATCCTCCGATGCTGTGCAATCTTCCGACAATGGCGGTGTCTCCCACTCGTCGAGCGCTTCCGCGAACGCCGCCCGCGTCCCGCGATGGCCCCCGCCGTTCTTCACGGCTTGAAGGACAGCGTCGCGGACGCGCTTTGCGCGGGGGTCCTGGAACTCCCAGACGGGTACCGGCCACTCCTCGGCTAGCCAGCCAGCACGACGATATTGGTGCCACAGAGTTGTTCCAGGATGAGCAAAAACCTCACACAGGAACTGCCAGGTGCTCACGTAACCGCATGCGTCGATTACGTTGAGGGATTGTCTCAACTCGCGCACAGTGGATGCGGGGTGATAAGTCAAGATTCCCGGGATCACCTCGATCCCCACGGCCCCGGCGTGTTCACGGTATGTCCTGGTTCGGTTTGAGTGGTAACTGATACGGCGGTCCATACGGTTCGGGGCAGGTTGGTCCGGGGGTGATCGCTGCCGATGGCGGGTCGTCGTGTCGACCAGCATGATGACGTGCCATCGGCGTGGACGCTTCGACGGGCGAGCACGGTCCTTGATGATCTGAAGGTCTCTGAGGCCAACCGATCACCGGAGGAACCGTGCTCGCGTGCCCATCTTCGTCTCGTGCCACCCTCGTTGACCAGCTTGGCGGCATTGATTCGGTCGGCGGGTTACGGGAGCGTGTGGCGATGGTGCCTGACCCACGGTCTCCGCGGGGCCTGCGGCACTCACTGACGTCGATTATTTTGATCACGATCTGTGCGTTGAGCGCGGGCAAGAACGGCTACACCGCGATCGAGGCATGGGCCAACGACGCGCCTCCGGCGGTCCTGGACGCGTTGGACGTGCGCTTCGACCCGTTCCTGGCCCGGCACGTGTGCCCGGACGAGTCGACCATCCGCACCACGCTCGGGCGCGTCAACCCCGACGACCTCGCCGCGACCGGCTGCCGCTACCTGGCCGATCTCGCCGAAGGGCAGGCGAAGGTCCGCGAGGACGTCCCCGACGAACGTGAGGCACGGCGGGCGCGGAGCGCCGCCGCGGCAAGCCCGGACACCGGTGCCGGCCCCACCGCGAAAGGCTATGCCGTTGACGGCAAGCGTCTGGCCGGTGCCCGCCGACCCGACGGCTCCTATGTCAACCTGCTGTCGATGGTCGAGCATCGGACCGGGACCACGACCGCGCAACGGGAGATCGGCGCGAAGACCAACGAGGTGCCCGAGGTCACGGTCCTGCTGGCCGGGGCGGACGTGCAGGGCGCGGTTGTGACGTTGGATGCGCTGCATACACAGCGCGGCACCGCCGAGGCGATCGTCACCGATCACCGCGCCGCCTACCTCCTGATCATCAAGGCGAACCAGCCGAACCTGCTCGTCGCCGTCGCAGCCCGGTTCACCAAACCGAACTCCTATTTCCACGACGCCGGCCAGTACTTCAGCCAGACAACCACCGGCCACGGCCGTGTCGAACGCCGCGAGATCCGCGTCGCCAGCGCCGAGGGCATCGACTTCCCCTATGCCGCCCAGGTCTTCCAGATCATCCGCCGCAGCAAGAAGCCCGGCTCGCTGGCCTGGGACCGTAAAGAGGTCGTCTTCGGCGTCACTGCGCTGTCCGCCGACCAGGCAGGGCCCACTGACCTGGCCGGACACGCCAGAAACCACTGGTCGGTGGAGAACAAGAGTCACCGATTCGGCGACACACTACGACATTCGAAGAGCTCGGGGCTGGACTGCGTGTGTGGGCGCGGGGCCTGCTGGGTGCGGAGGCGGCCGTTGAGCTGCTGATCGGGCATCGGGTCTGGCCGAGCCGCGGCGATTT
>WNGL01003187.1_pt1 | contig 26859 bp, 30 predicted proteins | sample 5400591 | NCBI WGS metagenome assembly WNGL01 (sample SAMN13153377, study PRJNA577476) | soil metagenome | isolation source: 80 cm soil or saprolite under Garry oak tree replicate 1 | place: USA:California | collected 2016-06-15 | reverse complement strand
GGAGCTGGGTCTATCCGCTGCTGACCGTCTACCTGCCTCATCATGACTATGGGGACACCCCGCTGACGCAGACCCGCACGCTACGCGGGCGGGCGATTCCCGCCATGTTCCTCGAGCTGACCTATCACCTGGAGCACCATCTCTACCCGCAGGTGCCCAGCCACCATCTGGCCGAACTGGCCCGCCGGCTCGGCCCCTTCCTCGAACGCGCCGGCGTGCGCCCGCGGCGGGTCGTCTGAGGTGGCCCGCGCCGACAGCCGGGAGCGAATCCTGCGCGCCACGGTGCGCACGCTCGCCGCCGAGGGGTACGCGCACACCACTGCCCGCGCCATCGCGCACACCGGCGGGTTCGCCCCCGGCGTCATCTATTACCACTTCACTGATCTTGACGACCTGTTCGCGGCGACCGCGCAATTCACCAGCCGGGCCCGCCTGAGCCGGTACCGAGAGCAGATAGAAGGCGTGACGAGCGCGGTGGAACTTGTTCGGCGGCTTCGGCGGCTGCACGCCGAGGACCGTGCCGAAGGTCACATCGCCGCGGTGCAGCAGCTGTTCGCGGCGGCGACCAGCCCGGCAGCGGCAGTGACATCGCCGGCCGAGCCGTTGCCAACAGCCCTGTCAGCGACCGCCGCCCAGTCCAGGCTCGCGGCGCAGATCAGGACGGAAGCCGCGGAGTGGCGGGCCTTCGCCGAGACCATCATCCGTGACATGCTGTCCAGCACCCCGTTCGCTGCTGTCATACCCGTGCGGGAGCTCGCCACGGCCGCAGTCGCCGCATACCTGGGCCTGGAGCTGCTGCCCCGCCCCGGTGACGGCGACACCGAGCCGGACGCGCTGTTCGGCGCAGCCGAACAGGCCGCCAGCCTCTTCGATGCATTTCGCCGGGGCGGTGGTCGAGCGTCTCCGGTCCGAGCTGGGTGCGCGGGCGGAGAAGGTGTTTGGTTGCCTTCGCACAGCGGCCGCGTTGGTGGCGCAGGCCGAGGCAGATGTGAGTGGGCTTCGGCTCGCTGAGAGCGCGGCCTACAACCTTCGTGAGGCCCTGAACCACGTGGTCGAGGGGCAGGATGCGGCCGAGGGCGGGCTGCGGGCCGTTGTGGATGCCTGGAGGAGGTTCAAGGCGCAGACGGCGGTGCCTGGCGCCGACGCTGCTGCCGCGCGCGATGAGCTTGACCAGGTGCTGAGTGAGGTTGTGGCTGATGAATCGCGGGCTTCGTACTATGCCCGCCGACTGGTGGCCTATCTCCAGTACAGGGCTGGTGTCAGCCCACTGGATTCCCCCGGCGACCCGGTCTCGGAGTACGGTGAGCTGCGCGACAAGGCGAGCACCGCGGTCCACGGCGAGTTCGCCCTCGCGGAAGCGGAGACCTTGCTCACCCGGACGGTTGCATGGTCCGCGTGTTCACGCCACCCGACCAGGTGGCCGAGGCGATCCGCACCTTGGCCGCACAGCCGTGGAGCGGGCCGGAACAAATCGCCGAGCTGAAGCGGCTTGCCACCGACGACCATCATCTGCGGCTGTTCTTCAGCGAAATCACCGATCCAGCATGGCTGGAGCCGCTGCACCAGGCCGGTGTCGCACACCTGCCGTCGCACAACGCGCCCTGGCCGGTGGCTGCGCTCCTGGCTGGACTTGGGAAGACCAGCCCTGAGGCTGTCGCGGCTCTTCTGAAACGCCTGCTGGTGGACACTGCGGCGATAGCGAAACCCGGGCGCGCCGCGGCGCGGTTCGAGTTGTTGCGGATCGCCACCCAACTCGGTGCCCCGGCCCACGGCGTTGTGGTGGAGGTCGTGAAGCAGCACAGTGACGTGCCGGCGGTGCGTTCCCTCAGCGTGGACGCCGCGCTGAAGGCCGACGCCGCGGACTCAGCGGTGCTTGGCGTGGCCGACGCGGTGTTGAACCATCTTCCCCGTCCGGGAGGCGTGGGATCTGAGCTTCCTTCGCGACTGGCGGGACCGGATGTCGGCCCTGCTGAACCTCGGCAACTGATCACCGGGCGGCCGCGGGCCAATCGCGCCTGGCCCGTTGACCGGGGCAATCAGTCAGCCGCGCCGGAAGAGCCGGCCGACGCGGCGATGAGCGGCACCCCAACCACCGGGCGCGGATCCCGGCTTGCAGCGCCCGCGCGTCCTGACGGAGTTTCGCGCCCACCGAGCCGGGCAGGGCCGCTGACCACCCAGCCGGCATGCGCCCAGACGCCGGTACCAGCGCGGCCCGTACCGGATCGCAGGCCGGGCCTGCGGGGATGGGATGCACGACATGGGAGGTGACCCGGTGGACCGGTTCGACGTGATCATCATCGGGATGGGCCCAGGCGGCGAGGCCGCCGCCGGGCGGCTGATGGCCGCCGGTAAACGGGTCGCGGTGGTGGAGCGGGACCTGATCGGCGGCGAGTGCGCCTACTGGGCATGCATACCGTCCAAGACACTCCTGCGCGGCCCGGAAGCCCGCGCCGCCGCGGCCCCGGCCGCGGGCGTGGCCACCCCGCACTGGACTGGGCCGGGTTGCGGGACTACCACGATTACATGGTCCGCCACCTCGACGACACCGCCCAGGTCAGCGGCTACGAGAAGGCCGGAGCCATCGTCATCAAGGGCAACGCGCGGCTGGCCGGCCCCGGGCTCGTCGACGTGGGCGGGCGGCAGATCGAAGCCCGCGACGTCGTGATCGCCACCGGGTCACAGCCGGTGCGCCCGGACATCGACGGGCTGGACGACGTGCCGGTGTGGACCAACCGGGGGGCCACCAGCGTGTGTGACATCCCGCACCGGGTGCTGCTGATCGGCGGCAGCGCGGTCGGCGTCGAGCTCGGCCAGTTCTACGCCGGGATGGGCGCGGAGGTCACCATCGTCGAGCGGGCCGGCCGGCTCATCGACCGCGAGGATCCCCGCGTCGGAGAGCCCGCCCGGCAGGCGCTGTCAGCCGAAGGCGTCACCATCCGCACCAGGCGCACAGCGACGCGGGCCCGGCGCGGCACCGACGGCGCGGTCGTCACCCTCGACGACGGAACCGAGGTTCAGACCGACGTGGTGATCCTCGGCGCCGGCCGCCGGCCAGCCACGGCCGGGTCCGGCCTGGAAACAGCCGGCATCACGCCGGATACGCGCGGCGCGATCCCCGTCGATGAGCGGTGCCGGGCGGGCGCAGGCCTGTGGGCGCTCGGGGACGTCACCGGGGTTGCCCTGTTCACCCACGTCGCCATGTACCAGGGCCGCATCGTCGCCGACAACATCCTCGGCCGCGACCGCACCGCCTCCTACTACGGCATCCCCGGGGTCGGATTCGTCGGCCCCGAGATCGCCGCCGCCGGCCTCACCACCGAGCAGGCCAGCGCCCGCGGCATCAGCATTGCCGCCACCGAGATAAGCCTCGCCGACGCCATCTCCCAGCCCTGGACCTACGAACGCGACCCGCGCGGCACCCTCGGCCTGATCGCCGACCGCGACCGCCGCGTCCTCGCCGGGGCCCTGGGCGCACCGGGAGCGCGGAGGTCAGCCTGAACAATGGGGGGACGACCACGGTCGAGGCGGCGCACTACCTGGTGGCAACCGGATCGGCGCCGTGGATACCGCCCATCGACGGGCTGGCGCAGGCGGGCTACCTCACCTCCACCACGGCGATGGAGCTGACCAGGCTGCCGAAGTCGATGCTGGTGATCGGCGGGAACTCCGTCGGCCTGGAGCTCGGCCAGCTATTCGCCCGGGTCGGCGCCCAGGTGACGCTCGCGGAGGCCCTGGACCAGCTGGCACCGTCCGCGGAACCGGAGGTCTCCGCCGCGATCGAGGACGTCTTCGACGACGAGGGCATCGGCATCCTCACCGCGGCGACGGTCATGTCGGTGCTGCGTGACACCACAGGTCGTTCGGTAAAAATAAGGACAGCAGCGGGCCGGGAGCGGGAGCTGGCACAGAGCGAGATCCTGGTCGCGGCCGGCCGCCGCCCGGTCAGCGGGGGGCTGGGCCTGGAGGCTGTGGGCGTGAAGGCCGGCCCGCGGGGCGAGATCGTCACCGATGAGTACCAGCGCACCGCGAACCCGCGGATCTGGGCGGCCGGGGACGTCACTGGCGGCCCGCAGTTCGTGTACGCCGCCGCTGCCCAGGGCCACCCGCGCCGCCGCCAACGCCCTTCTTGATGCCGGACGGACAGTGGATTATGCCGCCTTGCCCCGGGTCACCTTCACCAGCCCGGCGATCGCCTCGGCCGGTCTCACCGAGGCCGAGCTTGTCCATCAGGGGGTGGCGTGCGACTGCCGGGTGCTGCCGCTGGAGGCGGTGCCCCGCGCGGTCGCCGGCCGCGACACCCGCGGGGTTGTCAAGCTCGTCGCCGAGGCCGGCACCGGCCGCGTCCGGTCCGGGCCAAAAACAGCAGCCAAACCTGCACCGCAAGCCGTCCGCGTTCGCTGAGAATTAGGCCCAGGACATGACGCGGCGGCGGCTCAGACGGCGAGGTTCGACCAGGTGTTCAAGGTGGGCCTGGCCAAGGACGACAACTTCTTCGCCGCCGCGGGCGGGAGCCTGGGCCTCAGCAAGCTGCACGAAGAAAGCGTCCCCTACCCGTTCCCGACGGTGTGGTGGCCGGCCAGTTCGCCGTTCGTGGTCTCGGTCGGCGGCACCCAGCTGCAGGACGGCTGGACGTGGAACCCCACTAGCGACGTTGCGTTCACCTCCAGCGGCGCTTTCAACCCCGACTACTGGCAGTGGGTCAGCAGTGGGAAGAGCCAGGCGGTGTGCAACGAGTCGTGGGCACCGGTCGCAACCGGCGGCGGCGCCAGCGTCATCTACCCCCGGCCGTCCTGGCAGCAGGGCGTGAATCCCGGCTACGGAGATCACAGGCTCGTCCCCGACACGGCGTGGAACGCGGCCGTGAACGGCGGCGTCGATGTCTACATCACCGCATATCCAGAGTTCAACTGCGCCAACACCACGGGCTGCTGGACCGTCTTCGGCGGCACGTCGGCCGCGACACCGCAGACCGCCGCGCTCGTCGCGCTGGTCAACGCCGCCCGGGCGGCCGAAGGCGAGAAACCGATCGGGTTCCTCGACCCGCTGCTGTACAGCGGTGTCGGCGCGGCCGATTACACCGACATGGTGCCACAGCACTACGGCTTGGCCCCGAAGACCTTCGCCGGCGCGGAGGTCGGGGTGACCGGGACGGTGTTCAAGTCGGTCGGTGATCTGGAAGACAACCAGCTGTGGCAGGTGCCCGTGGCCGGCTACCCGACCACAAGCGGGTACGACGCGACCACCGGATGGGGCGTGCCGAACGCCGCGGCGCTTGTCTCGGACCTGGCCGGCATGCCGTAAGAGGCCAGCCGCCCGCTCGCGGGCTCCGGGCGCGGAGAGCCTGGCGCCAGGCCTCGCCTGCCGCGCTCCGGGGCCGGCAAGCGGGCGGCTTCCGGGGCGCTGGCTGCAGCGGGCACAATTGGGCCGGGATTCACCCCTCACGCGCGGCCATAGTGTGACCTTCGGCGGAACCCTGGCGGCGCAACACTGCGAGATCTCGCCGAACCCTGGGTCAGCAAGCAAGGCGCAGTCCCGGGGCCTGGGCTGTGCGGCGCATCGGCAGAAGGCAGCCCAAACCTGGAGGTCGACGGTTGATGGATGAGGGCGGGAACCAGGAAATCGCGGTAGCCCTGGCGAAACTAGCGGAACGGGACGCCGGCGCTGCCGACGACGCGGGGGCAGCGCTCGAATGGATCGGCGCGGATCAGGGCTTGGCGCTTGTCACCCAGGAGCGTGTCCAGAACTTCTGCTGGTACCAACTGCCCATGAAATGGCTGATCAGCCAGGGCGACAAGCTCCGGGTCACCCGGGCGCTTGCCCAAGCACTCGACCTGCTGCAGCTGCCGCGGTACGCGGCCATCTGCCGGTCCCGCACAACGCGTGAGATCTTGAGCGCCTATGAGACCAGTACGCAGCTGGGCAAGGCCGCCTTCCGGCGGGCATCCGATGCCGCGGGGATCACCCCGCCTGACCTACCGGAATTCCGATGGGGCGCGACGATGGGCTTCCAGGAAGCCTCAGCCTGGTCGTCGACCGCCGAGTTTCTGGAGGTTGCGATCGCCAGCGGCGATCTCGCCCCCGGAGCCCGCGGCTGGAAGACCCGTCGGCGGGAACTCGTGCAAACCCACCTCAACACCTCGCGGCCGGGGTTGCTCGGCCAGACACTCGCCCAGGTCATCCTTACCGAGCGTGCCGAGACGTGGGTGAACCTCCGGCGCAGCCAGACCCGGCGGCGGATCCTGGCTGCGATCGCCAACCGGCTGCTCCACTCCGCGCAGCTGCCGCGTGACCGCCGCTGGGCTGCTCAGCGGGAACGACTTCAGCGTGTTTGCCGGGGAACTGTTCCTCGCTCTCCTCCTGGACACCAGCCCGGTGCCCGGTGAGGAGATCACCGCAACCGTGAGCCAAGCGGCCGACGAGGAAGGATTCCGGGAGAGCCGGACCGGTGAGCCACCGCGCGAACAGGACATCAACTGGGCTATCCACGGCACAAGCAACATGTGCTGGGCTCTCGGCCTGCTAGCGGCCGGCGGTGACTGGCTCGACCGTAGCTACGCCCTCACCAACACCGGCGCGGCGACCGCCCTCGAAGCATTGCGAGCCCGCGCCACCGGCCCGCGAACCATCCCGTGGACCTGATAGGAGCGGTACAAGACGCCGCCGCTGGCCGCTGCCAGAAACCAGCGCGGCGGGAATGACCGGCCCCTATGAGGGATCGGGTCCGGCGGACGTAGCGGCAGTCCACCGCGCCCGGTCATCAGCAGCCTGCCGGGCGCGCGGCGGGAGTTCGGCGCCGATCTCGGTTGCGAAGCCGGCAAACTCCTCGTGTCCCGGAAGGTCCTCCAGGCAATCCCGGATCAGCTTGCGCGCGGCATTGGTATCCCCGCGGCGGTGCGCGAGCTTGGCCTGAACGAAGGTCAGTTCGGAGCCGCCCAGCGCCGGGTGGCTGGCCAGCCGGTCGAGCCGGTCCCCGGCCTCTGAGCCGTCTAGCCGGTCAAGCAGCAGGTCATGCCACTCGGCGAGATCACCGGCGCGCTCCCGGCGGGCGCACGCCCGGTCGTGATAGTCCCAGGAGCGGCGGGACGACGACGATCTCGCTGCCTCCATATTGGCGATCTCGTCAAGTGCGTCAAGGTACCGGTCGGCGATGACCGTCCAGGCTTCGGGCGCGTGCACCATCCTGACCAGGACGCTGGCCAGCGAAGTCTCCTTCTCGCTCACCACCCCGTCGCCGTGGCGGGTCCAGCCCCAGCGTGACTCCCACCTGACCAGCTGCGGGGCCGCTCGCTCGGCGAAGACGGCGAACCCATGCCGGTCCCGCATTGTCTCCCACAGCAGCGCGACCGCGTCGGACATCACCAACCGCGCCGCGGCCACCGGGTCCTCGGAGCGGAAGTAGTCGAGCCTCCGGGTCTCACAGGCCAGGTCGATGAGCAGCGCGAGCGCCTCCTCGGCCGGGCCGGAGTCATCGGCGCGCAGCGCCGACTCCGCATCAGCGGCCAGCCGCCGGAAGGTGACTCGCCACTGGGTCCGCTCCTTCGGGGACACCCGCCGGTCACCGGCGATGTAAGCGCCGGCTCGGGCCAGCTCGGCGAACTCGCTGACCTCGCCCAGCACTAGGTCCGGGTCGGCCGGTGCCCCGGCTTCGCGCTTGCGGCGGTCCCGCTCGGCGGGGTCCAGATCGGCCTCGATACGCTGCCGCAGCGATGCCGAGCCGCGCCAGTACAGGTTCCACAGCACCTTGCGCAGCCCATCCTCGCCCAGCGGAGAGAGCTTGGCGAAAAACTCGTCCCGGTTCATCCGCGTGGCCGGCATGGCAGAAGATAGTACGGCGGTTGCGGGCCCAACCGCGGTGGTTCCGCAGCACCCCCCGGCGAGCCGCGCAGGGAAGGCATGAGCGGCCAATCCTGACGGCCCCGCCACGCGAGTTTCGCGTGCCCGGCGGCGATTCGCGTCATGGCGGGCGAGACGGGCGAGTAGGGCCGGGCACCATGGCCATCCCCTCGTCCGCCATGATCTCCGCTGATCTCGCCGGCGCCGCGCTGTCCCGCGCGGCGCTGGCCCGCTCCCGCAGGCTGGCCGAATGGGTGGGCCCGGGCAGGACGCTGACCGCCAGCGGCGTGCTGCGCCCGGCGGAGGCCGCGCAAGCCTGCCGGGACCTTGGCATCGAGCTGGCGGGGCCGCGGCTGCGCAGCGCGCTCGACGTCGAGGACCTGATGCGGGACTGGGTGACCGCAGCGGCGGCCGGGTTCCTGGAGATGGACGGCCGCCGTACCTTGGTGGCGCCAGCCCTGCCAGACGCGGGCCCTTCCACGTATCCCGATCCAGAGGCTATCTTGAACGCCTGGGTCCAGGCCGCGACCGCCCTTCTGGATCTGGGCGAGGAGCCGTGCGCCGGATGCCTGACTGTGCTGCACGAGCTTCACGCAGCGGCCGGACCGCTCACCACGGAGCAGCTCGCGAGCGCAGTAGAGGCTGTGCTGGAGCCGGATCAGCCGGAGGGCGTGCCGTGCCCGGGCTGCGGCCAGGTCCACGGCCGGGTGACCTGCTCGACCTCGATGACTTCCTTGACAGTGAGGATGAGGAGGACACCGGCGGGCACGCCGCGGCTACGGTGGCGGGGTTGCTGGCGTTCGGGGCGGCGGACGCCAGCGATGGAGCGGTGCGGCTGACCCCGCTGGGCACAATGCTAGCCGAGTCGGTGTTCCAGGAGCGCGTCCCGTCGCCGGACGCCGATGCGGCTACCGTGGTGTCCGTGATCAGCGAGCTGCCGCCGCCAGTGGCCCGGACCTGGGCCCAGCCGTGGCTGGGTGCGCGGTCGGCGGCGGACGCGGCACGGGAACTGCTCGCATTCGCGCACCCCACCGGCGGCGGCCAGCGGGTCGCCGCGCTGATGTCCGCCAGGGAGCTCGGGGACGCCACGGACGCGTGGCGGGAGTGGGCGAAGCGGCCCGGGATCGGCGCGTATGCCCGCCGGTGGCTGAGGTCGCAGGGTGAGCAGCCGGCTGATGAGGCATGGCTGGCCGTCGACGCGCTGTCCATCATGCTGGACACCGTGGCGGGCGTGGTGCCGCCGTTCTTGCTGCAGGCTATGCTGGCGCAGCAGGCCGGCGAGGAAGTCACCGAGGCGGCAGAGCTGATGCTGCGCTCGGGTCACCCGAAGGCCCAGGACGTTGTCGCCCGGCTGACCGGCCGCCCGGCCCTGGCCGCGACGCCCGGCTCGCGGTCAGCGCTGAGTCAGCGCGCTCTACGTTGATGGCCAATGAGGACCGAGGTAGGGGTCGGGATGGTCCTGCGCCCAGCGGTCGAGAACCTTGGCGAGCGCGGCAGCCTGCCCACCTCCCGCCGGCAGGTTCTTCTTCAGCACGAAGACGAGCACGACGTCGCGTTCGGTGGCGAAGTCCACGACATTCTCGGTGACGACCGCCCGGCCTTGCCCCCGGGCGGCTGCCGCCACGTGCGCGTCATCCGCCGCGCGCAGGCCGGCCTCGGCGACGTGGATCGCGTCGTGACCATAGGTGTCGCGAAGGAGCACGGCGGTGGCTGTCGGGAACATCTCATCGATCAGGAAGGCTGTCACGCCAGCAGCGCCTCACGCTGCCGCGACGTACGGCGGCTTTGCTCCGCCATGGCCCGGTTGCGGTCGATCCGTGCCCGGACCTCATCTGCACGCTCGGCGGCGTAGTCGAGGGCGATGCGGATCAATCGTGGATGCAGATCCGCTTCGGCGCTCAGCAGGCTGATCCGCTGTTCCTCGCTGCCGTCGAGTTCCTGAAGGCGTGCGACGATCTCCCAGACGTCCGGCCCAGCGGCAAGAGCGGCGCGCCGATCGTGCATAGGGCCGCGGAAGATGATCTCTGGGTGGTCGAGCTGGTCGATGCCTTCAACAATGAGCTGCTCGAGCAAGGCTGTGGCGGTCATGCCCTCGCGAGCAGCGCGCGATGTTAGCCCGGCCTTCGTGGTGTCGCTAATGCGAAATGATGTGCTCGCAGCCACGGCAACCTCCCTCGTTCATCAACAGAGTGTACCGCAACGTAGCTCTAATGAACTACGCAGCATCGGTCCGGGCGACAGCACGCCTGTGCGTGCCGAAAACCTCGTCCACGTCACGCGACCAGGCGATATTCGTTGATCAGGCCACCGACGCGAGTCTGTCTTCGGACGCGGTACTGGTCGAGATCGACCGGCTCGGGTAGTGGTGTCAGCGGCGCGGCGGCGTGCAGGGAGCGGTGAGGCCGGTGCTGATTGTGGTGGGTCTCGTACTCGCGCAGGATCCGCCGTAGATGGGCCTGGTTCCAGACGAGAGTGCGATCCATGAGCTCGCGGCGGCATCCCCCGATCCAGCGTTCGGCAATCGCGTTCATGCGCGGCGTCCGGATGCTGCAGAGCACGGTCTGGATGCCGGCGTCGGCGAGGACCGCGTCGAATGCGGCGGTGAAGTTCGAGCCACGATCGTGGATCATGAACTTGATCTGGTGCGCCTGCTCGCCGAGGTCCATGATCAGGTTGCGGGCCTGTCGGGCGGTCCACGCGCCGGTTGGATGCAAAGTGACTCCGAGGATGCGGATCCGCCGGGTCGCGTGCTCGATTACGGCCAAGACGTAAGCCTGGGTGCCGTCAAGCAGTTCCGCCGTGAAGAAGTCGCACGCCAGGATCGCCTCGGCCTGAGAACGCAGGAATTGGGACCAGGCTGGCGTGGCCCGGCGCGGTGCGGGGTCGATTCCGGCGTTCTTCAAGATGTCCCATACTGTCGACGCCGAGACTCGCACTCCCAGCCCGGCCAGTTCCCCGTGGATCCTGCGGTAGCCCCAGTCGGGGTTCTCCCGGGCCAGCCGGAGCACCAGTGTCCTGATGTTCCGGCGGGTGGCCGGCCGGCCGGTCTTGCCGCGCATGGACCTGGCGGCCCAGCGGCGGCGGACGATGTCGCGGCGCCAGCGCAGGATCGTGTCCGGGGTGACCAGCAGCCGCAGCCGGTGGCGGCGGGGTTTCGGTATCACGCCGAGCAGGGCCGCGAGCAGGGCCCGGTCCGCCGAGTTGAGTCTCGGGCGGCGCGGCTGCCGCCGTTGCAGGACGGCGAGCTGGTGGCGCAGGATCAAGATCTCTGCGGTCTTCCACGTCTCCTCACGCCGGACCAGCCGCAGCCACGCCGCTAGCCGCGTGATCAGGAGGAACGCGAACCGCAGGCACATGATCGGTGATCATCACAAGCCGCGTGCCAGGCGAGCAACTCTGCTGGTCAGAGCCGTGGATGCGATTCTCGGCACGCACAGCCTCAGACGCGGTGATCGTAACCGTACGTAGGCCGCTGACCTGGGAGGACACTGTTACCTTGACGCAGCTTATGACCAGCTCGTTGTAGCTGCCACTGCACGTGGACTTCCATCGCGTCGAAATGAATATCGGGCCAGGTGAGCCCCCGCGCCACGCGGTGGTTGCCGAGCGCGGTCCCGTTCAACTCACCGCGCTGGGCGTGCCAAGTGCTCACGAAGTCCGTGATCGTCGGCCGGTCGCCGGTCAGCGACCCGTTCCCTGGGATCGCTGGTACGAGGCCGACGGCGATGGCAAGCGCCTGGGGGCTCTCGTTGCGGCGCCCGTCGGTGTAAACGCTCCAGTCGGTCGACTTGGCTGCGGGCGAGCGCGAACCGGTCGCGGTAGCGGGCGGCGATCTCCGTCTCGGTGAGGTTGTGGGTGGTCGTGCCGTGCCGCAGCGGGTACAGAGGATGAAAGGCTGGGGTGATCGTTCGACGGCGACCAAGCAACCCGGGGGAACGACGCGGTCGCCTGTCCTGTGCCAGAGAAGTCGAGGCATTGCCAGCGCGCTTGAGGCATTGGGCGGAACGCTGCCAGTAGGTTGAGGCACCTGGTGATTGATCCGCCAGCGGACGCCCGCGTGGTCAACCCCACCCGGTTCTCACGAGTGCTCGCTCTGCAGACATTGACCGGCCAGGCAGGGATAGTCAGAGGAGCACGAAGCTGCCGTAGGTCACGGCTCCGGTCCTGCCGATCCTGTCCCCCATCCCATTCCCGGAGGAAGCCGCCGACCATGACTAGGAGCGAGATCCCGCTGGGAGGGGGGAATGTCAGCGGCGGTGTGGTGCGGATCGGTGATACCGTGCACCGCCCAGCGGGCCCGTGGACACCAGCGGTGCACGCCCTGCCAGGTTCCCGGCGCAAGATCGGTGTGATGCCGCCGCACCCAGCGATAGGTAACGTGCGGCGTCGCAGGCGGCGTACAGCATGTCATGCCGTCCGGGCGAGGCGTCTTCCTCAACAGACAGGATCGGGCGGCGGCGGTTCGTGAGGACTGGGTCACCTGGCCGGGGGAACAGTTTTTGCGATCGCTACCCTGGTGTGCGAGGCGCTGGCGAACTCACCGGGATCCGATGTGGTGAAGGCGAACAAATCGCCTACCTGCCCCCCGGCCACGTCAATAACACGGACGCACTGGCCCGCGCTCAGCAGCACGGCCCGCCCTTCACCACCAGGCACCCGCACGGTCTCGGTCACACTGCCCTCCCCTGCACGAGGAACCGCAACAGGACATATGGCTTCGGCCTCCTGCGTCCCCGCTGACTCCACAGTCTCCAGGCACGGGTGGTCGCGAATATGGCACCAGGCACCGAAGGGTCGGTGGCCATGCTGTCATTGATTGCTAATGATGAGCCATGAAGGCCCTGCGTACGATCCATCCCAAGGGCCGGGGCGGTCCCGCCACTGCCGTGCCCGCAGTCGGCGAGGCGCCCCGGTGCCCACCTCCCCAACGCCGTGCACAGGAGAGACCGGCCATGACCGTTGAGTTCGGCCTCGCACTTGAGAACTTCACACCGGAACGCAAGTGCCCGAGCATGGACGCCATCGTGGACTACTCGGTCACCGCCGAGAAGCTGGGCTTCGCCTCGGTATGGGCCTGGGATCACCTCTTTCTCGGTGCGCGGCGGCCGTTCCCGTTCTTCGAGGCGCTCACCACGCTGACGGTCGTGGCCACGAGGACCAGCCGGATAGGGCTGGGTACCGGCGTGCTGGTGCTGCCGATACGCGAGCCCGCCGTGCTGGCCAAAGTGACGGGGACGCTGCATATCGCCAGCGGGGGCCGGCTGGTGCTCGGCATGGCGGCGGGCTGGTACGAGCGTGAGTTCGAGGCGACCGCGGTGCCCTTCGCGGGGCGCGGTGCCGCCTTCGAGCGGAACCTGGACCTCGTGTACCGGCTGTGGGCCGACGACGAGGTCAGCGGCCAGTGGGATGGCCGGGTGCTGCGGCGGGTACGGATGCTGCCCCGCCCGGAGCCGCGCCCGGGGGTCCTTGTCGGCGGGTATGTGGACCGCGTGCTCAGGCGGGCGGCCACGCTGGCGGACGGCTGGATCACCTATTTCTACACCGCCGAATCCTTCGCCCGGTCCTGGGCCAAGATCAATGCGTTCGCCGAGGTGGCCGGCCGCGACCCCGCTGAGCTGCGCAACGCCGCGCAACTGCCGCTGTGTATAGGGTCCTCCTACGAGGCCGCGGCCAGCCAGGCACGCCAGTACGTGGGGGAGTACTTCGACACGCCCGCCTGGAGCGAAGCCTCGGCCGACAGCGCCATCGTGGGAACGCCCGAGCAATGCGCCGAGCAGATCGCCGCGCACATTGAGGCGGGCGCACAGCACCTCATATTCTGCCCGTTCAACTACGAGCCCGAGCAGGTGCACCGGCTCGCCACGGAGGTTTTGCCGCTGCTCGGCAAGGCCCTGCCGGGAGCGGCGTGATGAGTGCGGCCACGTTCCGTGACGCGAGGGCGGAACGGGAGGCCACGGCACACCTGGTCGCGGACAAGCGGATGACCGCCATGGATGCCGCCACGCTGGTTCGCGACGGCGACCACGTCGCCATCGGCGGGACCTGCTACTCCCGCACGCCGATGGCGCTGCTGTTCGCGCTGCTGAAACTGCGGCGCCGGCGGCTGACCATCTCCCGGCCGCTTTCGTCCTACGAAGCGGAGCTGTTCCTGGCCACGGGGGCGGCGGAACGGATCGTGACCAGCTGGGTCGGCATCGGGCTGCGCTGGGGGCTTGCCCCGGTCTTCCGGCACTACATCGAGACCGGTGCGGCGGCCTATGAGGAGTGGAGCCACCTGGCGATGGGGCTGCGCTACCGGGCCGGGGCGATGGGGCTGCCCTTCCTGCCGGCGCTCAGCATGCTCGGCTCCGACCTGGCACCCGCCGTTGGGTTGCGGATGGTCACCTGTCCCTACACGGGGGAGCGGCTGGCGGCGATTCCCGCGCTCAACCCGGATGTGGCCCTCATCCACGTCCACCGTGCCGACATGTACGGCAACGCGCAGGTCGATGGCTACCGCCACATGGACGTGGACATGGCGCGGGCGGCGCGGAGAGTGGTCGTCAGCGCCGAACGCATCGTGAGCACCGACGAGATCAGCACCCAGCCGTGGGCCACCATGCTGCCGCACTTCGCGGTGGATGCCGTGGTGGAAGCGCCGCACGGCGCCTACCCGCACGAGTGCTACGGGCTCTACGAAGCTGACCTGGACCATTTCGACGGCTACGCGGCGGCGGTGCGGGACGGCGGCGCCGCCGCCGCCCGGGGGTATGTGGCCGAGCACGTCGACGCCCATCCCGATTTCGCCGCGTTCCTTGCCGTGGCGGGCTCTGACCGGCTGGCCGCCCGCGCCGCGGACGCGGAGAGGCTGATGCCGCGGTGAGCGAGGTTACGGCCGAGGAGCTGATGGCGATCACCGCAAGCAGGCTGCTGGCGGATCATACGGTGGTGTTCGCCGGGGTGGGGATGCCGCTGCTCGCCGCGGCCCTCGCCCGCCGGCGGCAGGCGCCGAACCTCACGATCGTGCTGGAGGGCGGCATCATCGGGACCAGCCTGCTGCCCGGGTACCTGCCGGTCTCCACCAACGAGATGAGAGCCGCCTACGGCGCCCAGATGCTGACCGACATCACTGACATCTTTCTGTTCGCCCAGCGGGGGTACTTCGATTACGGTTTCCTCGGCGCGGCGCAGGTCGACCAGTACGGCAACATCAACACCAGCCTGATCGGCAGCCCGGAACGCCCCAAGGTCCGGCTCCCCGGAAGCGGCGGCGGCAACGACATCATCTCGCTGTGCAATGAGATCTTCATTGTCACCCAGCATGAGCGCAGGCGGTTCGTGGAGCGGGTCGATTTCATCACCAGCCCCGGCAACCTGTCCGGCTGGGACAGCCGGGAACGGGCGGGCCTGATATTCGGCAAGATCGGTGCGGTCGTCACCGATCTCGCCGTGCTGGACTTCGAACCGGGCAGCCGCCGGATGCGCCTGCGCTCGCTTCAGCCTGGCGTCACCGTCGCCCAGGTGCAGGCCCAGACCGGCTTCGCGTTGCTGGTAGCCGATGATGTGGGTGAGCTTGCGGCACCGTCGGCCGAAGAGATCGACGTCTACCGCGCACTCCGGGACGGGCTGCCGCCCCCCGGGCCCACCTCCACCACACCCGCCGCAGGCGCGCCCGCCGCCCCCGCAGCCGGGAGGCCAGCATGATCGCTCAGCCCGCCCGCCGCCTGGGACTGATGATCCCTTCCTCCAACACGATGATGGAGGTGGACTTCACCCGGCACGCCCCGCCCGGCACGGCCGTGCATACGGCGCGGATGTACCTGGAGGACACCACGCCGGAGGGCGAGAACCGCATGCTCGACGAGTTTGCCCTGCCCGCTGCCCGTGACATCGGCACGGCCCGGCCGGACCTGGTGGTGTTCGGGTGCACCAGCGCCGGGGCCCTGCGGGGCAACGAGTACGACGCGGCACTGTGCCGGCGGATCAGCGAACTGGCCGGCGCGCCCACGGTGTCGACCATCGGGTCGGTGCGGGAGGCGATCGGGGCGGCGGGGGCTGCCCGCATCGGTGTGATCACACCCTATATCGATCAGCTCAACGAGAAGATCAAGGCAAGCATCGAGGCGGACGGCACGGAGGTGGTGCGCATCGCCGGCCTCGACATCACCGAGAACTTCGACATCGCCCGGGTCGGCCATGACGAGATCGTGAGCTTCGCCGTCGGCGCGCTGGGCGACCTGGCCGAAAGCGGGGCCATCGACCTTGTCTTCGCGTCCTGCACCAACTTCGGGGCGATGAGCGCGAGGCGGGTGATCGCCGGCCGACTCGGCCTGCCCGTCATCACCAGCAACCAGGCGGTGTTCGACGCGGCGCTCGCGAGGCTGGACGTGGTCGCCGCTTGAGGCGGCCGGTTCGCCGGCGGAGGGCCGCCGGTGAGAAGGAGAACGATGGTTGCGGTTGCGTTCGACTACCTGGCGGTGGGCAGCTACACGGAAGCCGTGGCACGGCTCGGCGAGTACGGCGACGAAGCCAAGATCATCGCGGGCGGGCAGAGCCTGCTTCCCCTGCTCAACCTGCGGCTGGCGCGGCCCGCTGGGCTCATCGACATCAACGCGGCGGACCAACGGCAACCAGCAGCGGAAGACGGCCTGCTCCGGCTGCCGGCCTTGACCCGCCATCGCGTGCTGCTCGAGCACCCACTGGTGCGGCGGCACTGCCCGCTGCTCGCCGGCGCGGTCCGGCACGTTGGCAATGTGCGAGTCCGGAACCGGGGCACGGTCGGCGGCAGCCTCGCTCACGCCGACCCCACCAGCGAGATCGGCTCATGTGCGCTGGCCCTGGGCGCGCAGGTGGTGGCGCGCGGTCCCGGTGGGGAACGGGTGATCGCTGCCGCCCACCTGTTCGTCACCTACCTGACCACGGCGCTGGCCGAGGCCGAAGTCATCACCGACGTTGTCGTCCCGGTGGCGGGGCCCCGTCAGGGCTGGGCATTCCACGAGATGGTGCGCCGCACGTCTGACTTCGCCATCGTGGGTGTGGCCGCCTGGCTGGAACTGCCCACCGGGTCCGATGCCGTCTCCGCCGTCCGTGTAGCCCTGGCCGGGGTCGCCGACCGGGTGGTGCTGGTCCCGCCGGATCTTGTCTCCCCGCTGGTCGGCAGCGTGCCTGGGGACGCGGAGTTCGCAAGTGCGGCGGCGGCGATAGCCGGGTCCGTGGATCCCGGCAGCGATGTGCACGCCAGCGCCGGTTACCGGCGGCGGCTGACGGAAGTGCTCACCGCCCGGGCGCTGCGCGAGGCATACCACCGGGCCCAGGGAGCGGCGGCATGAGCATGCGCGAACTGAAGCTGACGGTCAACGGCCGCGATCACGTCGTCTGGGCGCCCCCGTCCGCCACGCTGCTCGATGTCCTGCACGATGATCTCGGGCTGTCCGACGTCCGCTACGGCTGCGGCGAAGGCGTCTTACGGCTTCTACCTGATCCGCTCGTTCGAGAAGTACACGGTGCCGGTCACGTTCGGGATCATGGCGCTGATGAGCATCCTGGCCTGGACCAGGCCTGGCGTCGTCAACTGGGGCCTGGCCTCCCACCTGCACGGTGCGGCTCACTTCTCCGCCCTGACCGGGCTGGTGACCGCGATCGGTGTCGGCTGGGCGATCTCGTGGGTCACCTGGGCGTCGGACTATTCGCGGTTCGTGCCCAGCAGCATTTCTTCCAAGAAGGTGTACTGGTACAGCTACGCCGGCTTGTTCGTGCCCACCGTGTGGCTGGCAATCCTCGGTGCCACCATCGCCAGCGTCAGCCAGTCCGCCGACCCGTCGCGGATGGTGTCTTCGGTCTTCGGTGGCATCGTCGCCATCCTGGTCATGCTGCTGGTCCTACACGGGCCCATCGCCACCAACATCCTCAACGTCTATTCCTCCGCGCTGGCGGCGGTGTCCGCGGGCATCAGGCTGTCCCGCCAGACGCTGGGCGTGCTGGCCGGTGTCGTCGGGTATGTGGTCACGCTGTACTTCGTGCATTCCCCGAACTTCGCGGACAGCTTCGACAGCTGGATGGCGGGCCTGGTGCTGTGGATGGCGCCGTGGGCGGGAGTGGTCCTGGCCGACTTCTACCTGGTGCGCCGCCGGCAGATCGCCGTTGACCAGTTGTACGCCGACCCGAAGGCCAGCATCTACGGTGACGTGAACTGGGTGGGCATCACCGCATTCGTGCTCGGCCTCGTGGGTGGCTGGCTGTTCGAGTTCGGCCTGGTGGGCCCGCTCCAGGGCTACATCTCCACGCATTTCCTGTCCGGCGCGGACCTGTCCTGGCTGGTGGGCATGGTGGTGGCGGCCGGTGTCTACCTGATCGGCATGCGCGGCCGGGTCCGCGTGGCAGGTGCCCAGGAACTGGCGCCCGCGGTCGGGCAGCCGACCGCCTAGCGGGCCGGGAGATGATCCAGGCCGCGGTACTCACGGCACCAGAGAAACTGGAGATCCGCGCCTTTCCCGAGGCGCCGCCGCCGGCCGACGGGGCGGTGCTGCGGGTGACCCACGGCGGCGTTTGCGGCACCGACCCGCACATGTACTCGGGGCACCTGGCTGTTCCCATGCCGCTGGTGATGGGCCACGAGTTCGCCGGCGTGATCGAGGGCATGGGCAAGGACTTCCCCGCCCGCGACGTATACGGCCACCCGCTGCGCCCGGGGGACCGGGTGGTGGTGGGGACCACACTGTCCTGCGGCACCTGCTTATATTGCCGGTTCGTGCCGCAACGGGAGAACCTGTGTGAGCACGTCAACATATACGGGATCACACTCGGCTGTCACACGGCGCCGTTCGTCCGCGGCGGATACGCCGATCTCACGTACCTCTTCCCGCAGACGTGGCTGTTCAAGCTGCCGCCGAACGTGACGCTGCGGATGGCGGCGCTGTCCGACCCCATCACCTGCGGCACCCGCGCGCTGGAACGGGCCTTCGGCCCCGGCCTGCCGTGGGCGGGGGAGGGCATGGGGCTGGGCAAGTCCGTTGTCGTGCAAGGGCTGGGGCCGATCGGTATCCTGACCGGTGCCGCCGCGCGGGCGATGGGGGCAAGCCCGGTGATCGGGATCGACCGCATCCCGATGCGGATCGAGGCGGCCCGGCGGTTCGGTTTCGACGAGGTGCTGTCCCTGGCGGACCTGCCGGAGCCTGCCGACCGGGTGCGGGCGGTGCGGGGGATGACCCGCGGCCTCGACGCCGACATCGTGATCGAGATGGTAGGCCTGCCGCCGGCCTTCGCCGAATCCCTTCAGCTTGTGCGCAAGGGCGGGCGGATCGTGGAGTTCGGCCATTTCACCGACAACGGCACGATGGCGCTGAACCCGCAGCAGGTGGTGAACCTGGACGTGGACATCCTGGGTTCCTACGCCTACCCGAACTCACAGATCGGCACGTCACTGGCGCTGCTGTCGCGCTACGCCGACGTCTACCCGTTCGAGGATCTGGTCACCCACACCTTCGGCGTGGAGCAGGCCGCTGACGCCATCCGGGCGAGCCGTGACAAGACCTGCGTGAAGGCCATGGTGGTCAGCGAAGCCTGACCCCCGGCGTGATGACGCCGCGGGTGACCATCTCTGTCCTGACCGGCAAGTACCAGCGCGGGAGCCGCCGATGAGCAGTGCCGATCCGTCCAGGGCTGATAACGCGCTCGCGACGTCCGCGGTTGCCCCGCAGCCGGTCCCGTGGCCCGGGGATGCCACCGCGGCCGCCTGCCTCACATTCGACATGGACGCCGAGGCTGCGGTGCTTACCGCGGACATCTCATCGTTCAACCGGATGACGCCGATGAGCCACCAATCCTACGGCCCGCTGGTCGGGGTGCCGAGAACCGGATGACGCCGATGAGCCACCAATCCTACGGCCCGCTGGTCGGGGTGCCGAGAATCCTGGGCCTGCTGGCCCGGCACGGCATCCGGGCGACGTTCTTCGTCCCCGGGTACTCCGCCCACCGCTACCCGGATGTGGTGCGGGCCATCGCGGAAGCGGGGCACGAGATCGCCCATCACAGCTACTTCCACGAGAACACGGTGGGCATGGACGCGAAGACCGAAGGCGACATGCTCGACCTGGGCCTGCGGGCGCTCAAGGACGTGGCCGGCGTGCGGCCCGAAGGGTACCGGGCGCCGATGTGGGAGATGAACTACCACACCCCGGCCCTGCTGGCCGAGCGTGGTTTCCGGTACGACTCCAGCCTGATGGACTCCGACTACCCATATCCGCTCGCCGTTGTCGCGGGACCCACTGCCACGAGCCTGGTGGAGGTGCCGGTCTCCTGGGGGCTCGACGACTGGGAGCAGTACGCGTTCCTGCCCGGCCTGACCGGCTCGGGCGTGATCGAAAGCCCGGCCAAGGCGCTGGAGATGTGGACCCTCGAACTGGATGCCATGTACCAGCTTGGCGCGGTCTTCGTGCTCTGCTGCCACCCGTTCCTGACCGGCCGACCCGGCCGCGCCCGGGCCCTGGAACGGCTGATCGAGCGGATGCTGGCATTCCCTGGCCTGTGGATCACCACGGTCGGCGAGGTGGCGGCGCATGTCGCCTCACTGGGCCTCACCCCGCGCACCTGCCCGCAGCCGCGCATGCCACCGGACGCCTACTGGGTAGACCGGCCGCCAGGCTGAGCTTGCCCCACCCGCAGGAGGAGACCTTCATGACCGAACGAAGACGGGAACCGGTCGGGCCAGTCGATGGGCGGAAGGTGCCCCGATTCGCGGGTGCCGGCTCGTTCGCCCGGATCCCGGAGATCGACCGGGTCGCCGACTACGACGTGGCGATACTGGGCGTCCCCTTCGACAACGGGGTTTCGTACCGGCCGGGTGCCAGGTTCGGCCCAATGGCTGTCCGGCAGGCGTCACGCCACCTGCGCCCCGGCTATCACGTGGAACTTGGCTGCGCGCCGTTCGGCGAGATCCAGGTGGTGGACGCCGGGGACGTGCCGGTTACCCCGTTCGTGATCGACACCGCAATGGAGCAGATCCAGGCGCATGCCGCCGAGCTGCTCACCGGCGGGCGCAAAGTGATAGCCATCGGCGGCGACCATACGATTGCCCTGCCCATGCTCCGGTCCGTGGTCCGCGAGCACGGGCCGGTCGCGCTGGTCCATTTCGACGCGCACCTCGATACCTGGGATACCTACTTCGATGCTCCCGTCACCCACGGGACGATCTTCCGCCGCGCCTTCGAGGAGCAACTCCTGGTGGAAGAGCACTCAATTCACGTTGGCATCCGTGGGCCGATTTATGGACAGGCTGACCTGGCCGACGACCTGAGGTTCGGCTTCCGCACGATCCGGGCCAGCGACCTCGACGATCTCGGAGTGAACGGGACCATCGACGCGATCACTGAGCGGGTCGGCGACCTGCCCGTGTACCTCTCCCTCGATATCGATGTGCTGGACCCGGCCTTCGCGCCGGGCACGGGAACGCCGGAATCGGGCGGGCTGACGAGCCGCGAACTGTTGCGCGTCCTGCGCGGGCTGACAACGGTAAACCTGATCAGCGGAGACATCGTGGAGGTAGCCCCACCCTATGATCAGGCGAAGGTCACATCGATCGCGGCGGCGACGGTGATCTTCGACCTGCTTGCACTGCTCGCTGGCTAGTGGCCGCCTGGGGCGTGTGTTCCGAACTCCTCGCGCGCTTTGCGGGCGGCCTCGGCCTCGGCGGTGGTGACGGGGGCGGGTGGTTTGAGGATCACCCAGGCGAGGAAGATCACGCCGGTCGCCAGCATGGTGAGGCCTACCCACAACCCGAGGTTGATGCCGGCCGCCTGCCCGATCGTGGCCTTGCTCGCTCCCAGGCCAGGGATGGTGACGAGGATCCCGAAAATCAGGAACAGCGTCCCGATGAACGAGCGGAGGTCGAACAGCTTCGCGAGCCGCCAGTTGCGGGCTTCTTCTGGGGTGAGGCTTACCTTGCCTGCCAATGGATGCTCCCTTTCCGGGGGTGCCTGCCCGGTGTCGGCCAGGTCACACGACGCCGATGTAGACGTACAGAAGCGCGCACACGATCAGGGCGGCGCTGCCGTACAGCAGGGGTGATTTGAACCATGGGATATGGGCGGTTGCCTGCACGTCCCGTTTCTGGCGCCCGAAGATCAGCCCATCGAGTTCCGACAGCGGTTTCGGTTCGCTGAACCTGGTGGCGACCAGCATCGCTACCAGGCCCGCGGCAAATCCGATCATGGCGCCCCACTGGGTCTCGGCGAGGTCGCTGCGGAACGACAGGACGCCCACCTTGTAGAGCACCCACGTGCCGAAGGACACCAGCGTCCCGGCGATCATGCCCCAGAAGCCCGACCCGCGTCCCGCCTTTCGCCAGGCCATGCCGACGATGAACGCGAGGAAGATAGGCACGTTGAAGAACGAGAAGAGGGTCTGGATGTAGTTGGCGATGTTGCTGTATCCCGCCGCGATGAACGCGGTCAGGATGCCGATGAGCAAGCCCGCCACGGTCGTGATACGGCCGACCCGCAGGTAATAGGGTCCCCACTGACTCTGGGGGTCGGGTGTAACGGCGCTGTGGGGTTTGAGCGTTTAGTCCGTTGTAGGGGCCTCTCCCCCGCGTGGGTCCCGGCCTGCGCCCCGCAGGCCGGGACCCCATCTTGGGCGGTGCCGCCCTCGCACTGCCCAAGCCGGGTGTCTTTTCACCGGCGGCCCGACCGCAATCTCGCTTCTCCAAGCGCACATCCGCGACGGAGGCCAGGACGACATTTACGGGCAACAGCCAAGCCATGCCGTCCGCCGTCGTGGCCGCGTTATTTACTGCTGCCAGCTTCCGGTGCCCGTGGCGGCTGCCGGGTTCTGGCGAACACGGCACCACCAACCCAGATATGGCGCCCCACGCCGGCTGCTGCAAGCGTCGGCCGGGAAACATCCTGTGGGCGGTGGCTGCGCGACGAAGCCGGACAGGGAGACCAGCGCACCGGTTGCGGCCAGCCCGTCAGTTTGCGGAAGCGCAGGCCAATGGGCTGACTGGCGATAGGACCCGCATGGCGAAGACCAAAGGGCGGAGATCAGTCTCCCGATCCGCTGTTGTCGTTTCCCTGGCCGTTGCCGTGGCCTGGGGGTGCGAGCGCGCCGGTCACCACGACTGTGGTTCCGGCCGGGAGCTGCCCGGTGGGCTGTACGGAGATGACTGTCCCTGGCTGCTGGTGGCCGTTGTACCGCCAGGTCACTTGGACTCCCAGGCCAAGCTGGCGCAGCTGCTGGCGAACCGCGCTGACTGACTGGCCAGCCAGGGCGGACTGGCTCACCTCGGCCAGCTGCGATGCTGTGGGCGAAGCGCTCACCGGGGCCTGCCCGGCCTGCGGCCGCGCGTGGTGGGCTGACCCCGCGCCGCCCGCAAGCAGCCAGCCGGCCAGCCCCGCCGCGACCGTAACGGCGTCCCCAGCCAGCGCCAGCATCCGTCGGCGGCTTACACCGCCGCGCGGCGTCGGCCGCTGTGGGGCCTCGCGACCAGTTCGCCCTTGGCCAGCACGTGACCGCTGATGCGCTTCTCCAAATCGGACCTGGTCGCGCCGCTGCCAGCCCCAGCCGGTTGTCCAGCGCAAGGACCACGAAGTGGTAGTGATGCGCTGGGCCGCGCGGCGGGCATGGGCCCCCGTAGCCGCGGCGGCCGAAGTCGTTGACGCCTTCCGCCGCGCCGGCCGGCACAGCCGCCAGGCCGGCAATGCCAGGAGGCAGTCCGTAGACCAGCCAGTGCGTGAAGGTGCCACCCGGGGCGTCGGGGTCGAGCATCTCAATGGCCAGTTCCTGGGTGCGGCGGCGGCGTACTCCACTCCAGCCGGGGAAGCCGGTTCGTGCCGTCGCAGGTGAACTCACGCGGGAACCCGCCCCCCGCAAGGTCGGGGCTTGAGACCGTGAGCGGGTAGGGATTTCCTTGAGCGGGGCCGTTCACTGTTGAACCTCCACATCCGGTCAGCGGCAGTACGGACAAGACGAGGCCAGGAGCGCCGCGCAGCACTCCGCAAAAACCGACGGCAGGCCAGGGTGGAACCAATCGGCCTGGGCGGGCAACGCGTGCTTTTGCCTGTCACCCATCCTGACTCCGTTGGCGCCTCTCCGGCTCCGCTACCGCGCCACTGACGAGCATGTCGTCCCCGGCGCAGGTTGCATCCAGATCACCGATCCCGGGCCGGAAGGCGCTGACAAAGCTCAGGCCCGGCGAACGCCAGCCGATCCCGTTGCGGCAGTGGATCGCCACGACGGCACCCTGGTTCAGGTGCCAGCAGCGTCTGAGCGTGGGCGAGGCTGGCGGCCTGGTCGGGGACGTGCCGGTCCGGGGTGAGCAGGGCGTAGCAGGTCAGGCCCGCCGCCCGGGCGAGTTCCTCCTCGCCGGTGAGCCGGAACCGGCGGTCTCGCCCGCCGTGAGGGGGCTGACCAGGACGCTGATGCCGCTGCCGGGGGAGATCGGCACTCTCGACTCCCAGTCGCCGCCGCGGGGCCGGGCCATGGTGCTCGGCCGACCGGGACCATTACGGCGGATTGCGGCCAACTCGGGTCGCATGGTCCCTCCCTTCAAGTGACTGGCCGACCCTGCCGGTCGGTGATCCGATCCGGGACAGGAGACCGGTTGCTCGTCCATGCACGGCCAGATTGCCCGGTTCTGTGATGGCCGAGCACCAGAAACACCAGGCGAGAAGTCCATCCAGATCGGCGGATAGCGTACGTCAAGCCCACGGCGGTTCGTGACAGCGAGTAACAGCGGTGTCGGTAGGTGGGTGGACTGGCCGTGGCGCCGCGCCGGCTGGGCCGCCCATCTCGCGGCGTGGCAGGTAGGAGGGCTCCGCCCAGATCGGCCGGTCTCTCGCCTGCATGTGCGCCTGGGCGGTTGCCGCTGACGTGCGGATAATGGTGCCGTGCTGGCAGGCGTCAAGGCGGGTGACCTGGCCGTGGTCATGGTCGCGCTCGCCGTTTCGCTGTTCGCCTTCGACCTGTTCCCCGGCCCGGCTGCGGTGCTTGCCCTGCTGGTGGGTGGTGCTGGCTGGGTTGAGGCGCGGCGCGGCCGCGTGGTTGGCCGAAGGCTGCTGGGCGTCTTTGCCGGGATGGTGCTGGCGGCCGCCGTGATCGCCGTGCTGGCGTTCGCCTTTCACTAACCGGGCGGTCGAGCCGGCCGGCTTTCAGATCGCGGGCGTTAGGGTGCGCCGAAACTTTGTCCGGTAACATGCGTCCCTCGGAAATTCTGTTGTGTATCGGCGTTGCACACCCCAGCCGAAGCGAGGGTGTGCAACACTGCGATGCGACAGATCAGAGGCTGCGATGTGGTCATGAACCAGGACCCGGAACGTATCCACGACGCTTACGCGCCCGTTCACATCCTGCCGCGCCCTCAGTGCGCCACCGACGGCGGTGCTCACGATCTTGACGGCTTGGTGGCTGCGCTCCCCAAAGGTTCCGGGGAGCCCGGCGCTCAGTGCCCTGCTGCGGAAACACCACCGAACGCGTCCACCGTGCAGCCGGGACAGGACCCTACTCCTACGACGACGCCGAATACTGCCGTAGCTGCAACGGGTGGCTCACCTGCTGATGCCCCCACCTGACGCGCGACCTGGTATTCCACCGGGTGTTCCATGCCGGGGCTGATGCCTGCCGACGGCTACCCCGCGGCAACAGGGACATGAGCGAGGATGCGCTCCGCCGCCTCCTTGCCGGTGGATCGGCTTGTGGCCCTCGCAACCGGATTCTGGCTGGGTGCGGCTGCTCCGAAACGTACCTCATTCGCGGCAGAAGCGGGCGTGCCGTCACGGTGCCTAAACACCTGGCACGGACGAAACGTCGTGGTGACGCTGGCAAGGGCTGTGTCCTGAGGAGGTCGCCGGCGCCTCCGCTGCGCGCTGCGTGCCGCCAGGGCATCCAGGTCCCGCTCGGCGTACAGCCGGTGCTCCCACTCTTCGATGAGGATGCACAGCAGGCATTCACGCACCGGGTAGCTGCGGGGCTGTGGCCAGCCGGGCCCCTTGACCAGTTCGGTGTGGCCGTCCAGCCAGGCGTCCGCGTCAGGCCCTCGATGACCTGGCGCACGGTGGACATCCGGTCGCGGCGCAGATCGAGCACCGCCTCCAGCGAGGGTCGTGCGTGGCGGTCGCGGGGCACCCCCGGCGTGTCAGGCATCTCATCCCACGGCAGGTCCAGGGGGTGCCACGGCGACGGATCGCCGAGGATCGCCCGCCTGATCCAGGCGTCGCTGGCGAACACCAGGTGGCGCAGCGTCTCGATGAACGACCACTCGCCGCCGACGGTCTCGTGCAGCAGCTCAGGTGGCAGGCGGCGGGCCCGTTCGACGGTTTGGCCCCAGAGCCGCTCGAGGATGTCCCACGCCTCACCGAAGCCGGCTGGGTCTGCCGGGCGCATCTTGGCCCGGTCGGGATACCGCCTGTTCAGCTCCGCGTTCACCAGGGGCCCGATGTCGACACCATTGATCGTCAGGTTCTCGATCTCGCCCTGGATGTCGGCGCCGGACAGTTCGACACCCCGCATCATGACCCCGCTCAAGTCGACACCGCGGAACCGGGCGCCGGTCAGGTCGACGGCGCGCAGCAGCGCGCCGCTGAGGTCAACGCGCTCGAACCGGGAGCCACGCAGATCGGCACGAATGAAGTCAGCCGTGCCACGACGCTAACGCCGCCGGCGGACGGTCCGCCCCCACGCGCGGACGACCGAACTGAATCATGCCATCGGCGGCATGAGCACTTCATTCAAGATGGGTGTGGGTGAGGTTGCAGGGGATATCCCCAGGTTGTCCTCTGGTGATCCACAGCCGAGTTCGGGGAGGCTAGGCGCGTCCTGCCGCCGGCCCCGGTCTGGCCCTGGCATGAGCGAGCCGCGTAGACGCCCAGGTCAAGATCGGTGGCCGAGTTCTGGAACCCTACAGGTGAAGGCCGCCCGCCGTACCGGCACAAGCGTCGGCACTCGGGCCGCAATCCCCGTGTGCGGCCGGGGCCTACCGGACCGGGTGGCAGCCAAGGCGTCTCGGCCCCTTCATGCCCGTCAGGTGATGAACACCGCGATCGCGACGAACTGGCATGT
>WNGL01001833.1_pt1 | contig 26863 bp, 29 predicted proteins | sample 5400591 | NCBI WGS metagenome assembly WNGL01 (sample SAMN13153377, study PRJNA577476) | soil metagenome | isolation source: 80 cm soil or saprolite under Garry oak tree replicate 1 | place: USA:California | collected 2016-06-15 | reverse complement strand
TCGTGACGTTCGAGCACGTCTTCGCCGACCTGGGCGGCGTTCCGGCGAACCGGCTCACCGACGCCCAGGGCCTGGCCGGGCTGCTCCTCGCGGCGGCGAACGCGGCGGGCTTGAACCCCGCGAGCCCGCCCGTCGTCAAGACCGGGCCACGCGGCGTGTCGGCGGCCCTGCTGTGCCACGGCGGGCTCGTCGCGCTCCACGGGCTTCCCGAGGCCGGGCTCTGCTTCGCGGACGTCGCGGGCCTCGGTGGCGCGCTCCCGCAGCGCGGCCTCGACGTGATCGTCAAGCGGCTCGGCGCCCGCGAAGTGCGGACCGATGCCCGCCGGCGTGGCCCCGTCACCCAAACCACCCCTCCGGAGGCGTCATGAACCGACTCACCCCCTACGCGGCCTTCTTCATGCGCCTAGCGGTGGGGTTCGTGTTTTTCGAGCACGGGCTGGCGAAGTTCCACAACGGCGTTCCCGCGGTCGCCGGCTTCCTCCACGGGATCGGGTTCCCGTTCGCGAGCTTCTGGGCGGTGATCCTCATCGCCGTCGAGACCGTCGGGGCGCTGTGCGTCGTGGCCGGCTTCTACACGCGCTTCTGGGCAGCGTGCATGGCGGTCGAGATGCTGGTGGCGATCCTCGCCGTGCAGCTTCCGCGCCACGGCAACTTCGAGCTGGAAGGCCTGCTGTTCGCGGGCGCGATCACCCTGGTGGCGTTGGGGGACGGGCCGCTGTCGGTGGCCGTGAAACTGAAGCACGGCACCTAGACCGCGGACGACCAGGTCTCCCTGCGCGACCAAAATACGCAGTCGCTCCGGGAGACCTGGTCGTCCGCGTCTTAGTGCAGGATTCTCAGCAACCCCGCGTCCGCGCTCCCCCGGATGAAGCTCTCCGGGTCCGTCGCGGGGATGGCGACGCCGGTCTCCTTGCGGCCGCGGTGCGCCACGGCCGCCATGTATTGCTCCAGCGACCCGCGCGCCCACTCCGCGGCGTCGTTCTTCATTTGCCGGACGATCTCCTCCCACGTGCCGACGTAGGTCGCCCCGTTAAGCATGCTCACCCGGTGGATCTCCGCCGGAACCGAGCGGGCCTTCATCCCCTGCAGCTGTGTGAGGAGCGTGCCGAAGAGCTCGAGCTGACGGGGATCGCGCACTTGGCCGTCCGGCCCCATCGCTTCGAGCTCGGCGAGCAGCAGGTCTTCGGGTGCCGCGTCGGCCGAGAGCTCGTCCAGGCGCCGGTGCCAGGGCACGAGCTCGGGGTCGCCCTCGGGCAGGTGGTACACGCTCCGCTTGAGCTCGACGAGCCGCCAGATGGCGAGCCCGTCGAAGTGGTCCGCGGGCTCGGTCCGCTGGAGGTGGAACAGGGCCGCCTCGTACTCACCCCGGTCGTACAGCAGGTTGGCGAGGTAGATGCGCGCCTCGGCGTGGGCGGCGTCGAGCTCGAGCGCGCGCCGCAGCCAGTACAGCGCGCCCCCCCCGTCGCTGAGGCGGTGGGCGGCGTAACCCACACACGCGGCCGCCTCCGCCGAGTCGGGATGCACCGTGATTGCAACTTCGAAGAACCGCCGCGCCTGGTCGAGCACGCCCTCGCGGAACAGCGCCCGCCCCACCTGTAGCATCAGGTCGTGGTCTTCGCGGAAACCGAGCGCGAGGATGCGGTCGAAGCACGCCACGGCGCCGGCGCGGTCGCCGAACTTGAGCAGCGCTTCGCCGAGCCCGGCCAGGGCGTCCTCGTGCTCCGGGTCGAGCCCCACGGCCTCCTCGAAGGCGCGGCGCGCCCAGAGGTACTCCTCGCGCGCGAGGCGCGCGTACCCCATGCCGACATGCAGCTCGACGGCATGCGGATAGAGGCCCAGGCCTTGGCGCAGGGTCTCGATCGCTTCGTCGTATTGTCCTTCGTTGTAGAGTCGATGTGCACGTTCGTCGTAGTCGTCGGAGCTCAGGAACGGTTCCGACATCGAACGGGCCTCCGGGGAAGGTTGTGCTATGATAAGAAACCCCGGGCGGTTACACAAGCGACGGCCGGGGGCTATCTTCCCCGCCGATGTCCTCCGCGATCCCCGAGATCCCGAACGGCTCCATCACGTCGCCGCGCGGCTTCACCGCCGCTGCTGCGCACGCCGGCCTCAAGACTGACGGGACGCCCGACGTCGCGCTGCTCGTGAGCAGCACGAGTTGCGCCACGGCAGGCGTGTTCACGAAGAACGCGCTGCGCGCGGCGCCCGTCGTCTACGACGCGGATCTATTGTCCGAGCGACCGGGCCGGATGCGCGCGGTGGCGATGAACGCCCGGATCGCCAACGCCTGCACCGGGGCCGACGGGCTCGCGGCGGCGCGCGCCATGGCCCAAGCCGCCGAGCAGGCGGCCGGTCTCCCACCCCGCACCGCGCTCGTGCTGTCGACCGGCGTGATCGGTGTGCCCCTGCCCGTCGCGCAGATCGCGGAGGGCCTGCGCACCGCCGCCGCCGCCCTCACCGCGGAGGGTGGCGTGGACGCCGCCCGGGCCATCATGACGACGGACACGCGACCCAAGCACCACGCCGTCCGCTTCGAGACGCCGGCGGGGATGATCACGGTCGGAGGGATCGCGAAGGGCGCCGGGATGATCCACCCTGACATGGCCACGCTGCTCGCCGTGCTCACCACCGACGCCGTCGGTGAGCCCGCGCTGCTCCAGCCGGTGTTCCGGCGCGTGGTCGACCGCACCTTCAACGCCATTTCGGTCGACGGCGACACCAGCACGAATGACACCGCGCTGCTGCTCGCCAACGGGGCCGCGGGAATTGACCCGGCGCGCGACGGCGCGTTGGCCCGACAGTTCGAAGACGCCGTGCTCGCGGTCGCCCGCACGCTCGCCCTCGCGATCGTGACGGACGGCGAGGGCGCGTCGAAGCTGGTAGAGATCCAGGTCGTGGGCGCCGTGAGCGAGGCGTCGGCGCGCGACGTGGGCCGCGCCATCGCCCGCTCCACACTCGTCAAGACCGCGATCTACGGCGCCGACCCGAACTGGGGGCGGATCCTCGCGGCCGCCGGCGCGGCCGGCGTGGCGCTCGCGGTCGACCGCCTCACCCTGGAGGCCGCGGAGGACGGTGAGTGGCTCACCCTGGCCGCGGGCGGCGCCACCGCCCATCCCGACGCGGCGCGCGCCCGCGCCATCTTCCAGCAAAAAACCATCCGCCTCCGCATCGACCTTGGACTCGGTCGCGCGGAGGCGGTGGTGTGGACCTGCGATCTGACGCCGGATTACGTCCGGATCAACGCCGACTACACCTCGTAGCCGCGGCTTACATCTTGGACTTGCTGGTGTCCTTGGCCGCCGCGGGCTTGGCGGCGGGCTTCTTCCCGTGCTTCTTGGCCCCCTTCTTGGCCGCCGTCTTCGCCTTCGAAGTGTCGGCCGCGGGCGCCTGACCCTGCATCGGGGACGGCTGCTGCGCCACCACGATGGCGGGAGCGGCGAGGAGCGCCAGCGCGAGGAGCGTGCGACGAATCATGTCGTGATACCTCCAGGAGGGATAGGGCGGACCACCCTGGCCCGCTTCACGGTTGAGACCCGCGACGTCCCCCGCGCGTCACGCGGGCTCGATGCGTTGCAGCGTGAAACGATCACCGTCATGGCGGCTGTTGGCCGGGCGGCCGTCGCGCTCGCACCACCGCCGCACGCGTCGGCCTCGGGGCGGCCGGGACGTTGGGCAGCTCCTGGCGCACCACGGCGAGCGCCTCCGCATGCGTGCGACCGCGCTGCAGCTCCTGGATCGCCGCCGTGGACACGTCGAGCAGCCGGCCCTCGCGCAGCCCCTGGTGAATGGCGTCGACGATCAGCGCGGTGCCGGAATCGGGATCGAAGCGATGCGCCACGAGATCCGCGACCGCGTGCATCGCGGCGGCCCGCGGCGGACGTGGCAGCGCCGCGACGATCCGCCCGACCACGGCGGCGGGGACGCCGCGTCGCAGCGCCCACACCACCGTCGTGACCTCGCCCGGCGTGACCGGCGGTAGGTCACCGGCCCGGACGAGGAGGTCGCGGGCGTCGCGCAGCTGGGTCAGGCCGACCTGCACCGCGGTGACGACCCGCGGCGCCGCCACGTGCTTGGCCCCGCCTTCGAGCGCCTTCTGCACCAGCGGCTCGGTGGGCAGGCTGTCCTGTGCCGCGACCTGGACCAGCGAGTCGATGGTGGCGATCGCCTCCGCGGGCACGCGGCCCTCGAGCCGATCGCGCACCGACTGCGCGGCGAGCGGCGTGGCGAGGAGCGCGGGGACGAGGAGGACCAGCCTCATCGCCTGACGGCTCGGACGATCACGATCGAGTTTTCCCGGCCGAAGTTGTCCGCCACCTCGCGCTCCGCCAGGTGGTCCGGGACCCAGCGCTCCCCGTCCACCACGAACATGTACTCGTACGTGCCGGCGGGGAGGACGAGGGCGCCGCGCCACACGCCGTCGTGGTCAGGCTCCTCGAGCGCGATCGTGCCGGTGCGCCAATCGTTGAACGATCCCACGACGTGCACCGAACGGGCGCCCGGGAAGCGGCCGACGAACTGGGCGATACCTTCGTGCTCGCCCAGCATCGGGCCGCCCCACCGGTCTCCCAGGGGGACCAGCGCCAGCAGCGTCACCGCCGCCGCCAGGGCGAGGCTCCAGGCGGGGCGGATGCGGACGATCACAGTCTGCGGCGTCGACAACCAGCGCACCAGCCGGCGCGCGCGCGACGGCAGCGGCCGCCGGATGCCCGCCATCACCCGCGATTCGAGGCCGGCGGCCGGCGCGGCCGCGGCGAGGAGCTCGGCCGCGGCGTCCAGGCGCTCCACGGCGCGCCGCAGGTCCGCCGGCAGGCTGCCCCGGGCGATCTCGCCGTCGAGCGCCTGATGGATCCTCGGATCAATCGGGTTCATGCGTGGTCCTCCAATACATGCAACAGTGCTTCGCGCGCGCGATGCACGCGCATCTTGAGCGTCGGGATGCGCTCGCCCGTCACGGCGGCCATCTCCTGATAGCTCAGCCCCTCCACGTGCTTCAGCACAAATGCCTCCCGCTTCTCGGGAGACAGCTGCGCCAGCGCCCGCTCCACGAGCGCCAGCTGCTCGGCGCGCTCCAACGCTCCGTGGGAGTCCGCCGGATCGGCCACCGGCGGAGCGTCGTCGAGCGGGACGTCGGCGATCGGTCGTCGGGCCAAGTGGCTCTTGCACCGGTTTGCGACGATGCGATACAGCCACGTGCGCAACCGCGCCGGATCGCGACAGCTCGCCAGATGGCGGTACGCCCGCACGAAGCTCTCCGCCACCGCATCGGCGGCGGCATCGCTGCTTCCCAGCATCCGCGTGGCGAACCGCACGAGCCCCGTCTCGTAGCGACGAATCACGAGGCCGAACACCTCGCGATCACCGCCGAGCACCCGGGCTACCACCTCCGCGTCGGAGGGGTCTCCCCTCACACCCATATGACCTGCATGGAGATTAGGGCGTCACGCTACCACTGCGGTGGTGCGGGGCGCCAGGGGGAAGGAGCCTAGCGCGCCGCCAGGGCGTGCTGCGCGGCCGCGAGGTAGGTCGACGCCCGCATCGCTTCGCCCGCCACGGCGCCCGCGAACGCTTCAAGCGTCGCTTCGGCGCGCCGCCGGTAGCGCGCGTCCTGCGTCGCCTCGGCGAGGCGCAACAGGACCCGGGCCAGCCACGCGTTGGCCCCGGGGAGGAGCTCGTCCAGCACCGGCTTGGCGCGGTCCGCCAGCGCGGGCGCGGCGGGATCGGATGCGGCGACGTCGAAGTAGCCGCCCCCCGTGGAATCGCTGAAGTCGCGCTCCAACACGGCGACGAGGTCCTCGGCGATCGCGAGGTAGCGTCGGTTCGAGAGCGATGCGTCGTAGGCGGCGAGGCAGGCCCACGCCACCTGCGTCTGGTCCTGGAGCAGGGGGCGCACGGGGCCGCCGGCGCCTGCGACGTGCCGCACCCCGCGCCCCCGGGCATACGCCCGCTTGAGCAGGGTGTCGAGCGCGGCCCGCGCGCGCGTCGCCGCCGCCGAATCGCTCACCGCGGGCGCCGCGTCCAAGATCGCGCCGATGACGTAGGCCTCGCGATCCGCGAAAACCGCGCGATCTTCGGTCCGGCCCACCTCGCCCGCCAGACGTCGGACCAGGTGCTGCGCTTCCCCCAGGTACCGGAGGTCCCCCGTCGCTGCCCAGCCCGACGCGAGGTCACCGAGCAGCGCGGCGCGCACCAGCCCCGGTGGGTCATCGCGCGTGCTCTCCGCCAGCGCGGCTTCGGCAGAGTCGACCAGCACGTCGAGCACGACACGCGCGGGCGCGAGGTAGCGCGGGTCCCCGGTGCGGGCGTACGTGGCGAGCATCAACCCTGCCGCCCGCGCCTGCACCAAGCCGAGGGCCGCACGGGTTCGGCCCGCCGCCGCGAGCGCCGCACGGACCGCCTCGATCTGGAGCCGCACGGCGGCCGGCTGCAACACGCCGTGCGGGAAGCCGCCGCGGCTGACCGACAGCTGCCGCACCAGGGCCGCGCGCTGCACGACGGAGGCGCGCTGCTCGCGGTAGGTCTTGGCCACTTCGGGGAGGAGCTGGCGCAGTCCCCGCCCCGTCACCGGGTCGTCGAGGGGGAAGTAGGTGCCGCCGAAGAAGGCCGAGCCGTCGGGCGTGAGGAACGCGGTGATGGGATAGCCGCCCAGGCCGGCGAGTAGGCGCACCGCCGCGGCGTAGCGGTCCGCGACGTCGGGCCGCTCGTCGCGGTCCACCCGCACAGGGACGAACAACGAATCGATCATGGCGCCGAGCCCGGGATCGCCGTACACCTCGCGATCCATGACGCCGCACCAGCGGCAGTCGTCGGCGCCGACGTACAGGAGAATCGGCCGATCGAGCCGGGCCGCGAGCGCGAACGCATCGCGCCCCCACGGCTGCCAGCTCACGGGCTGGCGCGCGGCGCGCGCCAGGTACGGCGTCGCCGACTGCGCCATGCGATTGGTGAGTGGCCCGTGCTCGGAGACGCAGGCGACGGTGGAGAGCCCGAGGAAGAGCGACGACAGCGTACGCATGGGGGCGGCTGGAAGATACCCTGCGCCGCCCCCGCCCGTTCCCCTCAATGCATCCAGACGAAACCGATCGTGAGGCTCGACAGCGGCAGGCTCTCCCGGTCGATCGCCAACCGACGGTAGGTGTAGTCCAAGCGCACCGCCGTCGTGGGACTGGTGCGCTGCAGCAGGCCGATGCCGGCGTTGTAGCCCACTACCGCGCCGGCACCGCCGTCTCCATCGAGGGCCACGCCGAACGCGCTGCTCACGCCGCCCCGCGGCATCAAGCGCACGCCGTCGCTCAGCGCGACCGTCCAGCTCGCGTCGAGGTCGGCACCGAGCACCAGGACGCCGTACGCCGCGGCGACCGGGAGGGTCGCGAGCGCGAAGTCGACCCCGACCGTCTGCGGTCGCACCGTCGCGACGCGCAGGCCGACCTGCACGAGGGCCGCGTTCGGCTGGAACGGGTTCGCCGCCCCCAGCACCCCGGCGTCGAACGACGTCGCCTGCTGCGCGACCGCGGAGCATGGGGCGGCACAAGCCAACCCCATGACGACGATGAGACCGAAGCCGAACGCCCGCATGCTTCCCCCCGAGCAGGACGTGAGGGAGCACGCTGCGATCGGGGCCTCAAGCGGCTTTCAAGGGGGGAGGGAGGCTATTATTAGAGGCATGAGCGACGCCATCACCATCACCCCGAAACCCAACGGACCGCTCGTCGTTCAGGGGCCCGTCCGGATCGTGACGGTCGACGGACGGGAGCTGCCGGTGCCCCCCCGAAAGGACGGGCGACCGGCGGAAGTCGTTGTCCTGTGCCGTTGTGGGGGCTCGGCGACCAAACCGTTTTGTGACGGAACTCACAAACGGATCGGGTTTTGCGACGCCCCCCCGGCCCCCCCGGCCGGCCCCGCTCCCACGGCGTAAGCGGGGGGTATTATGTTGTCACCGTTCCTGCCCCCTGCCCCCCTGCCCCCGAACGGAGGAGCCAAATGGCGAAGGGTGGAAAGAGCCCGATGGCCGCGGACGAAGGGTACTGTGTGAAGTGCAAGGCCAAGCGCAAGATCTCCAACGCGCAGCAGGTGAAGATGGCGAACGGCCGGCCCGCCTTGAAGGGCGTATGCCCAGTGTGCGGCACCGGGATGTTCAAGATCCTGCCGCCCAAGTAAGCCGAACAGAAGCCGACAACCTGAGCCCCCGGTCGCGCTCCGACCGGGGGCTCTTTCCTTAGTGAAAGCAGTCTCGAGTCAGGGGGCGACGCGCGCGGTGCCGTTTCCCTGGTAAGTGTAGCGAAAGGTGATGCACGCGGTGCCGGCTTTGCGGCAATAGTAGGCGAGCAGCTCGAGCTTCGCGTAGCGTCCCGTCGCGGTCCGCACTCCATACACGTGGTGCCGGGACATGAGCAGGTGACTGAGCATGCTGTAGTCGTACCACTTGCCGACGCCCGGGTTGGTGGTGTCGGGCCCGGGGCTATTGGGCAGGTATCCCCCGACGGGAAGCTCGCGCACCGAATCGAACGGCACGACGCCCAGGTCGACGATCCCGCCGCCCGCCGCCGCGATTACGTGAAACCGCCGGAAGGCGAGGTCCCACGGCCCCGAGTCGACCGCCGAGTTGCGGGCGAAGTCGAAGTAGCGCCACTGCTCGGTCGCGGACGCATCGAGCGTGTAGGTCGCGGGGCCCACGAGGGAGTCTCCGACCCGCAGGGGCGCGAGCGCGGTCGGCGTGTAGGGCGGGAGCTCCGGCTGGGTGAGGGACCCGACGAGGAGCGAGACGACGAGGAGCGCGAACGCGCCGCCCATCACCCATACCAGGATGGGCGGCCGGGGGGGCGCGCCGCCGCGGCTCACGATTCGGCCATGAACGCGTAGGAGAAGCTCGTCGGCGGGACGAAACTCTCCTTCACGGCGCGGGGGCTGACCCAGCGGATCAGGTTCAACAGGCTCCCCGCTTTGTCGTCGGTGCCGCTCGCGCGCGCCCCGCCGAACGGCTGCTGCCCGACGACGGCGCCGGTCGGCTTGTCGTTCACGTAGAAGTTGCCGGCGGCGAACCGCAACGCGCTCTGGGCCTCTGTGACCGCGCGCCGGTCCTGCGCGAAGATCGCGCCGGTGAGCGCGTACGGCGACGTCTCGTCCACGAGGCGCAGGGTCTCGGTCCACCGGGCCTCGGGATACACGTACAGCGACAGCACCGGCCCGAAGATCTCCTCGCACATGGTGCGGTAGCGGGGGTCCTCCGTCTGAATGAGGGTCGGCTCGATGAAGTAGCCGTCCGTGTCGCTCGCGCCGCCGCCGAACAAGAGCGTCACGCCGGGCGCTCGCTGCGCCGCTTCCAGGTAGCCCCTGATCTTGTCGAAGGCCTTCCGGTCGATCACCGCGCCCATGAAGTTCCGGAAGTCCGCCGGGTCGCCCACCTTCACCTCCGCCAGCATCTCGAGCACGCGCGCGCGCAGGCGGGCCCAGAGGCCGTCCGGGACATAGGCGCGTGACGCCGCGCTGCACTTCTGTCCCTGGTACTCGTAGGCGCCGCGCACCAGCGCCGTCGCGAGCGCGTCGACGTCGGCGCTCGGGTGCGCGACGATGAAATCCTTGCCGCCGGTCTCCCCCACGAGCCGCGGGTAGCCCGCGTAGGACGTCAGGTTCGCGGACACCTGCTGCCACAGCGCCTGGAACACCTCGGTCGAGCCGGTGAAGTGGATCCCGGCGAACGCGCGGTCCGCCACAACCCGCTCCGAGACCCGCGCCGCGGGACCGGGCACGAAGTTCACGACGCCCGGCGGCAGCCCCGCGTCCTCGAGCAGCTTCATGACGAAATAGTTGGATAGGACGGCCGCGGCCGCCGGCTTCCACACGACGGTGTTGCCCATGATCGCCGGAGACGTGGGGAGGTTGCCGCCGATGGACGTGAAGTTGAACGGCGTGATCGCGTAGACGAAGCCCTCGAGCGGCCGGTAGTCCATGTAGTTCCAGACCCCGGGCGTCGACAGCGGCTGCTCGGTGTAGAGGCGCTCGGCGTAGTGCACGTTGAAGCGAAAGAAATCGATCAGCTCGCACGCGGCGTCGATCTCCGCCTGATGCGCCGTCTTCGACTGCCCGAGCATCGTGGCGGCGTTCACGATCGGCCGGTAGCGGGTCGCGAGCAGGTCGGCCGCCTTGAGGAACACGGCGGCGCGCTGCTCCAGGCCCCACGTCGCCCACTCGCGCCAGGCCGCGCGCGCCGCGGCGATCGCCGCCTCCACCTCCGCCGCCCCTGCCTGGTGCACCTTCGCGAGCACGTGGCGGTGACAGTGCGGCATCACCACGTCCACCGTCTTCCCCGTCCGCACCTCCTTGCCCCCGATGACGAGGGGGATCTCGATCTGGCGCGAGGACAGGTCCTTGACGGTCCGCTTGAGCTCGGCGCGCTCGGGCGTGCCGGGGGCATAGCTGAGCACCGGCTCATTCACTGGAACCGGAATACGGGGGATGGCGTTCATCCGGTCAAATGTAATTGCGGAATCGCGTCGTGTTCGGTCCAATCCGCAATCCACAATCCGAGATCCGCAACATGATCGATCCGAAAACCCGTATCGGCCACGTCCATTTGACCGTGTCGGACCTGGACCGCGCCCTCCGCTTCTACCGCGACGTCCTGGGCTTCGAGGTGACCACGACATACGGCCGGGACGCCGTGTTCCTGGCGGCGGGCGGCTACCACCATCATATCGGCCTGAACACCTGGGCGGGGCGCGGCGCCCCGCGGCCCGCACCAGGGACGACCGGCCTGTACCATTTCGCGATCCTCTATCCCGACCGGCGGGCGCTGGCGACGGCGCTGCAGCGCGTGCTCGAGGCGGGGGTGCCGCTCGAAGGCGCGGCCGACCACGGCGTGAGCGAGGCGATCTACCTGCGCGACCCGGACGGCAACGGCGTCGAGCTGTACCGCGACCGTCCGGCGAGCGAGTGGCCGCGCGCGCCCGACGGGACGCTCGCCATGCGAACGGAGCCGCTGGATCTCAAGAAGCTGCTGTCCGAAGCAGATTGATCGGGAGAGAGAAGATAGGGAGAGGTACTCCCTTCTCCACGTGAGTTATCGGCTCCGCTTCACCAACAGGCTGTCCGAGACCTTCACCGCCTGCACCGGTTGCGGCGAGGACTTCTCGCCGCGCGGGATCATCCCCGGCAGATTCGCAAGCTCGTAGGCCGACACCGCCATGACCGCAGCGGCCTGCATCAGGTCGCCGGGGAGCGCCATGTCGTAAGTGTCGGACTGCGAGTGGTGCGTGTGGTTATACCCCCGCTCGATCTGGTTGAAGTTGAACCCGGGCACGCCGTAGGGCAGAAACGACAGATGGTCGGTGCCGCCTTTGTTGCGGTTCACGACCGAGTCGGCGCCCAGCCGCCCCACCGGCGCGAGAATCGCGCGCCACAGGCCCTCCAAGTCGGTGCGACCCTGCAGCGCCTGTCCCGTGATCGCGCCCGTACCGTTGTCGAGCACGATGACGGCCTGGATCGAGTCGGCTTCGCCGGCGTGCGCCTCGGCGTACTTGTGCGAGCCGATCAGCCCCTCTTCTTCTCCGGTGAAGAGGATGAACCGGATGGTCCGCTTGGGCTTCAGCCCCGACTGCGCGATCACGCGCGCCGCCTCGAGGGTGCACATCGCGCCCGTGCCGTTGTCGGTGGTGCCGGTCCCCAAGTCCCAGGAATCGAGGTGCGCGCCGACGATGACGACCTCGCCCGGGTGCTCCACACCGCGGATCTCGGCGACGGTGTTCCACTGGGAGACCGAGTCCGTGGTCAGCGTGTTCTGGACGCTCACCTCGAGCCGCGGCGTGACACCGGAGGCGAGCAGCCGGTCGAACAGCGCGTAGTCCTGGTGCGCCACCACGATCTGGGGCAGCGGCAGCACGCGGTTCGGCGAGCCGCTCATGTTGAGGAGGGCGTGCTCCTTCCCCGCGTCGAGCACGATGCCGAGCGCGCCCGCGCGGCGCAGCAGGTAGGGGAGGTCGTTGCCGAACTGCTGCATCCGCGCCCGCGTGGTCGAATCCGCGTCGCGGAACGGCGCGAACACGTTGCGGAAGAAGTCCCGCTGGTGCTGGGAATCGGCGGCGGTCATGGGCGGGCCGTCGTTGTTCCACACGAGCGCCGGTGGCCGCAGCATGACCCACGATCCACGGACCTTGCCGCGGGATGCCGCAAAGCTGTCGGGGGTCGTCGCGTCGATCCGGACCACCGGCCCCCGCACGGGGCGACCGCCCGTCCCGGGCGCCCAGGCCCAGCTCGCCGCCGTCACGGCATGCGGCCGCGGCGCGAGCAGCCGGGCCCACATCGGGCCCCGCGTCCACGTGCCGCCGAACCGCCACGCCTCGAGGTGCGCGTCGAGGCCGTAGGCCCGGAAGCGCTCCAGCGTCCAGTCGTTTGCCGCGCGAGCGGCGGGCGAGCCCGTGAGGCGCGGCCCGATGACGTCGGACAGGTGCGCGAGGTTCTGCATCACCTCCGAGTGGGTGAGCGCCTGATCGATGAGCGCGCCGGCGCCCGCCGTGTCCACGGTGAGCTCTTGGGCGGGGGCGGCACGGGAGAGGAGCAGGGCCAGCGCGGCACCGGCCGTCACGCAACGGATCCGATTCACGGGGAGGTCCTCGCTTGCAGGGACAGGGTACCCCTTCGCTACGCGCGGACGGGGCGAATCGTTAGGGCGCGGCCTCGGTCTCCGAGCGCTGATCCACGGAACGCTGCGACGGGATCGGGAGCCTCACGCTCATGGTCGTCCCGGCGCCCAGCTTCGAGTCCACCGTGATGCTCCCGGCGAACATGGTCCGCACGACGCTCTGCACCGCCACGAGCCCCATGCCGCTCCCTTCGCCGAACTCTTTGGTCGTGAAGCCCGGTTCGAAAATGCGCTCAAGGTCCTGCGCGCGAATGCCCGATCCTTCATCCCGCACCGTGAGATGGAGCGTGTTGACGTCCTGCGCGAGGCCCACGCGGATCGGCGCCTGCCGCACGATGCTCGCGTCCGCCGCGTTGCGGATCAGGTTCACGAGCAGATCGTACAGCGCGTTCGGATCGCCCCGCAGATAGACGCACTCCACGGTGGAGTCGAACTCGAGGGGGATCCGCTTCTCCTTCAGGACCCGCGCTTCGAGAGTGCAGCAGGAGCGTACTACGCGCACCGCGTCGAACCGCTCGGAGCGGGCCAGGGTGCCCCGCGCCCGATCCTTGACGGCCCGCAGGAAGCTCACCGACCGGTCGATATCCTCGATCACCTGCCCAAGCTCGTCCAGCAGCTCCAGACGCCGTCCCGCCGCCACCTCCGTCCAGCGCCCCACCGCCTCCATCACCAGTTGCAGCCCCGCGCGGGCGGCGGTGAGCGGGTTCGACAGCTCGTGGGCGATGATGCCCGGCAGCGTGGTCATGTCCTGCAGGGGATCGGCGCGCCGGGTGGACGCGGGAGCGCCCTCCGTCGGCTCGCGCCGGTCGAGCAGGCCGAGGCACAGACCGGCGAGCTCCAGGGTCAGCCGCTCGCGGCTGCGGCGCTCGCGCCCGTCCGGCGGCGGCGCGGGCGGCCGCAGCCGCACCGGTGCGATAACCCAGGCGCCCTCGGGCGCCGCCCGGCTGCCGATCCAGCGGCTCCCTTGGACGATGGGGATGTGCCAGCGCCGCAGCGTCGCATCGACGTCCAGGTTGGTCGCGTGGTGGGCGGGTACCGCGTCGCTCGTCGCCTGCGGCTCCGGCTCGGCGCGCGCCGAGACCTCCCATACCGTCACGGGTAGACCGCCGAGAGCCCGGCTCGCCTGTCGCAGCACTTCCCGCCTGCCCTCGGCGTACGTCTCCGGTCGCGTCACCGCTGCTCCCTGGCGGACACTCCCACGCGGCGGCCGGCCAAAGGGAGCCGCTCCGGATGGTGCATCCGTCCAAAGTGGGGGGCGCGTACTACATATGCGACGCCCCCGCCGCCCAGTCAAGCAACGGAGCGGTCGGCCTGGGGTATATGGGGTTTTTCCTCGCGACACCCGGAGGTGCGGCATGGCGCTCTCCCGTCGGTCCCGCTTGGCGGCACTCGCTACGACAATCATCAGCATCGCCTGCGGCGGCGGCGGGGGCAGCCCCGGCCCGACGCCGACCCAGATCGCCAAGGCGCCCACGACCGACGGTGACAATCAGGTCGGCCCGGCCGGCCAGACCCTCGCGACGCCACTCGCCGTGATCGTGCGTGACGCCAGCAACAACCCTGTGGCGGCGGTGACGGTCACGTGGACGCCGGGGGCGGGCAGCGGGTCGATCACGCCGCAGAGCAACAGCGACGCGAACGGCATCGCCACGGCGACCTGGACCCTGGGGGCGAACGCCGGCGCCCAGACCGCGACGGCCGCGAGGACGGGCCTCACCGGCTCGCCCGTCAGCTTCAACGCGACGGCCCAGATCCAGGGCGCGACCCAGCTCGCCAAGACCCCAGCGGCCTCGGGTGACGGCCAGACGGACACGGTCCTCGCGACCCTACCGAACCCGTATCGAGTGATCGCGACGGACCAGAACAGCAATCCTGTCCAGGGTGTGTCGGTGCACTGGGCCGCCACTGCCGGCGGGGGTGCGGTCTCCACGCCGACTAGCGTGACCGACATCAACGGGATCGCCGTCGTCACCCACGAGTTCGGGTCCACCGCAGGCGCGCAGTCGGTGCAAGCCACGGTCACCGGCCTGATCGGCTCGCCCGTCACGTTCACATCCACGGCGCTGCCGGGGTTCCCGACCCAGATCGCGAAGAACGCCGGCGACAACCAGACCGGGGCAATCAACTCGCCGCTGCCGATGCCACAGAGCGTCATCGCCTTGGACGGCCACGGCAACGGGGTGCCGATGGTCCCGGTGGTCTGGGCGGTGGGCGTCGGAGGCGGCTCGGTGAACCCGACGAACACCACCACCGGGTCGAACGGCGTGGCCAGCACCACACGCACCCTGGGACCGACGGTGGGGACCCAGACCGACACGGCGAAAGCGCCGCTCGCGGGCTCGCCGCTCGTGTTCACGGCCACGGGGCGACAGCCCGTGACGGTGAACGTCGCGGTCGGCAGCGGAGGGAACAACTTCAACCCGGCGGCTGTGACCGTCGGTGTCGGCGACACCGTGTTGTGGACGTGGGCGCCGGGTGCGATCAATCACAACGTCACATTCCAGGACGGCCCTGCGTCTCCGACGCAGTCGAGCGGCACCTACACTCGGGTCTTTACGGCGCTCGGCACCTATCGGTACCGGTGCACGATCCACTCGTCCAACTTCGGATCCGGGATGGTCGGGACCGTGACCGTCCAGTAGTCGGTCGTGGAGCGAGCTCTCCCAGGGCCGGGGCGCGTGGCGCCTCGGCCCCGTTTTGCTTGACACGCCCCGGCTGGGCCAGGTCCGAGCTTTGCCGGCGCGCCGGCCGGACGTATTCTTCGTGCAGCTATGGTGCCCCCGAGCGAGCAGCAGGGCCAGGTCACGGGAGACGCGGCGGAGCTCAGCCACGTCGTCGCCGGCGCACGCGATCGCGAGCGGCTCCGCACCGTCGTGGTCCCCGACCACGACGATCTCGCCCGGCGGCTCGCCGACCGGATCGTCGCGGTCGTCGCCCGCGCGACCGCCGAGCGGGAGCGGTGCGTGCTCGGCCTCGCCACGGGCAGCACGCCCCTCGGGATCTATCGCGAGCTGATCCGCCGCCACCGGGCGGGCGAGGTGGATTTCGCGCGCGTCGTGACGTTCAACCTCGACGAGTACTACCCGATGCCGCCGGACAGCCCCCACAGCTATCGGCGCTACATGCGGGAGAATCTGTTCGCGCACGTGAACATCCGGCCCGAGCACGTCCACATTCCCGACGGGAGCGTGCCGCGTGAGGCGCTCGCCGAGTACTGCGCGGCGTACGAGCAGGCGATCGCGGCGGCGGGGGGCATCGACTTCCAGCTCCTCGGGATCGGGAAGAGCGGGCACATCGGGTTCAACGAGCCCGGCTCGTCGCGCCACGCGCGCACGCGACGCGTCACGCTCGACACGGTCACCCGGCGGGACGCGGCGGCCGACTTCTTCGGCGAAGACAACGTGCCGCGCGAAGCGATCACGCTGGGGGTGTCCACGATCCTCGAGGCCCGTGAGATCGCGCTGATCGCCACGGGCGAGCACAAGGCCGAGATCGTGCGACGGGCGGTGGAAGGCGACGTGTCGCAGGACGTCGCGGCCACCTACCTCCAGGCGCACGGGAACGCGACGGTGTATCTGGACCTCGCGGCCGCTGCGGAGCTCACCCGCATCAAGACGCCCTGGCTGCTCGAGAGCGTGGCGTGGACGCCGGCGCTCATCGACCAGGCGGTGGTGTGGCTCGCGGAGGGGACCGGCAAGGCGATCCTCAAGCTCAGCGAGCGCGACTACACCGAGCACCACCTGAGCCCGCTGCTCGCGCAGCACGGCGCCGCCGGGCCGATCAACGGGGGTGTGTTCAACCGCCTGGGGAGCAAGATCCGCGGCCGCTCGAAGCTGCCGTCGCGCCAGCGCGTGCTGGCCTTCTCGCCGCATCCGGACGACGACGTGATCTCGATGGGCGGGATCCTGCGCAAGCTGTGGGAGAACGAGAATGCCATCGTCGTGGCGTACATGACGAGCGGCAACATCGCCGTGTTCGACCACGACGTGCGCCGCCACCTCGACTTCGTGGAGCGCGCCGCGGAGCCGCTCGGACTCGACCGTGCCGCGCTCCACCGGGTGCGCGCGCAGGTGGAGGCGACCTTCGACGGCAAGGCGCCGGGCGACGTGGACCTGCCGCTCGTGCAGGACGTCAAGCGGATGATCCGGGAATCGGAGGCGATCGCGGCGCTCGAGGCGGTGGGGTTACCGCGCAGCGCCGCCCGCTTCCTGAATCTGCCGTTTTACCGCACCGGCGAGGTGCGCAAGCGGCCGATCGGCCCGGAGGACGTGGCCATCGTCCGGGCGCTGCTCGAGGAGGTTCGTCCCGATCTCGTGTTCGTGGCGGGCGATCTGTCGGACCCCCACGGCACCCACCGGATGTGCAAGGCGGCCGTTGAGCGGGCGCTCGAGGGATACGACGGCCCCCGGCCCGAGGTGTGGCTGTACCGTGGCGCCTGGCAGGAGTGGTCGCTCACGGAAGCCGACGTGCTGGTGCCGCTCTCCCAGGACGAGCTGCGCGCCAAGATTCTCGCGATTTTCAAACACCAGTCCCAGAAGGATACCGCCCCGTTCCCCGGGGCCCACGACGACCGCGAGTTCTGGCAGCGGGTAGAGGCCCGGAACCTCGAGACGGCGGCGCACGCCGACCGGCTCGGGCTCGCGGAGTACTACGCCATGGAAGCCTACCGCATCCTCAAACCGTAAGGAGGCAGGCCGATGAATACCATGACCGCCCGCGGGTTGAGCTTGGCAGTGGTGGTGGCTGTTTGGACGGCGATCTCCCACACGCAGAACCTGCCCCTGTCCTTGTGGCCGGTGCTGGTCGGCCTGGGGTGCTTCCTCGCCGCCGGCGGCGGGATCCCCGGGCTCCAGAAGTCCCTGGCGGGCGTGGTCTCAGGCGTGGTGTGGGCGTTGGTGTACGCCGGGGTGTCCCGCGCGCTAGGACGGCAGGATATCGTGGACGCGCTCGTGCTCGGCGCGGCGGCGTTCGGGATGGTGCTTCAGACGCGGGTCCCACTCCTCTCGTTCACCGCCGGCGCGTTCGCCGGTGCGGGGACCGCGCTGGGCATGGGGGCCCGCACGGTTCAAGGGGGGATTCGGGTGGCCATCGTCCTTGCGATTGGCGTGGGCCTTGGGTATGCCGCCGAGTGGCTGGCCGGAAAGGTCAGGACCCGGACCGCGTGAGGCACGCATGAGCCGTCATGGACCAGCGCGACGCTGATACTCGCGCCGCGTCCCGGCGGCTGCTCGCGACGAGCGAGCGCGAGCTCCAGCGGATCGTCCTGGATATGCACGACGGGCCGGTGCAGGACATCTTCGCCGCGCTGTCGCAGCTCCAGGTGCTGGAGCGCGCGCTCGCGGGGGACGCCGGGACGCAACAGCGCACCCGGCAGGCCATGCGGCTGCTGGAGCGCGCGCTCGGCGAGATTCGCAATTTCATCGGCGCGTTCCGGCCGCCCGGCTTCGAGCGCCGGGCGCTGGGCGAGATCATCGAGGGCCTCGCTGTGCAGCACGAGACGCTGACCAACCAGGCCGTGGAGCTGCAATTGCCGGACGACCTCGGGGACTGCGTCCTGCCGACCAAAATCGCGATCTACCGCATCCTCCAGGAGGGGCTCGCCAACGGGCACCGCCACTCCGGCGCGTCGCGCCAGCGCGTCAGCGTGGCGCGGCGCGGCGGCGCGATCGAGCTGACCGTGGCGGACGAAGGCCGCGGCTTCGACCCCAAACGCGTCCTCGCGAGTGAGGAGGACGTCGGGGTGGAGGGTGGGCACTTCGGGTTGCGAGGCATCCAGGACCGGGTCGAGATGCTGGGCGGCACGTTCGCGCTCGACAGCGCGCCCGGGCGCGGCACGGCGCTGACCGTCACGCTTCCCCTGGAGTGAGTGGCGCCATGATCCGGGTGCTGCTCGCCGACGACCACGCGATCGTGCTCGAGGGTCTGCGGGCGCTGCTCGATGGGGAGGCCGAGATCAAGGTGGCCGCCTGGACCACGGATGGCACCGAAGTCGTGAAGCTGTCCCAACAGCACAAGCCCGACGTGGTGGTGCTGGACCTCGAGCTGACGAGCATCAAGGGAACCGAGGTGATCACCGCGCTGCGGGAACTGGCCGCGCCGCCCAAGGTGCTCGTGCTCACCGCCTACAACGACGGCGAATCGCTGCGCTCGGCGCTCGACGCCGGCGCCGACGGCCTGGCCCTGAAGACCGAGTCACCACAGCAGACGCTCACCGCGATCCGCCAGGTGCATGCCGGTCAGCTCGTGTTCCCGCAGGCGGCGCGTCGCTGGATCGAGGGGCGGGCGCTGGGCGCTCCGGGCGACCTCACCCCCCGCGAGCGCGAGGTGTGGGCGCTGGTCGCCGCCGGCCTGACGAACCCGCAGATTGCCGGGCGCCTCGGGCTGTCGGACAACACCGTCAAATTCCACGTGCAACACCTCTTCTCGAAGCTGGGCGTCAAGAACCGCACCGAGGCCGCGCTCAAGTACGCTCACGGCCCCCCCGGCCCGCCCGGCCCCCCCGGCCCTCACCGGTAGGCCACGAAGACCCGCGTCGCCCAACACCAGCGGCTGCCGCGTCGCTCGAGCCGCACGCTCCCGGCCGCGGCGAGCGCCTCGATCTCCGCGCCGTGGGCGAGCAGCTCCTCACCGAGCGGGTACCACTGCTCGTCCACCTGCTCGACGGCCGCGAAACGGGCGCGTGCCCGCTCGAGCACCGCCGACTCGCGGGACAACGTCAACACCGGGAACAGGAGCCGGCCTCCCGGTGCGAGAAAGTTCGGGGCCCGCTCGAGCACGGCGAGGATCCAGCGCGTGCCGTCCTGCCCGGCATCGCTCGGCACCCCGGGCGGATACCACCCGGACGCCCGGGCGACGGGCTCCGAAACGCCCGCCACGTCGTCTACGATCATGTCGAAGCGCTCGCCCGGCCACGGCTCGAACAGGCTGCCGCGGCGGCAGTCCAGAGCCACGCCGTTACGGGCGGCGTTGTGGCGCGCCAGCCGCACAGCGGCGGCGCTCAGGTCGGACGCACAGACGTGCGTGATCGGCGGCAGGAGTTTCGCGAGCACGACGCCGACGATGCCGGAGCCGCAGCCCAGGTCCAGGACGGTGCGCGGCGGCGGGCCGTGGGCGAGCGCGCGCCGGGCCGCACGCAGCAGCAGCACCGTGGTGGATGTGGGATGGAACACATCGGGGGCGGTCACCACCGAGACGGCCTGGGTATCGCCCAGCTTCTTGTCGCGGTAGGAGAACTCGAGGGGCGCGATGGCCGTCATGGCAGATCCATGTGAAAGAATTCACATAACACCTTGGAGCATAACCGTACCGCGCCCCTCGGGACGACAGGCGTTCAGGTGGAGGGCGCCCACCCCGCTGGGTGGGCGGCCGCAACCGCATGGCGGCAAAGCGATTGCACGCCGGCGCCGGGCCGCCCTGCTTGACAGTTCGCAGGGGTCTCCCTACCGTGGGGCCGGCTTCAGGTGCACCGGAATCTTCTCGCTTGACCCGTGCAGTCGACGGGAAGAGGCTGGATGCCACAACCGGCTGATCCGCAGCAGTGCGCTGGAACGGCTCCCCGTCACCCGATCTCGGTGACCGCGGAAGCCGTTTTCGCTTTCGTCCTCACTTAAGAGGAGGCGGGACGTATGGACATGCTGATGGCGCTGGCGGTGAGCATCGGGGTGCTGATCGCCGTGTGGGTGAAGGTCGGCGCGATGGCGAGTCTCGCGGTTCCGGCGGGGATCGTCGCGTGGGCCTGTTTCTTCGCCGCCGGCGGCAAGACCACGGGGCTCCAGAAGACCATCGCGTCCACCCTGTCGGGCGTCGTGTGGGTGTGGCTCGCGATGACCCTGATCGGGGCGATGGGCATGGGCAACATCGCCTGGATCATCATCGGCGTGGTCGCCTTCCTGCTGGTTATCCAGTCAAAGGTGGCCATCCTTTCCTTCATCCCCGGCGCGTTCTGCGGGGCGGCGGTCACGGCGTGGGCCGCACCGACGGACCCCAAGGGGTACGTGATGGTGGCGGTCGCGCTGGTCGCGGGCGCGGTGCTGGGGTACGTCTCGGAGATGGGCGCCGGGATGATCGCGAAGAAGGCCTAGACCCAAAAGGAAAGGCGAAGTTGTTGTGGCGAGCGCGCCGCACCCGGCGCGCTCGTCGTACTTGACAGGTCGTTGAGCCAGCCGGAAACTCAACCCTCCACCAGCGCCCTGAGGGATTATGACCGCTCCGCAACTCGCCACGAAGGACCTGCGGCGTGTCGTTATCGCCGCAGCCGTCGGGAACGTGATCGAGTGGTACGACTTCTACATCTTCGGCAGCCTGGCCGCGCTCCTGTCGGTCAAGTTTTTCGCGGCGGGCGCCTCGGGAAGCGCGCTGATCAAGACGGTCGGCACCTTCACCGCCGGGTTCCTGATCCGCCCGTTCGGAGCGTTCGTCTTCGGCCGCATCGGCGACATCGTGGGCCGCAAGTACACGTTCCTCATTACGCTGAGCGGCATGGGGCTGGCCACGGCGTTCATCGGCCTCGTGCCGAGCTACGCCCAGATCGGCGCAACGGCGGGGATTATCCTGTTGTTGCTTCGCCTCATCCAGGGCCTGTGCCTGGGCGGCGAGTATGGCGGCGCCATCACGTACGTCGCCGAGCATGCGCCGGACGACAAACGGGGCTACTACACCGGCTGGCTGCAGACGTCGCCCACGCTCGGCATCGTAGTGTCCCTGGTCGTCATCATCGTGACGCGCGAGGTGCTGGGGACCGAAGCGTTCACGGCGTGGGGATGGCGCATCCCGTTCCTGCTGTCGCTCCTCATGGTCGCGATCGCCATCTACATCCGGCTACAGCTCCAGGAGACGCCGATCTTCCAGGCCATCAAGGCGAAGGGACAAACGGCGGCCAATCCGTGGCGTGAGGCCTTCTGGAGTCAGAACATCAGATACGTGCTGATCGCCAGCATCGTCGTGATCGGGGAGGGGGTCGTGTGGTACAGCGGCCAGTTCTGGGCGCTCTATTTCATCCAACAGGTGCAGAAGCCGGATGTCTTGCACCCGGCGATCATCACGGGCCTCGCGCTGCTCATCGCCACACCGTCGCTCATCTTCTTCGGGTGGCTCTCGGACCGGATCGGTCGCAAGCCGATTATCCTCGCCGGGTTCTTCCTCGCGGCCGTCACGTACTACCCGCTCTACACGGCGCTCGGCAACGCCGCCAACCCGGCCGACATCAACTACCCGCTGTCGATCTTGATCGTCGCGATCATGGTCTCCTATGTGGGCATGGTGTACGGCCCGATCGGCGCGTTCCTCGCGGAGTACTTCCCGGCGCGCATCCGCTACTCGTCGGTGTCGGTGCCATATCACATCGGTAACGGCTGGGGCGGGGGACTGGTGCCGGTCATCACGACCGCGGCGTACGTGACCGCGCAGGCAGCGGGGCTATCGATGTCCCAGAGCCTGGGCCACGCGCTGGTCTATCCCATCGCCGTGCCAGCGGTCGCGTTCCTGCTCAGCCTGTTCCTGATGCCGGAGACGCGCAAGATCAGCATCTGGCAGCCGGCAGAAGTGCGGGCGGGCGCTCGGGGCTGAGCGAGCGGCTGGGGCGCAGCATGCTGCGCCCCGGCCGCGGCTCCCCTGTCACTTCACGATCGTCAGCCCGTGCGGCACCGCGCCCGGGAACACGTAGGCGTACAGCAACACGATCACGCCGACGATCGCGCCCAACGCGATCGAATGCCAGAACACGTGCCGGAAGATCGTGCCCTCGTTGCCCACTTGATTCGTGGCCGAGGTCGCGACGCAGATGGACTGCGCGTCCACCATCTTGCCCATCACGCCGCCGGCCGAGTTCGCGGCGCACATCAGCACCGGGTCGAGGTTGAGCTGCTGGGCGGTGATCCGCTGCAGGCTGCCGAACAGCGCGTTCGACGACGTGTCGCTGCCCGTCAGGGCCACGCCCAGCCACCCCAGGAACGTCCCGAAGAAGGGGAACAGCCACCCCGTCCGCGTGAACGCCAGCCCCAACACGGCGTCCAATCCCGAGTAGCGCGTGGTGAACCCCAATCCCAGCATGAAGGAAATGGCGATGACCGCCAGCTTCATGCGCTTCAGGGTATGCCAGAAGATCTTGGCGAGCTGCCCGGGCGCCACGCCGAGGACCAGACCCGCGACGATCGCGGCGATGAAGCATCCGGTCCCGGTGGCCGATAACCAGTTGAAGTCGTAACGCGCAGCCTCCGGCGTCAGCTTGGTCACGACCGGGGCGGCGCGCGTCACCGCGTTGTGCAGCCACGGGACGTTCCAGATCGGCGTGGTGGCCCGGTTGATCGCGCCCTTGATCGCCGGTAACCCCCAGACGAGGACGGTGAGCGACAGGATCGCGAACGGCAGCCACGCCTTGAGGATCTGGCCGGCGGTGTGCGTGCGAGGGGACGCCGGATTGCCGCTCATCCGTCCCGCCGGCACCGCCGCGCCCTCGTTCGCAAACCGCCAGACGCGTTTCGGCTTCCAGAACCGCAGGAAGACCACCGTTGCGATGAGCGAAACGACGCCCCCGGCGATGTCCACGAGGTTCGAGTCCACGTGGTTGGACCAGAGATACTGCGTCAGGCTGAAGGAGGTCCCCACGACGAGGATCGCGGGCAGCACTTCGATGGTCTCGCTCCATCCCACCATCGCGCGCACCAACCAGAAGGGCACGATGAGGCCGGTGATGGGCAGGATGCGGCCGATCATCGCGCTCAGGTCGGATTCCGGCAGCCCGGAGACCGCCGCGAGCGTGTGCACCGGCGTCCCGATCGCCCCCCACGCCACCGGCGACGTGTTGGCGATCAGATTGAGCGCGGCGGCGTGGAACGGCTGGAAGCCGAGCCCGATCATGAAGGCGCCCGCAATCGCGACCGGCGCCCCGAATCCCGCCGCCCCCTCGATGAAGGCGCCGAAGCAGAACGCGACCAGCAGCAGTTGCAGCCGGCGGTCGGCGGTGATCCCCGCCACCGACTCCTTCATGATCTCGAACTGGCCCGTAAACACCGAGATGTCGTAGAGGTAGACCGCGGCCAGGACGATCCACGCGATCTTCAGGACGCCGAATGCCACTCCGTAGAGGAAGCTCATGCCGGCGAGCGGGAACGGCATCCCGAAGATGAGGACGGCGACGGCGACCGCCGTCCCGGCGCCCGCGATCGCGCACCAGTGCGGCTTCACTCGGAGCCCCGCCAACAAGCCAAACAGCACGAGGATCGGCAGGGCCGCCACGAGGGTCGAAAGGATCCAATTGTGCAGCGGATCGTACACCTGGGTCCACGCCATGGGTCACTCCTCTCCTGAGCGTACGCCGACGCGAAACGCCTGTGCCGTGGCGCTCATCATGCTTCAACCCGGCCGCTTACGCTAGACGCAGGACCCAGACGACGGCGCGCAGCCGTGCCGACGCATCGTGGCTGTGTCCGGCGATCCGAAGCGTGCCGCCCTCCGCCTCGGAGACCGCGGCGGCGGCGCTGTGCTCGCCCCCGTCGAGTGTCCCCAGGTCCACCAGGCTCCCGTCTGGAGTGCGGAGAAACGCATGGGTGACGGGCTGGCCCCGGCGGTCAGTCTCCCCCGTCTGGCTCACCCCCACGATGTAGCCGGCATCGTTGATGTCGTTGGCGCAGCTCGTCCGTCCGCCCAGGGTTCCCAAGTCCCCGATGCCGGCATCCGCGGTCCACCGGAACGCCCGACCGCTCCCACCCACGACCTCGCTGCGGTTATTGATCGCCAGGGCGATGCTGACGGTCCCGTCGAGTGTGCCGAGGTCGCTGATCCCGTCCGCCGCCGTCCAGCGAAAGGCGTGCGGCTGGCCCCCGCGGCTCTCGGCGAAGCCTACGACTTCCCCCCCGTCGTTCACGTCGTGCGCCACGCTCGTCGTCCCGCCGAGGCTCCCGAGGTCGAGCATCTTCCCCGGCTCCGGAACGAAGAACGCGTGCTTCGCGACCGCCCCCGCCCCCGCCCCCGCCCCCCGGACGCGGCTGTGCCCGGCGACCTGCGCCAGCCGGTTGAGCGCCAGGGCCTCGCTCTCGTTCCCTCCCAGGGTGCCGAGATCGAAGCTGAGCCCCTCGGACAAGAGGAACGCGTGAAAATCGCCGAATCCGGTGTCTCCGCCACCAACGATCTCGCCCCGCTCGTTGATGTCGTTGGCCGAGCTGTGGACGCCGATCGAGGGACCGAGGTCGGTGATCCCCGCATGCTCGTCCCAGCGGAACGCCCGGCTGCGACCCAGCTCGTCCCGACTCGTGCCCACTACCTGCCCCGCGCGGTTCACGGCCTTGGCCTGACTGACGGCGCCGCCCAGCGTGCCCAGCTCGCGGATCGCGACTACCGGCGCCCGAGCTCGGTGCTGGCCCACAATCCGGCTTGCACGGCCGTGTCGGGCGTGGGCCCGTCGAACCGGCGCACGAGAATCGCGGGGCGACCGTTCCGACGCACGGCGACCATGTGGAAGATCGACACCTCGCCAGCGGCGAGGCTGTACCTCAGGCGCAGCTGCGCCCCGCCCGCTTCGCCCGCCGAACCGAGCGGTATCGCCGGCTGCGCGCGGGCGTTGTAGTCATCCACCCACGCCTGCAGCACGTCCATCGCGTCTTTCTGCGGTGCCTGCTGGGCCATGCGGCGTCCCTTCCTTATCTATCGCTGTGTAGCGGTGGTTCGAGTTGCTTCACGATCACGTCCCCCTGTCCGCTCTCCAGCAGCTGGTAGCGCAATTGCCCGAAGACGTCGCCGTCCACGGCCTGCGCGCAGTAGGCCGGGAGCCAGGCAGGATAGTGACCGGGTGTGCCCCAGCCGCTCGTGTCGAAGGCCGTCCGCCCATCGGTGACCCGAAGCAGCGCGAGGGCCGCGTCCCGGGCGGCGTGCAGCGCATCCGGCTCGAAGCTCGCGGTGCCGAACAACAGTCCCACTTCGGCACCGGCTTCCTTGACGTGATCCTTCAGCGACTCGACCTCGGCGCGCCCGAGTGCGGTCTGTTGCCGCCGGCAGGCGATCAACGCCCGCCGCTGCCACGGCGGTCGGCTCACTACACCTTTCAGTTCAAGGAGATAGCCGCGCTCGGGCCCGGCAGGCGATCAGCGCCCGCCGCTGCCACGGCGGTCGGCTCACTACACCTTTCAGTTCAAGGAGATAGCCGCGCTCGGGCTCGGGCAGCGTCGCGCGCCGATGGACACGCAACTCGCCGACGTCGAGCCCGATCTTTCTGAGCTCGCGCACGACGAGGATCTCGAAGGACTCGGGTGTGAGCTCCGGCAATTCCGGCATCGGCTCCCCTCCCCTCCCCCTCCCCTTCCCTGTCGCGCGGACACTACGGCACCGGCGCGGGTGCCGCCAGACCCGGCTGATCGCCAGCGGAAGCGGGGGTTGCGCCCTCAGAACACCGCCTCTATATCATCGGGCAGGTCGTCACGACGGCTGCGCGCACACCCGACCGCTCAAACGGCGCACACCCGACCGCTCAAACGGGGAGGACTGTATGCAGGTCAGTCGACGCGATTTCGTGCGGCTCACGGCGAGCGCCGGTGCGGGAACGGCGATCGGCGGTCTGGTCGGACTGGGGGTGACGCTGGCCCCGGCCACGGCCCGAGCGCAGGAGCTGCGGATCAAAGACGCGAAGACGACGCCGAGCATCTGCCCCTTTTGCTCCGTCGGGTGCGCCACGCTGATCCACACGGTCAACGGGAAGATCGTCAACATCGAAGGCGACCCGCGCAGCCCGCACAACGAAGGCACGTTGTGCCCCAAGGGCGCCGCGATCTATCAGCTCCACATGAATCCCAATCGGGCCACGAAGGTCCTGCACCGCAAGCCGGGCGCCGGCGACTGGGAGGTCGTCGAGCTCGAGTGGGCGATGGACCGGGTGGCCGAGCTGATCAAGAAGACGCGCGACGAGACGTTCATCGAGAAGCTGCCGAACGGGAAGCTCGTGAACATGACGCCCGCGGTGTTCGCGCTCGGTGGCGCGACGCTCGACAACGAGTTCAACCACGTGTGCCAGAAGTTCTGGCGCGGGCTCGGGGTCGTCGCCATCGAAAATCAGGCCAGGATATGACACAGCTCTAGCGTCCCCGGTCTGGGGACACGGTTCGGTCGGGGCGCGGCGACCTTGTATCCGCGCAACCTCGAGCACACCGACTGCTTCGTCATCATGGGCTCGAACATGGCGGAGTGCCACCCGGTGGCGTTCCGCTGGCCGATGAAGGCGAAGCTGAACGGGGCGAAGCTGATCCACGT
>WNGL01002737.1_pt1 | contig 26865 bp, 22 predicted proteins | sample 5400591 | NCBI WGS metagenome assembly WNGL01 (sample SAMN13153377, study PRJNA577476) | soil metagenome | isolation source: 80 cm soil or saprolite under Garry oak tree replicate 1 | place: USA:California | collected 2016-06-15 | reverse complement strand
ATGCAGCGCCCAACCGGTTTCACCCTGATTGAACTGATGGTCACGGTCGCGATCATCGCGATCCTGGCGGCGGTCGCCCTCCCCAACTACACGGACTACGTGAGGCGCGGCAAGATCCAGGAAGCGACCTCGGCTCTGCTCGCGATGCGGGTCAAGACGGAGCAGTACTTCCAGGATAACCGTCAGTATCCTACGGGTGGTTGTGTGGCCCTTCCTGCCGTTCCAACCCCAACACAGATTTCTTACACGCCGTTGGCGCGTTTCAGCATCACCTGCACGGTGCCTGATGCAACCCATTACAGGATCCAGGCCGACGGCACCGACAGCACGTTGGTGGGCCTCACGTTCACGATCGACGAAGGCAATGTGCGCGCCACGACGGTGACTTCGCCCTCGCCGATGGCCGACGCCGGATACGCCTCGAATCAAAACTGCTGGACCATCAGGAAGGGCGGCCAGTGCTGAGCGTGCGCACTCCGCAGCTCGGCCTCAACCTCATCGAGGTCATGATCTCGCTCGTGGTCCTAGGCGTGCTGATCAGTCTGGGCGCCCCGGGCTTCGTCGAATGGCTGCAGAACCAGCAGATCCGCGCCGCCGCCGAGGCGACGCTCAACGGCCTGCAGGTGGCGCGCGGGGAGGCGGTGCGCCGCAACACCCCGGTGCGCTTCCAGCTCGTCTCCGACCTGACCTCGAGCTGCGTCTTGTCGAGCGAGTCGCTGACTACGCCGGTCTCGGTCAGCTGGGTGGTGAGCCTCGCCGATCCCACCGGCAAGTGCGACACCAAGGCCGATCCCGACGATCCGGCCAACCCCCAGATCGTCCAGTCACGCACCAGCGCCGAAGGTTCTCCCAACGCTCGGGCGACGTCCGTGTTCGTGCCCGCGCCCGCCCCGCCCGCGCCAATGCAGGCGGCCAGCATCGTGACTTTCGCGGCGCTGGGAAACGTCGTCGCAAACGCCGACGGCTCGAAGAGCATCAACAAAATCGACATGACCAATATCAACGTCACCGGCGCAACGCGGCCGCTGCGCATCATCATCAATTCCGGGGGAAGCACCCGCATGTGCGATCCCTCCCTGGCGCCCCCAGAGCCGCGCGGCTGCCCGGCGTTCCCGTGAAAGGAGAGACGACGATGCGCGCAGTCACACGAGTTCCGGCTCAGGGCGGCGAGCGCGGCGTGATGCTGATCGAGGCCCTGGTGGCGATCCTCATTTTCTCGATCGGCATCCTCGCCGTGGTGGGTATGCAGGCCGTTGCGATCAAGGACGTGGCCAGCGCCAAGTATCGCACCGAGGCGGCTTTCCTCGTGCAGGAGCTGCTCGCGCAAATGTGGACCGACAACGGGAATATCGGTACTTACGCATACACCGGAGCCGGAGGACCTCCCGACAAGATCAAGGTCTGGGTCAAAAAGGTGCAAGATCGGCTTCCGGACGGGGCAAACCAGCCTCCGGTCGTGACGCTGACCAATCCCGTCCCGGCTGCGCCGGCAGTGCCGAAGGGGGCGACCGTGCAGATCACAGTCAAATGGCGCCTGCCCGAAGAGGCGACGCAGAACCTTCCGGCGCACAGCCATACGGTCATCGCCTACGTCTACCCGAGCGCGACCTGAGCGATGCGCGCCCCCAGAGATCGTCTTTCCGAGCGCGGCTTCAGCATGGTGGAGCTGCTGGTGGCCATGCTGATAGGGTTGATCGGCATGATCATCATCTTCCAGGTGTTCGAAGTGTCCGAAAGCATCAAGCGCTCCACGACGAGCGGCGGTGACGCCCAGCAGAACGGCGTGATCGCGCTCTATACGATGGAGCGCGATTTCAAGAATGCGGGAATGGGATTCAACGACAGCACCTTCGTCGGCTGCAATCTCGTCGGATGGGACAGAACGCGCGCGCCCCAGGATTTTCCGCCTGCCGGCGTCACCATGAAGCTCGCTCCGGTGTTCATCACCTCCGGGGCCGCGACCACGGATCCGGATCAGATAAGCGTGATCTACGGCTCGCAACCCCAGGCCGCAGGCAGCGTCCCGCTTTTCTCGGACATGGATGCGACGAAGAACGGCGCGGAGGATCTGTTCATCACCAACCCGTTCGGGTACGGCGTCGGCGACCTGCTCGTCCTGGTCGAGCCCGGGACGGCGAAAAATTGCTCCATCATGGAGGTGAGCAAGATCAACGGAAACCAGATCACTCACGACCTCACCTCCTATTTCGCCGCAGGGACCCAACACGACCCGAGGTTCAACAAAGTTGGAGGGCTGGGCGTGGTCTATCTAGGTGTCGGCACGGCCAACACGTCGCGCGTGTTCAACCTGGGCAACCTCTATAACAAGGCCCCGGGCGGAACCGCGCCCGCCAACCCGCCCGTCTACAACGTGTACGCCGTCGCGAACGGCAGCTTGACGGTGACCTCCCAATTTCAGGTCGACAACGGCCAACCGGTCGTCACCTCGGTCGCCGACAACATCGTCCACATGCGCGCCCTCTACGGGCTGGATGACGGAATCAACGACGCCGTGACCGTGACGTACAACGTCGGCGCTGCGGTAAAGGGCGACGGCATCGTCGACCGCTACGTGGACGCCGCCACCTTCAACGCATTGCTGGCCGCTGCGCCCCCGCCCGCGCCCACGCCCTGGGCCAACCTCATCGCCGTGCGCATCGCCGTGGTTTCGCGCAGCGCGCTGCCCGAGAAGCCCTCCTCGGGGAAGCTCAGCGATCCGTGCGATGCGACCGTCTCGGAGCCACAGTGGACGGGCACCCCCTGGGCGGCGACCCTCAATTACAAGACGCGGCTCGACGTCAGTGCGATCGTGGCCGCCCCGGATGACTGGAAATGCTACCGCTATCGCATGTTCGAGACGACGATTCCCCTGCGCAACTGGATATGGAAGGCGAGCTGACATGAAAAGTCCCCGTTCGTTCTCCCGGGGCGCGCGCGCGAGCGCGCCGCTGCGCGCCCGTCAGCGCGGCACGATCCTGATCATCGCGCTCATCGTGCTGGTCGCGATGACCCTCGCCGGAATCGCGACGATGCGCTCGGTGGATACCGCGACCATCACGGCCGGCAACATCGGGCTGCGGCAGGCTTCGGTCAATGCGGCCGACCAGGGAATCCAGGCCGGCGCCGACTGGCTCAACGCGATTATCACCGCGAATCTTGGCCCGACCTTGATCGCCGACAACCACCAAGCCGGAACAGCCTCGAAGGGTTACTTTTCCAGCGTCCCCGCGAACGATCCCGACTGGTACGATCCGCTCAACTGGAACGAGGCGGGGCAGTTGAACAACGGCAACCCCGACGCCGGCGGCAACGTGGTGTTCTTCCTCATCCACCGCTTGTGCGCCTTACCCAATTGCGACACCAACGCGACCTGCAACGGTACGGCCAACACCTGTGCGTCGACGGTTTCATCAGCGGCCCTGGCCGGGGAAGGCCACGATCAAACACGGCCGACGGACTCCCATACCACGGCGCCGGCCATCCATTACCGCGTCACGGCGAAGGCGGTGGGACCGCGCAACTCGATTTCGATCGTTCAATCCTTGGTGAGGGCGTTCTACTAGAGCGCACTCGCCCGAGAGGGAGCAAAACCATGAAACGCAGCCAACTCGTCGTGATCAAGCGCCTGCTCGCCTACGGACTCGCCGCCAATCTGGCGGTGCAGCCGGCGTTTGCCCAGGTCACAATTTCCCAGTTGCCGCTCACCGCTGCGGGCGGCGGCAACATTCTGCCGAACCTTCTTTTCACGCTCGACAACTCGGGGAGCATGGACTGGCAGTTCGTTCCCGACTACGTCGACCCCGCAACCGTACTCGCCGTCTCGGGCAGCAACAGTTCCCCGAACAATCCCTGCATGACCACCAGCACCGGAAGCAATCTCTGCGTGGAAGGCGACCCGCCGTACTCCGCAGGTGGCGAATTTGCAATGAACGGCGTCGGGTACGATCCGAACTTCACCTACTTGGCCGGCATCGACGCGAACGGCCAGCCGCACGTCAATCCGCCGAGCGGCACCCTCACCCCCGCCACGACGCCGAAGGACGCCTACACGGCCGCCAAAGGAAACATTGACGTCACGACCCAGATACCGGACAGGAAGTATTGCAATTCGAACGGCGTATGCATGCGCAACGGCGCAGACAACACAGGCACCGTGCTGCCGGCGGGGCGGGTCGACGACGGCGGCCGCACTCTGGGGGCGGGTATGTTCCCCTATCGCACCAATGCGTCGGGCGCGAGCACTGCCGTGAGCTTCGGCTTGCCCGAGATGATGCCGATCGGAAGTTTCTCGCGCAGCGGCACCGTGGTGACGGTGAACACCGTCGAACCCCACGGCCTCACGACCTCCGACAAGATCTTCGTCACCGGCACGGGGACAGCCAGCATCGACCTCAGCTTCGTCGCCGTTGCTTCGGCACCGACCGCCAACTCCTTCACCTTCACAAGCACAGCATCAGGCACTTTGCTGAACGGGGGCACCGGAACATTCACACGCAGCGGCAACACTGTGACGGTGACTAGCACCGGCCACGGTCTCTCGAGCGGGGCGATCGTCGCCCTTAATGCGTTCAACGGCGAGCTTCTAACGAGCGGCTCGCCGATCACAGTAACGAGTTCCAGTCAGTTCACCTACACCACCAGCTCGTCCGGCGCGATCCCTTCCACGACGGGAAGCTGGACGCGGCCGATCTTCTACCGCAAGTACGGCCCGGGGACTTTCTCGCGGGCGAGCGGCATCGTCACGGTCAACACCTCCGCCGCCCACGGGCTGGTCAGCAACGACATCGTCACGACCTTCGTTCCCACCGCCACCGCGATGAATGCGACCAGCGTGACCGTGACCGTCGTTACCGCAACGCAGTTCACTTACGCCGTCAGCGGGAGCACGATCGCTTCCACGGCGGGATTCTGGGTGCGCAACGGGCTCTACAACGTCGCGAGCACCGTCACCGGCCCTGCAATCGCCTACCGCATCGTCCCGGTGGAATACTGCGCCGACCCGAACCTCACCGATTGCGTCGAGGTCATCCCGCCGGCTGCGCCGCCCACCGATCATCCGTTCCCGGCGTACGTGCGCTTCTGCCGGACGCAGGAGGAAGCGCTCGCCCACGGCGCAGTCACCTTCATCGCGACCACGCCGCAGACCAACCGGTGCCAGCTGAAGTACCTTAATGTGACGGGGCTGCAGACCTACCAGTTTCCGCGCTACGGATGGTTCATCCGCGACACCATCAAATCCAGCGTCACCTTGTACCCGGCGGGGCGAGCCAACCGGGTCGATTGTCCAACGACGGGCTGCGATTACAACGCAGAAATCCAGAACTACGCGAAGTGGTACGCCTACTACCGCACGCGCATGCAGATGATGAAGACCTCGGTGGGAATTTCGTTTCGCGGGTTCATCTCCAACCCGACCGGCACTCCGCCCAAGCCCGACAGCCTGCGCGTGGGCTTCATCACGATTCACGCCGCGGACAGCGGCAGCGTTGCCTCGGCCCAGTACCTGAGAATCGACAATTTCAATACGACGCAGGCGAACAACCTCTACACCAAGTTCTACCAGCAGACTCCCGGGGGCTTCACGCCCCTGCGCGAGGCGCTCTCGCGCGCCGGATGGCTTTTTGCCGGCAAGCTCACCGGTCCGAATACGGGGCTGACGAAGGGGATTCCGGTCGGGGACGACCCGGTGCAGGCGTCCTGCCAGAAGAACTATTCGCTCCTCACCACGGACGGTTTCTGGAACGTCAACCCGGGGCAGGACCTCGCCGGCGACCCGATGGGGAACTGGGACAATATCGACAATAACCTCTACACGCCCGCCGGGGTCAATCCCGCGTACGTCGATCCGGTATCGAGCCGGGCCACCGGCACCTACGACGGAAACATCCTGCCGGGCACCGTGGCGGGGGCCAGCCCAGGCGGCTCCGGCACGCTCGCCGACGTCGCCTTGTACTACTACATGACCGATCTGCGCGGCGGAGTCGACCGGAACAACAAGCCGACCGGGCCCGCGACCAGTCCCAGCACCACGCCCCCGAACGGCGACGTGTCCGCGAACAACGTCCCGAGCAAGGCGGGTAACAAGGACTTCGCGCAACACCAGCACATGGTCACCTTCACCGTGGGCCTCGCCGACGGCTTGATGCTCTACAACCCCAGCTATGAGACGGCAATCGGGGATTTCGCGAACATCAAGAGCGGGGTGGCCAACGCCTGCTTCTGGGCCACGGGCGTGTGCAACTGGCCGGCGCCGCAACAGGACAAGCAGGCCGCGCTCGACGATCTGTGGCACGCCGCCGTCAACGGGCGCGGGACCTACTTCCTCGCGCTCAACCCACGGACGCTCTCGAACGCGCTTCAGAACGCCTTGACCAACATCGCGGGCCGGAACGCTTCGGCGGCGGCGGCGGCCACTTCGAGCCCGAACATCACGCCGAAGGACAATTTCGCGTTCAGCACCACCTATCAGCCCAACAGCTGGTCCGGGATAGTCCAGGCGCAGCGGCTCAATCCCGTGACCGGCGCGGTGGAGGTCGACTCCAACAACAAGCCCATCGTCCTGTGGCAAGCGGACAAGCAGCTCATCACCCAGGTCACCGCGGGCGGCGATACACGGCTCATCTATATGCCCGACGCAACCGCGCCGACGAAGCTCAAGCCGTTCCAGTTCGCGAGCATGACGCCGACCGAGCAGGCGTTCTTCATGAACAAGTGCAATCCCCCTGTCCCGCAAACCCCGATGACCCAGTGCTCGCTGCTGAGCCTGCCCCAGAAGGCCGTGGTCAACGCCGGCACCGCGCTCGTCGGGTTCCTGCGCGGGCAGACCGGCAACGAGGCGGTGCTCTTCCGCGACCGGATCGAGACCGATACAGTGACCCAAACGACGGTGCAAACCGTGCTCGGCGACATCGTCGATGCGACCCCGGCTTACATCCGGGTTCCGGAGTTCCACTATAGCGACGCCGGCTACGGCGGCTTCCAGGAAGCGAACAAAGGACGCCCCGGGTCTCTCTATGTCGCTGCCAACGACGGATTGCTGCACGCCTTCGACAACACCACGGATACCAACGGGAACCCGATAACGGGCGCGACCTGCCCGTTGATACTACCGGCGGTCAGTCCAGTCGCAGGCTGCGAAAACTGGGCCTACATGCCGAGGTTCGTCATGCCCGGCGTCTTCCAGCTTGCAGATACGGCTTACGCGAGCGCGCACCGTTTCATGCTCGACGGGAGCCCCGAGATCGGCGATGTGTTCGACGCCACGGCCGGGATCTGGAAGACCATCCTCGTCGGCGGCGCCAACGCCGGCGCGCGCGGATTCTATGCGCTCGACATCACCGATCCGAGGAGACCGAAGGGTCTGTGGGAGTTCTGTGCGACCCCCGACGCCCTTCCGCCCACTCCGCAACTTTGCGCCCTCGACGACCCGGACCTCGGCTTCAGCTACGGCAATCCCGTGATCGGCAAGCTGGCCGACGGAACGTGGGTCGTGGTCGTGACCTCGGGCCTGAACAACGTCAGCCCCGGGACGGGCGGGGGCTTCTTCTACGTGGTCGATGCGATCACCGGACAATTGCTGTACAAGATCGGCACCGGAGTGGGCACTACGGTCATCCCGTCGGGCCTGATGAGGCATGGCGCCTACTACACCGCAGGATTGACAAATGCAAAGATCGAGTTCGTGTACGGCGGCGATCTGCAGGGCAACGTCTGGCGGATGGACCTGCGAACGGTGACGAAGCCGGCGGCGCCACCGGCGGTGGCAGTGGCGCCGACGCTGATGAAGATGGCCACGCTGAAGGACGGCGCAGGCAATACGCAGCCGATCAGCGTGCGGCCGGTGGTGACCAATCTCAGCGGCAAGCGCATCTACTACGTCGGGACCGGGCGTTATCTCGCCGCCACCGATCCGTCTGACACCTCGCAGCAGTCCATTTACGGGTTCAAGGACAAGGACGTCGCGTATGGAACGAACATCCGCGCGAACCTGGTGACGCAGACGCTCACGACCGGATCGCCCAGAACGATCACGAACAAGACCGTCGACTGGAACACCCAGGACGGCTTCGTCATCGACCTCAATCCGGGAAACGACAGCCCCGGCGAGCGCATCGTGCTCGACCCGCGCATCGAGCTAGGAACTCTGGTCTTCGCGAGCAATGTTCCCTCTCCCGGGGGAGCGTGCACGCCCGGGGGAGACTCCTTCGTCTACAACCTGGATTTCACGACCGGAAGCTACGTTCCGGGAACCGTGAACAACGTCGCCGGAGTGAGACAGGGGGCGTTCCTGGTGGGCTTCACGCCCATCCAGACGACCGACGGGTCGATCCGCACCGTCAACACGGATTCTGCCGGCGGCCTGGGGACCGGCAGCGTCAGCATCAACAAGAACCCCAGGGGAATATCGCGCTTCTCCTACCGCGAGCGCTAAAGCGGCTACCCCCGCGCCGGGCGCTGAAAAAACGCTCAGCGCGGCGCGGCGCGCGCAGCCAGCTCGCGCGGCAGGGTGAACACCACGCTCTCGTTCACGCCTTCGAGCTGGCGCACGCTGCCCGCGCCGAGCGCCTTGAGCCGCGCGATCAGCTCGTTCACCAGCACTTCCGGGGCGGAGGCTCCGGCCGTCACGCCGACCCGGCGCTTCCCCGCGACCCACTCGGCCTTGAGCTGCGCGGCGCTGTCCACCATGTAGGCCTCGATGCCGCGGCTTCGAGCGACCTCGCGCAGCCGGTTGGAGTTCGAGCTGTTGGGCGAGCCGACCACGATCACGACGTCGCACTGCGGCGCCATGACCTTGACCGCGTCCTGCCGGTTTTGCGTCGCGTAACAGATGTCGTCCCTCTTCGGACCCGTGATCGCGGGAAAGCGCGCTTTCAGCGCTTCCACGATCGCGGCGGCGTCATCGACCGAGAGCGTCGTCTGCGTCACGTAGGAAAGCTTTCCCGGATCGCGCACTTCCAGGCGCGCGACGTCGGCGGCGGTTTCCACGAGGACCATGCCTTCGGCGGCCTGGCCCATCGTCCCCTCAACCTCCGGATGGCCGCGGTGGCCGATCATGACGATTTCGCGGCCCGCCGCGCGCATCTTCGCGACCTCCACGTGCACCTTGGTGACGAGCGGACAGGTCGCGTCGAACACGCGCAGACCCCGCGCCTCGGCCTCGCGACGCACGGCCTTCGAGACGCCGTGGGCGCTGAAGATCACCGTGCTGCCCGGGGGAACCTCGCCAAGAACCTCGACGAACACCGCGCCTTTGCTCTTCAGATCCTCGACGACGTACTTGTTGTGCACGACCTCGTGACGGACGTAGATCGGCGCGCCGTGGATCGCGAGCGCGCGCTCGACGATGCTGATCGCGCGCTCGACCCCCGCGCAAAAACCGCGTGGATTGGCGAGCAGGACTTCCATGGCGGCCTATTTTAGGGCTTTTGCGCCGCGCCGGCTGAACGCAGCCCGTCGAGGATCAGCAGTCCCGCGCCTACGGTGATCGCCGAATCGGCGAGATTGAAGGCCCAGAAATGCCAGCCGAAGGCGTGAAAGTCGAGAAAATCCACCACGTGGCCGAGGGCGATCCGGTCCCAGAGATTGCCGAGCGCTCCTCCGAGCACCAAGGCAAGTCCCGCCGAGAAAAGGCGCTCGCTCGAATGCCTGGCGAGGAGGAACACGATGGCGGCGGTCGCAGCGACGGCGATCCCGATGAAAAGCGCTCTTTGCCAGCCGCCCGCGTCGGCGAGGAAGCTGAACGCGGCGCCGCGGTTGTGCGCGAGCACCAGGTTGAAGAACGGCGCGATCTCGCGCACCTCGCCGAAGCGCAGGCTAGCGCTGATCGCGTACTTGCTCGCCTGGTCCGCGAGCGCGAGGAGCAACGCGAGCGCGAGCCAAGGAGCGATGCGTTTCAGGCCCGCCGGGATCATGCGAATCGTCGGGGCTCGCCGGAACCGTAAAGGTTTTGCACGCAGCGCCCGCAGATCCCCGGGTGCTCCGGGTCGGCGCCCACGTCCGCGCGCCAGTGCCAGCAGCGCTCGCATTTCGGGTGCGGGCTCGGCATTGCGCGGATTGGCGCTTCCGCTGCGCTCCTTGCCTCGGTCACCGATGCTTGGGAAGTGATGAGCACGAAGCGCAGCTCGTCATCGAGGCTCTGCAACAGCCGAAGCTTGTCGCCGTTGGCGGCAATCGTCACTTCGGCCTGCAAGGAAGAGCCAATTTGCGCTGCCGCCCGCAATAGTTCGAGGAACTTTTGCACCTCCGAGCGGGTCTCGCGCAGAGCGCGCCACTTCTCGATCAGGCCCTCCCCTCGCGGCACTTCCGGCAGACGATAGTAGGTATGCCTGAATATCGTTTCCTCGCCCGGCTGGAAAATCTTCCAGGTCTCCTCGGCCGTGAAGCTCAGAACAGGTGCTATCAGCCGTAATAGGCTTTGCGTGATGTGGTAAAGAGCATTCTGCGCCGAGCGACGCGCCGGCGAATCCTTTCCGCAGGTATACAGCCGATCCTTGAGAACATCCAGATAGAACGCGCTCAGGTCCTCGGAGCAAAACTTCTGTAGCTTCGCCGCAGCCGGGTGAAATTCATAGCGATCGTAGTCTTCGAGCACGCTTTTCTGCAGCTCGTACGCCAGAGTCACGGCATAGCGGTCGATCTCCACCCAATCCGCCACCGGCATTGCATTCCGCTTCGGATCAAAGTCGGAAGTGTTGGCGAGCAGGAACCTGAGCGTATTGCGGATGCGGCGGTAGGACTCGACCACCCCCTTCAGGATCTCGTCGGAGATGAAAAGCTCGCCCGAGTAGTCGGTCGCCGCCACCCAGAGGCGCAGGATCTCCGCGCCCAGCGTTTCGGAGACTTTCCGCGGCGCGACGACGTTGCCGAGGGACTTCGACATCTTGCGGCCTTCGCCGTCGACCACGAAACCGTGCGTGAGGAGGGCGTCGTAAGGCGCCCGGCCGTTCAACATGCAGGACACGAGGAGCGAGGAATGGAACCAGCCGCGATGCTGGTCCGAGCCCTCGAGGTAAAGGTCCGCCGGAAACTTCAGCTCCTTCGCATGCGAACCTTTCAACACGGTCTGGTGCGTCGAGCCCGAATCGAACCAGACGTCGAGCGTATCCTTCACCTTCTCGTACCGCTCGGCATCGGCGCCGAGCAGTTCCTTCACCCCTATTCGCTGCCAGGCCTCAATTCCGCTCTGCTCCACTTTTGTCGCGACCGTCTCCAGGAGTTCCAGCGTGCGCGGATGCAGCTCGCCTGTCTCCCGGTGTATGAAAAACGGCATCGGCACGCCCCATTGCCGCTGGCGCGAGAGCGTCCAGTCGGGCCGGTTGGCGATCATGCCGTGCAGGCGCGCCTGGCCCCAGGAAGGATAGAAGCGCGTCGCTTCCACCCCTTGCAGCGCGGTCGCGCGCAGGGTTTCCGCGGGTTTCGTGCCCTTGTATCCGGGCACCTCGTCCATACCCGCGAACCACTGCGTCGTGGCGCGGTAGATGATCGGGGTCCTGTGGCGCCAGCAGTGCATATAGCTGTGTTGGTGCGTTTCCGAATGAAACAGGGCGCCCGCTTCTCGGATCTTCTCGACGATCCTTGAATTCGCCGTCCAGATGTCCAGTCCGCCGAAAAACGGCAGCGAAGAAGCGTATTTCCCGTCGCCCAGCACCGGGGCGAGAATCTGCTCGTCCTTCATGCCGTAGCGGCGGCAGGAAATGAAGTCATCGACGCCGTAAGCCGGAGCGCTGTGGACGATTCCCGTACCCTGCTCCAGGGTCACGTACTCGCCGAGGTAAACAGGCGCGAGGCGGTCGTAGAAGGGATGGCGGAAGCCGATCAGCTCGAGCTTCTCACCCTTGCAGGAGGCGAGCGTCCTGCCTTTCAGCTGGTAGCGCTCGAGGCAGGCGTTCTCCAGGTCGGCGGCGAGGATCAGCAGGCCGCGCTCGGTCTCGACGAGGTTGTAGATGAAATCCGGATGGACGTTGAGCGCCTGGTTCGCGGGAATCGTCCAAGGCGTGGTGGTCCATATGAGGATCCAGCCCTTGTCGGTCGGCAGCTGGGGCAGGCCGAACGCCTTCGCCACCTTGCCGCCCTCGGCGAACGGAAATCCCACGTCGATCGCAAGATCGGTACGATCCATGTATTCGACCTCGGCCTCGGCGAGCGCCGAGCCGCAATCGAAGCACCAGTTCACCGGTTTCAGCCCGCGATAGATATAACCTTTCTCCAGCAGCTTGCCGAGCATGCGGATCTCGTCGGCCTCGCTCTTGAATGCCATGGTCGTGTAGGCGTTATTCCAGTCGCCCAGCACACCCAGGCGCTGGAAGTCCTTCTTCTGCCGCTCGATCTGCTCGGCCGCATACGCGCGGGCGAGGCTCAGGGTCTTTTCCACGGGAATGTTCTTGCCGTAGGTCTTCTCGATCTGCACTTCGATCGGCATGCCGTGGCAGTCCCAGCCGGGAACGTAGACCGCGTCGAAGCCCGCCATGTTGCGCGACTTCACGACGACGTCCTTGAGGATCTTGTTGACCGCCTGGCCGATGTGGATGTCGCCGTTGGCGTAGGGTGGGCCATCGTGGAGCACGAACTTCGGCCTTCCTCGGCTCGCCTCGCGGATCCTTTCGTAAATCCTCTTCTCCTGCCATTCCTCGACCCAGTGCGGCTCGCGCTTCGCGAGGTCACCGCGCATGGGAAAGGGCGTATCCGGAAGGTTCAGCGTTTTCTTGTAGTCAGTCTTGTTCTCAGGCATTGCGGTGATCCATGAGGAAGCTCTTCGCGGCCTCGCAGTCGCGCGCGATCTGGGTCTTCAAGGTCTCGAGATCGGGATATTTCTCCTCGTCGCGGATCTTGTGCAGAAACTCGACGCGCAGGTGCGCAGCGTAGAGATCCCCCGAGAAATCGAACAAGTGCACCTCGAGCACCGCGCGTCCGCTCGCCGTGACGGTGGGCCGAACGCCGAGGCTCGCGACGGCAGGGCGCGCGGCGGCCCCGATGCCGTGCACTTTCGCCGCGTAGATGCCGGTGAGCGGAGGACGATTGTGCTTCAGCTGCACGTTGGCCGTCGCGAATCCCAGCTCGCGTCCGAGCTTTCGTCCATGGATCACGCGCCCGCTGATGCTGTAGGTCCGCGCGAGCAGCGTCTCGGCCGCCGCGAGATCGCCCGCGGCGAGGGCGGCGCGCACGGCCGAGCTCGATACCCGCGAGCCGGCGTGCATCACCGTCGGCATGGTTTCGACCTCGTATCCGTGAAGGGCGCCCAGGTTCTTCAGCAAAGCGAGATCGCCGACGCGCTTCGCTCCGAAACGAAAGTCCTCGCCGATCAGGAGCCAGCGCGCCCTGAGCTGTTTCGCAAGCACCTGCTCGACGAACGCTTCGGGCGCAAGAGCCGCGAACGAGCGGCTGAAACGCTGAACGTGCACGCGTTCCACCCCGCGCGCCGCGAGCAACTCGAGTTTTTCGCGCAGCGAGGTCAGGCGCGTGGGCGCCGCCCGCGGCGCGAAGAACTCGCGCGGATGGGGCTCGAACGTGAGCACGCAGCTCGTCAGGCCGCGCTTGCGCGCCCCGGTGAGGAGGCGCTGCAGCATCGTCTGGTGTCCGCGATGGATGCCGTCGAAATTGCCGACGGTCAGCGCAACCGCAGGCAGCACCGCATCGGAACTGCCGTGGGTAAGCAGCATGAAGCGCCAGGAATAAACGCAAAGGTCTGAATTATAGCGGCTTTTGACGAACTAGAATCCTGGAAACGCCGGCGCGCCGCGGCGCAGCCGAGCGCGAAGCCGCACAGGGATTAAGATGCTCATCACGGAACCGGGTGCGGCGTGAAAACTCTCGAGGAACAGATGGCGGTCTATGCCGCCTACCACCGCAATCGCTGGAACGGGCTCACCCACTTCATCGGCGTCCCCGCGATCATTTTCGCGATCCTGATCCCGATGAGCTGGGTCTCCCTGGGGGAAGACCTGAGCCTCGCGCACCTGTTCCTGGGCGCGGTTCTCGCGTACTACTTTCTGCTCGACGTGCCGCTCGCCCTCGCCACGGCGGTCGCGGTCGGCGCGCTCTTTCTTGCCGCGAAACTGGCGGCCGGGACCGGCATTACGTCGGGTTGGATCTGGTTCGGCGTGTTCTTCGCCGGAGGCTGGATCTTCCAGCTCGTAGGCCACGTGTTCGAAGGCCGCAGGCCCGCGCTCGCGGACAATCTGTTCCAGATATTCATCGCGCCGATCTTCCTCGTGGCCGAGGCGTTCTTTGCGCTCGGCTTGAAGCGTGAGCTTCTGAAAAAAATCGAAACGAAACTGGCTAGCAGCACTTACGATTAGTTCAGGCGCGTGGCCGCCTGCTTGAGCTCCAGGATCCTTTCGTGGATTTCCGCTGCGTCCGGCGCCTGCGGACGCCGCCGCAGATAATTCTGCAGGTCCGACAGCGCCGGCCGGAAGCATTCGAGCTGCTGGTACACCAGCCCCCGATCCCGAAGTTCCTCGGCCGACTCCGGTATCACGAGCAGCATCCTGTGCATGACCGCGAGCGCCTGTTCGAGCCTTCCCGTCTGCGTGTAGATGTTCTTCAGGTTGCGCAGGACTCTCGCGATGATCTGGCGCGGGGTCGCCGGCTCCAGATACCGGTCGAGCTGTGCCTGCTCCGCCTTCCCCGAGGGCAGAACTTGCGCGAGGCGCTGGCGCAGATCGGACTCCGACTGCGCCTCCCCCCCGGTGAAGGGGTCGAGCACGAGCTGACCGCGCTTGACCGAGAGCTTGACAAGGAAGTGCCCGGGGAAAGAAACGCCTTTCAGGTTGAGGCCGAGGCGTTTGCCGACTTCCAGGTAGAGAATGGACAAGGTGATCGGAATCCCGGTGCGGCGCTCCATGACCTCGTTCAGATAACTGTTGCGCGGATCGTAGTAATCCACCAGGTTGCCCGAGAAGCGCATTTCGTTGAACAGATAGTAGTTCAGGGCGAGCACCCTCTGCTCGGAAAACGCGTCGCCCGCGAGGCGCTTCTTGATGGCGATCGCGATGCCGTCGAGCTTGCTCAGGTACTCGGGTATATCCAGGTCCGGATAAATATCCTGGGCGAGCATCAGGCTCGCCTCGGCGAGGTTGAACTGATCCCGCGAGACGATTTGCGCGAAATGCTCGAGCCGGGCGTTCACGCGGCGCGTCTCGAGAAGTCGCCGAGCCGGAAACCGAGCAGCCACAAGCTCGCGAAGTACGCGGCCCCACCGAGGAGCACGAGTCCCGTGACTGCGGCGGCTCGCGTCGCCCCGGATGCGGCCAGCCACCAAGGCGCCGGACCCATGGCAAGCCACAAGGCGAGCGCCATGGCCGTCAAGGCGGCCGTGACCTTGAGCGCGAATATCCCCCAACCCGGCAGGGGTTGATAAATCCCATAGTGCCGCAGCTTGCGGTAGAGCAGACCGGCGTTCAGACAGGCGCCCAGCCCGATCGCGAGCGCAAGCCCCGCGTGCGGGCCGATGCCGGTCGCAAGCTCAAGCCCTCCCTGCTTCAGGGACAGGATGAATACCGCGTTCATCACCTGGGTGGCGATCAGGGTCAAGACGGCGATCCGTACGGGCGTTGCAATATTTTGCCGCGCATAAAAGCCCGGCGCCAGTACCTTGACGAGAATCAGCCCGAGCAATCCCGCGCTGTAGGCGATCAGCGCCTGGCGCGTCATCCAGAGGTCGTGCTCGCCGAAATGCCCGTAATGAAACAGGGTCGTGACGAGCGGTACCGAGAGCAAGGCCAGTGCGACGGCCGCCGGCGCCGCGAGGATGAACGTCAGACGCAGGCCCCAGTCGAGCAGCTTCGAGTACTCGCCTTCGTCTGACGCGGAGTGATATTTGGATAAGCTTGGAAGGAGGATCGTTCCGAGCGCCACGCCCAGGAGCGCGGTCGGAAATTCCATGAGCCGGTCGGCATAGTAGAGCCAGGAGATGCGGCCGTCCCCCAGGAACGACGCGATGATCGTATTGATCAAGAGACTCACTTGAGCCACCGAAACGCCGAGCACCGCCGGCCCCATCAATAGAAGTATTCGCCGCACTCCGGGGTCGGTGAACGCGAGCCGCGGTCGCGGCAGCATGCCGATTTTTGCGAGCGCCGGGAACTGCAACGCGAGCTGCAGCACCCCGCCGGCGAATACCGCCCAGGCGAGCACCATCACCGGCGGCTCGAAATAAGGCGCAAGAAACAAGGCGCCAAATATGAAAGCGAGATTCAGCAGAGAGGGGGTGAGCGCGGGAATCACGAACCGGCTCCACGTATTGAGGATGCCGCCCGCGAGGGAAACGAGCGAGATGAACAGAATATAGGGAAAGGTGATGCGCAGCATCGCCACGGTGAGGTCGAACTTCGCGGGCGTTGCCGCGAATCCCGGCGCGCTCACGTAGATGATGAGCGGCGCCGCAGCGACGCCGAGCGCGGTCGCCGCGAGGAGCGCAACAGTCAACAGGGTCGCGGTGCGGTCGACGAGCAGCTTGGTTTCCGCATCGCCCCGACGGGTCCTGTATTCCGAGAGCACCGGAACGAAGGCCTGCGAGAACGCGCCCTCGGCGAACAGGCGCCGCAGAAGATTGGGGATCCGGAAAGCGACGAAGAACGCGTCGGTCGCCAGTCCGGTTTTGAACAAGGTTGCGATCAGAACGTCTCGCACCAAACCCAGAACGCGCGATACGAGCGTCATGCTGCTCACGGTCGCAAGGGCTTTCAGCAAATTCATGCGGGAATTATAGCTTTCACGGACGGAAAACCTTGCGCGGGCCTGCGACTACGACTACAATTGCGCCCTTTCGTTCGGGGTTCCGCATGGCGAATACCAAGGGCGCGCGCAAGGCGGCCCGCCAGGCCGAGAAGCGGCGCAAGCACAACGCCAGCCTGCGCTCTGCTCTGACCAGCGCGATCAAAAGCGTCACCAGGGCGATCGCCGCAGGCGACAAGGCTGCCGCGCGGAAGACTTTCAGCGAGGCCTCGGGAATCATGGATCGCATCGCCGACAAGAACGTCGTCCACAAGAACGAAGCAGCGCGGCACAAGAGCCGCCTTGCCGCGCGACTCAAAGCGATGCCGGGATAAGACTAGGTCGGGCGCTACGGAAAAAAAGGCGGATAGTCCGCCTTTTTTTATTGACGTTTCCTCCTTGCACTCCCCTGCAGTTTGCCGCAACAATCCGGTTTTCGTTTTGCGCGCCACCCCATGAAAAAGCCGGTCAGCCGGGTCCTCATCATCAACGACGAGCCGCTCGTGCTCAAGGAATTCGTCAAAGGCTTGAACGCGGCCGCACGCTCGCTCGACAATCCGCTCGGCATCACGTTTTCCGGGGTCACCACGGCGCGCGAGGCGCTCGCCGCGATCGAGGAAGACGGCGATCTCCAGGCCGTGGTGGTCGACGACAAGCTCTACACCCTCAACCAGAAGAGCCCCAAGAAGGAGATGTCGGCGCTGGAGCTCGTGCAGCGCGTCACGCGCTTCAGGCCCGAGCTCGACGTCTACATTCTGATCGCGCAGGAGCACGAGGACGAGATCGTCGATGCCCTCTTCGCGGAGGCGGTCGACGGGTACTTCTACCGCGAGGAGCGCGACTACCGCGGCATGTACCGGATTCTCAACGCGCAGGTCCAGGAGCGATCGCGCACGCCGTTCTACGACCAGCTCAAGAACTACGTCTGGATGGCAAAAGACTCCTGGCACACTCCGGGCCACTCGTCCGGCGAGTCGCTGCGCGGCAGCCCCTGGGTCAATGATTTCTACGATTTCATGGGCGAACATGTCTTCGACGCCGATCTCTCGGTGTCGGTGAAAATGCTCGACTCGCTGATGGAGCCCACCGGCGTGATCGCAGAGGCGCAGACCATCGCGGCCAAGGCTTTTGGCGCGCGCCGCACCTTCTTCGCAACCAACGGCACCTCGACCTCGAACAAGGTCATTTTCCAGACGCTGCTCGCGCCCGGAGAAAAGCTGCTCCTCGACCGCAACTGCCACAAGTCGGTGCACCACGGCGTGGTGCTCTCGGGCGGCCATCCGATCTATCTCGATTCCTCGATCAACGCCAAGTACAGCTTGTACGGTCCGGTGCCCAAGAAGACCATCCTTTCGGCGATCCGCAGGCACCCGGACGCCCAGGCGATCATTCTCACCTCCTGCACCTATGACGGGCTGCGCTACGACCTCGCGCCCATCGTCGAGGCGGCGCACGCGAAAGGCATCAAGGTGATCGTGGACGAAGCCTGGTACGGGTTCGCGCGCTTTCATCCTGCGTTCCGTCCTACGGCGCTCGAAGCGGGGGCCGATTACGCCACGCAGAGCACGCACAAGGTGCTCTCGGCCTTCTCCCAGGCCTCGATGATCCACGTGAACGATCCCGGATTCAACGAACACCTGTTCCGGGAGAATTTCAACATGCACACTTCCACGAGCCCCCAGTACAGCATGATCGCGAGCCTCGATCTGGCGCGCAAACAGGCGGTGATGGAGGGCTACAAGCTACTCTCGCGCACGCTCGCGCTCGCGCAGGAGCTGCGCGCGCAAATCAACTCGACCGGCGTGTTCCGCGTTCTGGAGCTCGATGACCTGCTCCCCGAGGAACTCGGGCACGATGGAATCCGCCTCGACCCCACGAAGGTCACCGTGGACATCTCGAAGTGCGGGTACACCGTCGAGGATCTGCAGCGCGAGCTCTTCGACCGCTACAACATCCAGGTCGAGAAATCCACGTTCAATACGCTTACTCTGCTGCTGACGATCGGCACCACGCGCAGCAAGGTCTCGCGCCTGTACGATGCGCTCATGCGCATCGCGCGCGAGGGCCGGCCGCCGCGCCGCCTGTACCGCTTCCCCGAGATCCCGGGATTCACGCGCCTTCGCTACCTGCCGCGCGACGCTTTTTACTGCGGCGGAGAGCTGGTGCCCCTAGTCGACGAGAAAGACAACATCAGGCGGGACCTGCTCGACCGGGCGTGCGCCGACCAGATCGTCCCCTATCCCCCGGGCATCCCCGTCCTCGTCCCGGGTCAGGTCGTCACGCGGGAAATCGTCCACTATCTGGTCGGTTTGCTGCGCTCCCAGAAGCGCGTCGAGCTTCACGGGATCGTCTACGACGGGTATCTACCCTGCCTGCGGGTCTTGAAGCCGGCCGAGGAGCGAGGCCTGAGCCGGATCGGCTAGAACATCCACGAACCGTTGATCCGGGCCTTGCAACACCAAAAATGTTATGTTATACAGGCATTTCCGAGAAAATTATGCCGCCGTCATTGAGCACGACGAAATTCGGCTTTCGTATCCGCACCCGGCAGGGCCTGGTGGTCGAGCACATCATGATTCACGGCCGCGACGAAGCCGACGCCGAGAGAAAGCTGCGGCAGATGTACTTGTACTGCGAGATCCTGGAGCGCAGCGTCATGCAGCCGGCGGTGATGCAGCCGAGCTTGGCGCCGCCTTCGGGTGCGCCCGACGGAACGAGCTTCGAAGAGATCGTTTCCCTGATCAGCAAGTAGCACCGGCCGCTGACGAAGCCTCGAGGAACCCCGAAGACAGCAACTCCTCCAGCAGGCCCGAGTAGTCCTCCGCCCCGCGGCTGTCGGGCGCATGGCTGAAAATATCCTTGCCGAGCATGGGGCTCTCGGCGAGGCTCACCGCTTCGGTGATGCGCGTCTGACACAATTCCGCCCCGTACCGGGAGGCGAGCTTGCGCGCGATGTCGTGCGACATGCGCCGCCGCGAGTCGAACCGCGTCAAGAGGTAGCGACGCTCGACGCGCCGCTTCAGCACGTGCTCGAGCGCCCGCAGAGTGTTTTCGAGCGCGAGCGCCGCCCTCAGGGCGAGGTAGTCGGTCGAGATCGGGACCAGAACCCGTTCGGAGGCGAAAATCCCCGAGAGAGACAACACTCCCAGCATCGGGCAGCAATCGATCAGCACCGGGCGCTTGCCTTCCCAGCCCGCATCCAGCCCCTGCTTGAGCTTGTTCAGAATGTCCGGCCCCTTGCCGAACAATGAATCCACCTTGATCAGCTCCATGTGCGCCGGGATGAGTTCGCCGCCGAAGCGAATCGGCCGCGCAACTTCCTTGAGCGGCTTGCCCGCGTTGAAGTACGCGAACAGACTTTCCCCGCTGGAGGCTCCCGGGTTGAGGATCGAGCTGAGATGCGACTGCGCGTCGAGGTCCACGAGCAGCGGCACCCCTCCCCGCCGAGCAAGCGCCGCGCCCAAGTTGAGCACGGTCGTCGTCTTGCCGACCCCGCCCTTCTGATTGAATACCGTCAGGCGCGTTCCCATGCCGAATTCGTTGTGCTAAGCTACTTGCCCTTCAGAGCAATTCGATTATCGCACAGGGCGACGAGATGACCTTTATCCGGCTAGCGCGTCACGTAGGCGCCGCGGCGTCGCCCATTCGGCCCGACACCCGACGACGCCGAGCGCGGCAATAAGCGCAATCGGCGCGCCTTGCGGCGCGTTTCCAAAGAGATTTTGGCGCGAGCGTTTCGCTGCGCCGTAAACGTTAGCGGGTGATTCCATGTCTCATTCGATGAACACATACAGCCGGATTCCGGTCGCCTTTACCCGCGGCGAGCGCGTGTGGGTGTGGGACGAATCCGGCAAGAAGTACCTCGACGCGCTCGCGGGAATCGCCGTCAACACGCTCGGCCACGGTCACGCGAAACTGACCCGGGCGATCGCGGAGCAGAGCTCGCGCCTGATCCACACCTCCAACCTCTACCGCATCGCCGAACAGGAAAGACTCGCGGACAAGCTCGCGGCGATAAGCGGCACGGACAGCGTGTTCTTCTGCAACTCGGGTTGCGAGGCCAACGAGGCGGCGATCAAGCTCGCGCGCTTGTACGGCAGCGGCAAGGGAGTGGAGAGCCCCGGGATCGTGGTCATGGACAAGGCTTTCCACGGCAGGACGCTCGCGACGCTCTCGGCCACCGGCAACCGCAAAGTGCAGCAGGGATTCGAGCCCCTGTCGGCCACCGGCAACCGCAAAGTGCAGCAGGGATTCGAGCCCCTGGTGACGGGCTTCGTGCGCGTGCCGTTCAACGACATCGAATCGGTGCGCCAGGTCGCTTCGCGCGACAAGAGCGTCGTCGCCGTGCTGGTCGAGCCGATCCAGGGAGAAGGCGGAATCAATATCTCCTCGATGCGGTACCTGCGCGAACTGCGCGAGCTCTGTGACGGCCAGGGTTGGCTTCTCATGGTGGACGAAGTCCAGTGCGGACTGGGCCGCACGGGCAAGTGGTTCGTCTATCAGCACGCCGAAATTCGGCCCGACGTCGTGCTGCTCGCCAAGGGCCTTGCCTCGGGCGTGCCGATCGGAGCCTGCCTCGCCCGCGGACCCGCGGCCGCGGTGTTCAAGCCGGGAACCCACGGCTCCACGTTCGGCGGCAATCCGCTCGCCTGCGCGGCAGCCCTCGCGACGCTTGCCGCCATCGAGGAAGAAGGTCTCATGAAGAACGCCGAGCGCGTCGGCGGGATCCTGCTCGCCGGGCTCCGCGAGGCCCTCGCGGGACGTCCGGGCGTGGCGGAGGTACGCGGTCACGGCCTGATGATCGGCGTCGAACTCGATCGGCCTTGCGGGAATCTCGTCGGCCAGGCCCTCGAAGCGGGCCTGCTCATCAACGTCACCATGGACAAGGTGATTCGGCTGTTGCCGCCGCTCATCATGAACGAAGGCGAAGCTCGCCAGGTCCTTTCCATCCTCGTTCCCCTGGTGCGTTCGTTCCTCGAGCAGCCCGCCGCCGCAGTGCCCGCGCGCGCATGAAGAAGGCGCAGACCCTGCTGCGGCACTACCTGCAGTTCAAGGACTTCTCGCGCGAGGAGTACGAGCATCTGTTCGCGCGCACGCGCTGGATCAAGGACAAGTTCAAGCGCTACGAGCGCTACTGGCCGCTCGAAGACCGCACCCTCGCCATGATCTTCGAGAAGCCCTCGACGCGCACGCGCCTGTCGTTCGAGGCGGGCATGCACCAGCTCGGTGGCGCGGCGATCTATCTGTATACGCGGGACTCGCAGCTTGGGCGGGGGGAGCCAGTCGAGGACGCCGGGCAGGTAATCTCGCGGATGTGCGATCTGGTGATGATCCGCACCTTCCAGCAGGAGATCCTGTCGCGCTTCGCGGCGAGCTCGCGCGTGCCGGTGATCAACGGCCTCACCAACGAGTACCACCCCTGCCAAGTGCTCGCCGACATCTACACCTACATCGAACGGCGCGGGTCGATCAGGGGCAAGACGGTAGCGTGGGTCGGAGACTCGAACAACGTGTGCAACACCTGGCTTCAGGCGGCGACCATCTTCGATTTCAACGTGCACGTCTCGACCCCGCCGGGATACGAGGTGGAACCCGAGCGCGCCGGGATCTACGACGACGCGAACTTCGAGAGCTTCGCCGACCCGATGGACGCCGCGCGCGGCGCCGACCTCGTCACCACCGACGTCTGGACCAGCATGGGATTCGAGTCGGAGAAGGAAGAGCGCAGGCGCGATTTCGAGAACTGGCAGGTGGACGCGGACATGATGCGCGCGGCGAAGAAGGACGCGCTGTTCATGCACTGCCTGCCCGCGCACCGCGGCGAGGAAGTCGCCGGCGAAGTGATCGACGGTCCGCAGAGCGTCGTCTGGGAGGAGGCGGAGAACAGATTGCACACCCAGAAGGCGCTCATGGAATTCCTGCTGCTCGGCAAGGTAAAGAAGGGCAAAGACAGGAAGGTGAGAAAATGAAAGGCAAGGCCAAGAAGATCGTCCTCGCCTACTCGGGCGGGCTCGACACCTCGGTCATCCTCAAATGGCTGCAGGACACCTACGGATGCGAGGTCGTCACGTTCACCGCCGACATCGGCCAGGGCGGGGAGCTCGAGCCCGCGCGGAAAAAGGCGCGCAAACTGGGCGTGAAGGAGATCTTCGTTGACGACCTGCGCGAGGAGTTCGCGCGCGACTTCGTGTTCCCCATGTTCCGGGCGAACGCGATCTACGAGGGTGAATATCTTCTGGGAACTTCGATCGCCCGCCCGCTCATCGCCAAGCGCCAGATCGAGATCGCCCGCAAGACCGGAGCGGACGCCGTTGCGCACGGCGCAACCGGCAAGGGCAATGACCAGGTGCGCTTCGAGCTCGGCTACTACGCGCTCGAGCCCAATATCCGCGTGATCGCCCCCTGGCGCGAGTGGAACCTGACTTCGCGAGAAAAACTGCTCGAATACGCGGAGAAGCACGGCATCCCGATCGAAGGCAGAAAAAAGGACGGATCTCCCTACTCGATGGACGCGAATCTTCTGCACATTTCGTACGAGGGCCGCATCCTCGAGGACCCCTCGCGCGAGCCCGAGGAGGACATGTGGCGCTGGACCGTGTCGCCCGAAAAAGCTCCCAAGCGCGGCGAATACGTCGAGCTGGAATACCGGGGCGGGGACATCGTCTCAGTGAACGGAAAAAAGCTGAGCCCAGCGAAGGTGCTCGCGGAATTGAATCGCCTAGGCGGAAAACACGGCATCGGGCGGCTGGACCTGGTCGAGAACCGCTACGTCGGCATGAAGTCGCGCGGCTGCTACGAGACGCCGGGCGGCGCCATCATGCTGAAAGCGCACCGGGCGATCGAGTCGATCTGCCTGGACCGCGAGGTCGCCCACCTCAAGGACGAGCTGATGCCGCGCTATGCCTCGCTCATCTACAACGGCTACTGGTGGAGCCCGGAGCGCAAGCTCCTCCAGACCATGATCGACGGCTCCCAAGGCAGCGTGAACGGCCGCGTGCGCCTGAAGCTCTACAGGGGCAGCGTCGCCGTCGTCGGCCGCGACTCGAAGTCGGACTCGCTCTTCGATCCGGGGATCGCGACCTTCGAGGACGACCGCGGCGCGTACGACCAGGCCGACGCCTCCGGATTCATCCGCTTGAACGCGCTGCGGATGCGCATCGCCGCGAAGCTGAGCAAGAAATCCGCGCGCTGACCAGATGATCCCATCGATGCGAGCGCCCCTAGCCGGCCTTGCCTTGATGGGGTTTTCGCAACTCGTACTTGCCCAGGGAGCGGAGGATCCGGATCAATCAAACAAGGCGCCGGATGTTCCCTACTCGGAGACCTTCTACAAGAGCGGGAACTTGAACATACAGGCCTATTTGTACCGACCGGACGGGGACGGCCCGTTTCCCGTCGTCATCTACAACCACGGCTCGCGATTCGGCCGCGAGCGTGAGAGCCTTCGTTTCGAGTGGGTCGGCCGAATGCTGACCCGAGCGAACATGGCGGTCCTCGTCACGGAGCGGCGTGGTTATGGCCGCTCCGACGGACCGACGTTCGCGAGCGATGTCGGTCGCGACCGCGAAGGGCGTTTCGTCGATCGTTTGCAATCCGAAGTCGACGACGTCCTCGCCGCAGCCACTTACCTGCGCACCCTTCCCTTCATCGACTCCGGCAAAATGGGCATCATGGGATGGTCTTTCGGCGGCATCGTGACCATGCTCGCGATCGGCCGAAGCACCGAGTTCAAGGTAGCGGTGGATCAGGCCGGAGGCGCCCAGACTTGGTCGGGAAGCCGCTCCTTGCGCCAGGCACTCATCGAAGCAGCCCGGAAGACGACCACGCCAGTATTGCTGCTCGTCGCGATCAGCGACACTACCACCGATTCGGTCACCACCCTTGCCCCGTACCTGCAGGCGCGCAACGTTCCTCACAAGGTGATCATTTACGACGCGGCCAACCTGGCAACCGACGGCCGCTCGGCTGCGATCCTTGGGCACCAGACCTTTTCGAGATCCGGCGCGGCGATCTGGCGAAACGACGTGGTCGAGTTTCTCCACCGCTACCTGAAAGCCGTTCCTCCTTAGGCGTCGTTTACTCGAACTTGTTCGTCAGCGTGCCGATGCCCTCGATCACGATACTCACCGTGCTGCCGGGCGTCATCGCCCCCACGCCCACCGAGCTGCCGCAGGCGATCACGTCGCCCGCCTCGAGCGTCATGTCCTGGGAGATCAGGCTCACCAGCTTCTCCGGGGGAAAGACGATGTCCGAAAGCGGATAGTTCTGGCGCTCGTGGCCGTTGAGGATGGTCTTCACCGTGAGCTTGCCCGGATCGATCTCGGTCTCGATGCACGGACCGAACACCCCGAAAGTGTCGAAGCTCTTCGCGCGCGTCCATTGGGCAAACACCGGGTCTTTCGCGATGATCTCGATCGCGGTGACGTCGTTGACGCAGGTGTAGCCGAGAATGTGCCGAGGGGCGTCGCTCTCGGACACGCCGCTCGCGCGCTTGCCGATGACGATGCCGAGCTCGCCCTCGTACACCACCTTTCCGCTGTAGTATTTCGGCCCGCGGATCGCCTCGCCGTGCGCGAGGAGCGAATTGTTGCCCTTGAGAAAATACAGGGGCTCGGACGGGACCGCGTGGTCGAGCTTCGCGAGGAGCTCGTGATAATTGTCGATCAGCGCGACGATCTTGCCCGGCACGCTCGGGGTGAGCAGCTTCGCGGCGGCGAGGGGGATCGCCTGGGAAGTCGCTTCCGGGCCCGCGAACATGCTGCCCGAGTGCACCCGGACGTTGTCGCCTTCGAGCTTTCCGAAGTATTCCCGCCCCTGATAGGCGACGCGTACCCACTTTGCCATGAAACCTCCTTCCAGTCGGGCGGCCGCGCGGGCGCTCACCTGGCGCCGCGCACCGCCCGAAAACGCGCGATCATACCCGGTCATCCCCCGCCCCGCACGGAGAACGATTGCGCATCCGAGTTTATTCCGACCTCCATCTGGAATTCGCGCCCTTCGTGCCGCCCTCAAGCGACGCCGACGTGATCGTGCTCGCGGGGGACATCGACAACGGCGCGGCCGGAATCGAGTGGGCCAGAGGAACTTTCGGCAAGCCCGTGCTCTATCTCGCCGGCAATCACGAGTATTACGAGGGCGAGTTCGAAGCGGTGCAGCAGGCCATGGGAGCGGCGGCGCGCAAGCTCGCGGTCGAGCTTCTCGATTGCAGCGGAGTCGTCCTGGACGGTGTTCGCTTTCTCGGCTGCACGCTGTGGACCGATTATTCGCTCGCGCCGCAAGAAGAACGCCCCGCCGTGATCGAAAGCGCGCGCAGGCTCAATCCCGACTATCAATTGATCCGGTACGGCTCCCGCGCCTTCGGGCCGGAGGACGCGATCGCGCTCTGCGTGCGGCACCGCGCCTGGCTGGTCGCGGCGCTCGCCGCGCCCTTCCCGGGAAAAACGGTCGTCATCACCCACTTCGCGCCGCACCCGCATTCGATCGCTCCGGCCTTCGTGGGCCATCGCGCCAACCCCGGGTTCGTTCTCGATCTCGGGGAAGCGATGGGGAGCGCGGCGCTGTGGATCCACGGACACACGCACACGTTTTTCGACTATCGTGCGGGCGGCGCGCGCGTGATCTGCAACCCGCGCGGCTACCCGGGCGAAGCGACCGGCTTCAGGCCCGACCTGATCGTGGAGATCTGAGCCCCGCGGGGTGTTTCCACGTGAGCGCAGGCGAAACCGATCGCGCGATTCACTCGCTATTGGATTATGTACAGAACCTTGCCGATGATGTTTCTTGCCGGGACAAATCCCCAGGTTCGGCTGTCGCTGCTGTTGTCGCGGTTATCACCTAAGACGAAGTAGTGGCCATCAGGCACCCGGCAAGACAAACCTTCCGCGGTGTAAACACAACGTTCCCTAAAAGGAAATGCTTTCACAAGAGCTACAGCAGCAGGCGCCTCCGATTCGATGAGGATAGCGTACTCCCGGTCGCCGAGTCGCTCCACATATTGAAGGGAGCGAACAGGGCGATCCTTGTGAACGTAATCACCGATTGGCCGGAGCGGTACCTCTTGATCGTTGACCCAGAGGCGCTTGCTGTAGTACGAAATTCTCTCACCTGGAAGACCGACTACCCGCTTGGCATAGCTCAAAGCTGTATCCTCCGGAT
>WNGL01003797.1_pt1 | contig 26870 bp, 11 predicted proteins | sample 5400591 | NCBI WGS metagenome assembly WNGL01 (sample SAMN13153377, study PRJNA577476) | soil metagenome | isolation source: 80 cm soil or saprolite under Garry oak tree replicate 1 | place: USA:California | collected 2016-06-15 | reverse complement strand
GCTCTTCGGATTGTGTTTCCTCCTCCTTTCCTTCCTGTCGGTGGAGCTGCTGGCGAAAGCGATAAGAAGTTCCAACAAATTCGAGAATCGTCGCGCGATGAGTGAGCCGATCCAGCAGGGCTGCTGACATGCGCTCATCACCGCCCATGACACTACTCCACTCCGCGAAGCGCAAATTGGTGGTGATGATGAGAGCCACCCGTTCATAGAGAGCGGAGCAGAACTGAAATAAGAGCTGGGCTCCGACGGCCGTGAATGGGATAAAGCCCAACTCATCCAGGACAATCAGGTCATACTTGCACAGCCGCGTCATCAGACGAGACAACTGGTACTCCTGTTGGGCTTTAATCAGGTCGTTGACCAGGCCAGCGACATTGTAGAAGCGCACCCGTCGCCCTTGTCGACAGGCAGAGAGAGCCAGCCCGGAGGCCACGTGACTTTTTCCGAGGCCAGGATTGCCAACCAGGATGACTGGCTCGTGGCTTTCGATGTAGGCCCCGCCAGCTAACTCCAGGATACGAGGCTTGGGAACAGAAGGGACGCAACTCCAGTCGAACTCCGCCAGATCCTTGAGGACAGGGAAGTGGGCTTCCCCGATTGCTCGTTCGATCCGCCCAGCCTGGCGGTGGGCCACTTCTTCCTGGACCAGAGCCAGCAGATAGCGTTCGTACGAGAGATTGGTCCGCGCCGCTTCCTGAGCCAGGGATTGGTAAGACAGCACAAAACGGGACAAGCGTAAGTCGCGCAGATAGCTTTCCAGAAGCAATTCTTGTTTCATAGCTGAGCGTACCTTTCGAGCAGTTGGTCGTAACACTGTAAGTGTTGTCTGACATCATAAAAGTCGCTCTTCTGTCAGATAACTTATCTCTCAACGACCTTGAAGCTAGGCCAGAAGGCCTCTAGAAATAAAAACACCCTGCACGAAGCATTGTGTGGCGCATCTCGATGTCCGTCAACTTTCGTTGTTCATGAAGAGGTCGACGTTTTTCCCTTGTTCTGCCACAATTCTTGTCGCCGAGACTCGGAGATGGGGAGAGCCGCGTCCAAACCGGAAAGTTGTATGTTCCGGTTTGGACGCGGCTCTCCCCAATTGTACCTTCCACTCCGTTCAACGTTAGTGTTTAGCCCGGAAGGACCCGGTTCTCACGCAGATACTCCCATTTCTAGCGCGAAACTCAGATTCTTCTGCAAAGCTGGTGCTACTCGCATGCTTGTGGCTTCCATACTTGACCAAGACATCCGATACACCTCTTGGCACTTCCCCGTGGCGGCAGCGACCTCTTGTCAGGACATGGTGACATGAGATAGGATAAAGAACATAGTCCTGCGAGGTGAGATCATGCCTGGGAGCAAGCGTCCTCGTCGTGAACGAACCCATGATGAGCAGAAAATTGAGCACGACACGCGTCTTCCCAGAGCAAAAAGAAGGTCCATACAGGAGCCAGGGGACACCTCATCAACAAGGAAACCCAAAATGTTAGAAGGTTTGAACGATATCAATTGGCAGCGCCTCACCCATGCCTATGGTCCAGCAACTGATGTCCCTGATCTCATCAGAAAACTGACCTCACCTGTAAACTGGAGGAAGGGAAGCAGCAGCAGACCGGTGTAAAAAACAGCATCCCTGTAGTATCCTCTACAGTACCAAAAACGCTGTGGAGGAGCAAAGGATGCTGCACTATATGGAACGATCCACCATTCACTACTTGAAACACAAAGGCTGGAGCAATGTCCAGATTGCCCAATTCACTGGACACCATCGCGACACGATTGCTCGCGTCCTGCGCGAAGAGGTCGACAAGAAGCCGCAATCTCGCCAGCGGCTGAGCACCGTGGCCGTGTTTGATACTCAGATCACTACCTGGCTGGACAAGGGGTTGCCAGTGATCCGCATGCTGGAACTGGCACGCGAGGATGCCGAGCATCCCTACCAAGGTGGAGAAACGGCCTTCTACGATTACGTGCGCAAGGTGCGCCGAGCGCGTAAGCAGTCCCCGCACCACCTGGCACTGCGCTTTGAAGGGATGGCAGGCGAGTTCCTGCAAATCGATTGGGGCGAGATGCGCGACATGGCGTTCAACAAAGAGGGGATGAGCGGGCAAACACGCTACTTTTTCGCAGCCCGGCTCAAGTACAGCCGCTACATGTTCGTCAGCTTCCAGTCAGACATGCGCGAGGAGACGCTGCTGCGCTGCCTGATAGCCTGTTTCAGCACTATTGGAGGAGTCCCATGGGCGGTGGTGACCGACAATATGAAGACGGCCGTGCTGGGGCGCGACGAGCATCACCAGCCGATCTGGAACCCGGCCTACCAGAAGCTGGCGGTGGAGTTCAAGTTTCACCCCGATGTGTGCGCGCCAGCTTCCGGCAACCAGAAAGGGTCGGTGGAGAACCTGGTCTTATGTAGGCAACTTTCTGGCGGGTCGCACCTTCCATGATGACGCCGACCTGGCGGAGCAGTGTGCTCAGTGGCTGCGCTTGGTCAATACCGAACGGCCCAGCGATGCGACCGGGGCGCTTCCCGCCGTCTTGTTAGCGCAGGAACAGCTTCAGTTCGGGCCACTGCCCGCCTGCGCTGCCGATTACGGCTTCTTTGACTGTGTGGTGGTGAGCCGCGAGGGACTGGTGGCCATCGAGACCAACCGCTACTCCGTGCCTGCGCATCTGATGGGCCAGGCACTCACAGCGCGCATTCACACCGAGCGCGTGGAACTGTTTGCTGGTCCGGAACGCGTTGCAGTGCATGCGCGAGGCATCGGGCAGCACGCTCGTATCATTGACCCAACGCATTTCGAGGTGGCCTTTCCGAACAAACCGCGTGGACGGGTGATGGTCTACCACGACTGGCTGTGCAACCTCTCGCCAGTGGTGCTCAGCTACGTGGCCGAGCTGTCACACAAACGCCGCACGGAACTGAGCGAGCAGGTGCTCGCGCTCTACGAGCTGGCGCGAGACAGCGGAACGGGCGATTTCATCGCGGCGGTGGAACTGGCGACCGAACAGCAGATGTACGGCGCAGAATACGTGCGGGTCCTCCTGGGCCTGCCCCCTGTCCCTGCGCTGCCAGGTTCGGCGAAAACGGCAGTGGCACCCTTGGAGTTCTCGGCGCCAGCTCAACACGAGGTGGAGCGTGACCTAGCCCAGTACGAACACTACGTCGCCAATCGCGAACAGGTGCTGGAGGTGGTGGCCACCACGCAGACAGGAGCACGCATGAGTGAGACGCTCGATCACAAATTAACCACGCTCAAGCTCGCGCGCATCCGCCAGGTGTATGCCAGTTGGATCGAGCAAGCGGTTCAGGGCGAGCTGGGCTACGCCGAGTTTCTGGAGCAATTGGTCACCGAGGAACTGCTGGCGCGGCAGGAGAACCAGTTGCGCCGCAAGATGAAAGCGGCCGGCTTCCCTTACGACACCACCATTGAGCAATTCGACTTCACGCTCCGGCCTGAACTCAAACGTGCCGTGCTGCTGCGCTTCTTTGACAGCAGTTTCGTCACCGGAGCCTGTTCCCTGGTCCTCATCGGTCCCAGCGGGCTTGGGAAGACCCACCTGGCTATCGCGTTGGGGACCAAGATGGTGCAGTTAGGCTACAGCGTGCGCTTTCTGCTGGCGCAGCAACTCGCCAATGCGGTGGTGAGCGCCACCTCGCGCAGCGAGATCACGCGCCTGATCGATCCACTCATCCGCTGCGATCTGCTCATCCTCGATGAGTTTGGCTATCTCACCGTCGAGCCGCAGGTCGGTCCCGTCTTGTACGAGATCATTGCAGCGCGCTACGAGAAAGGAGCCACCATCCTCACCTCCAACAAGAGTGTAGCCACCTGGGGCGAGCTGGTAGGCGATAGCGCCCTCATGATGGCCATTCTGGATCGCCTGCTGCATCACGGGGAGGTGTTTTATTTACGAGGAAGCTCGTATCGCCTGCGTGGGAAAGAGCAGGTCGCCTTGACGACCACCAGAGCCGAGGGCCTCCCGTCTCGGGAGAAGATCTAAATTATTGTTCGATGCTGGATTTTACGCAGCAGTCCTGCCTACTTGACTCCTGCGGTTTACATCACCTGTTCCTGACATCTGGGAACAGGCGCTGGAAGGATTACGCAGCACCATCTGGCATCAGGGAACGGTCTATGAAGCCACAGCATACGCTGTCCCCTTTCTCATTGAACTGCTCGAAAACCAAACCGTCCAATGCCGAGATGAAATCTTGCTCGATCTTGCTTACCTGGCACATGGTGGCCCGATGTATGATGCACCAGAAGCCTACGACTGGGTAAACAATGCACACAACGCCGTTGCCCAAGGACTAGATGTCTACCTGAGCCTACTTGAAGGGACTGATCAGAGGATGAGAAGGTATGTCCCATTCATTTTGTCTGTTCTGGAGGAACGGGCACCTACGATCATTCCTGTGGTTGAGAATCATCTGCTGCACGAGACGGATCCGCAAGTGAAAGCCCATCTGCTGCTCAATCTGAGCTCCCAACCTGACTACGAAAGGCGAGACGATCGGTGGCTAAGAGACAGGATCACCGCAGAGGGCGAACATCCCTTTGTCAGAACCGTGGCGGCCATGCTGCACGTTCGACGTGCCAAAGAGCAGACGCCACCTGAAACGGTGCAGGTGCTGCTGGGGACGCTGGTCAAACCCAAAACGGTCAAAGACCTGTATTGGGAACTCCCTTGGACACATGGCGATCTTGTCGGGGATATCAGTGAAGACTTGCTTTTGCTTCCCGTGGATACTGCTCCTCAAGCCCTTCCAGCGCTCCTTCAGGCACTCAAAAATGCAGACCGGGCCTATCGATCATCACTCAAAACATGCTTCAGACGGGGAAGTGACGCTGGACCGGACATTGTTCATGCTCTGCTCTACTTCGCTTTTGAGGGCAAAGCGAGGCCTATGAACGCGGTCCCGTTCCTGTTGACCACTACACAACGGGCTATTCTGACAGCCATTCTTCAGAGTGAGGCGGCGGCAGGTCAAACAGCTTCGCTCTTCGATGCGTTTGGTCTGCCGTATCGGGGAAAATTACAAGCGCTGCTTCTTTTGTAACAAGCCCTCGTCATGAGCAATGCTTTGACATACCTTTTTGGGGTCAACGAGGCGGCTGAAGATCTACTCTTGACCAACGATTTCACTGGCAGGGATTCCTTCCTACCCTAAGTCACGATGTCCTGACAAGAGGTCGCTGCCGCCACGGGGAAGTGCCAAGAGGTGTATCGGATGTCTTGGTCAAGTATGGTGGCTTCACCAGCGTTTTATCCACGTCACCTGAAGTGCTTGACTGATCTCATCGAGTGCCTCGCTCTCCCTACCGGCGACACTGCATCCGTAAAACAAGGCGAGCGCCTGTCCATCGCGCACGTAAAATGGGAGATCATAATCGGTCGCATCCACCTCCAGCCCGAAGCACATTGGGCCAACGGCCGTGCGGTGCCAGTGCTGCTCCAGCCATGCATGCTGGAACTCCTGGGGATGGAGAGTTCCGTCCAGCCACCATGAATGGCTCCGCCACAGAAGGCATGCTGATAGGTGAGATCATCGAGAAAGTCAGACAGGTGGGCATGAGAAGGCCTCCAAATGAGCGGCGACCGAACCTCCCACGCCTCCCACTCAGGCTCGGCATCAGCGATCACGACTGGTGGGTTAGACTCCTCCAGGGCCTTGCGCTCTATTGCCCAGTAGCAAGTGGCCTGGTTCTCCACACAAAAAATGAGCGTGTCTGCCCGCACGACCAGCTCGTAGGGCCGCAGCAGAGGGGTATTCATATCCGTCAGATCACGACGCAGACCCCAAGCCTGATAGAAATTCAGGAGGGCCTATTAGGCTCGCCGACGAAATTTACAACGTTAAGGTCGGTAGAGCCTCTTCGCCTGAGAAGCCAAAAGAGGTATCTCCTACAAAAACACTGCTTCCTTCCTCTCAGTTTCCTCTCAGCTTCTTCACAGGATCAATTCAGGTAACTACACTACACTTCCACTATGGTGTATTAGAAATGTTATTAAAAATCCAATTAAAAATCCAGCTAGTTTTTTGAATAGCAAGTAGTGAAATTATTTCGGACTCTTACAAATTTAATGTAGGCTGCTTGCTTTAGACAAGGTCAGAGTTACATGAAGTGTTCTGGAGGTATCGTCTCATTCTTCTTCTGTAGCAAGAGTTGTTTGCCAAAGATCCTGTAAAAGGATGGGCTCCTATCGTCTTGCTCATAAGAGTTGTTACCCGGCGCTTCTCGTAGGCTAAGTACATCGTCTATTGCTGCATATTGAAAAACCGCTCAGTCAAGAGAAAGCTGTCATGTCCAAGATAATCTGACATCTTGCTCTGTAAGAAAGGGTACTCAAGCCGCTCTGCGTTCTACATTTCGGCTCATGTGTCAATGATAAATGCCCTTATCTTGGAGAGAAAGTGCTTGAAAAATACCTTCTAGCTCATGGTGAAGCTTTTCTGGAGATCGAGAGAGCTTAATGTTGTAACACACACGTTCGGGCCTATTAGGCCTATCCTGAAGAAAATGAGCGCTCTCTTTCTAGGATGTTCGATCATTGCACTATGGAGACTCTGCTTATGCGCTGGCTCAAGAGAGAGATATGGAAAGCGGGTATCACCATCGCTGGTATGCTGCTGCTTCTGGTATTTATGGTATGGGTCCCAGGGGTTGCGGCTCGTGCATATGAAAGAGCGTCGGGACTCGCTACGCCGGTAACGGGAACGATGCAGGCGACGCCAACTGAAGATGCGACGGTTACGGCATTGAATAAAGAGAAGCTTAAGCAGGAAGTCCAACAGCTGAAAAACCAGAATGAGCCGGACTTTTTCGGATGGTTCCGAACGAATTCAGCTATTCTCCTCTCGACGCTCGTTGTCGTAGTCGGTGGTCTTATTGGTTTCTTTCGCTGGTTTAGAGATCAACGCAGCGAACGTGATAAGCGGGCAGAAGGACGCTTTCAAGCAGTTGTTGAAGGTTTGGGAAGCAAAGAGATCGAGCGTCAGGTGGGAGCCGCGATCATGCTCCGTACCTTTCTACAGCCAAACCGAGACTACGAGCAGTTCTATCGGCAAACCTTTGATTTAGCTGTTACCCACCTGCGACTCCCCCATGTTGATCCAAACATCTCTGTGTCACTTGATCCAGATGATCCAGATGACCATGTGCCGCTTGGCTCGCTTAATCAAGCACTCATTACAGTGTTTAAGGATTCATTCCCGCTTGCACGTAAGGCATTGATAGGTAAGAAAAAACCTCATTATCATTACAAAGAACTGGAAGATCTTGATGCATCAGGTATTCGGTTAGACTATGCGTTTCTCAGGCATACTGATCTGGAAGGTATCTGGATGCGGGACGCTTTCCTTAGCCATGCTCCCCTCCGCAAAGCAAACCTCAGCAACGCCTACCTCACCAAGACGAACCTTAGCGATGCTTACCTCCGCTACGCAAACCTCAGCGGGGCTAGACTCCGCGATGCAGTCCTCAGTCGCGCCCTCCTCAAAGGGGCAGATCTTCGCGGGGCATACCTCAAAGGGGCAGATCTTCGCGAGGCAGATCTTCGCGAGGCAGATCTTCGCGAGGCAGATCTTCGCGAGGCAGACCTCGACGGGGCTATACTGCAAGGAGCTAAATATAACACGAAAAAGATACAAGAGAAGGACAAGAAGGACGAGCAGGGGAAACCTCTCACCAGAGAGCCAACGCAATGGCCTCAAGAATTTAACCCTAGTGATGCGAAATGGGAGTTGATCTGTGTTGATTGCTAAACACATGCTATTAGAGTATCCAGGTGATTACCATCTGGAGGGAGCTGACATGAGTGGAACCGATCTCAGAGAGGCCAAGCTGGAGAGCATTCCACAGCAAGGGATCAGTGTGCCCCTGCTGTGGAATGCTCTCCTCTTTGATACGTATCGTGACAACCTTCTAGCCCTTTAGAGACGACAGCTTCGCATCAAGCAGAGAGAGGTTCTCATGGCTCTCGGTCAAGGTGCACAAATGGCTAACAAGCAACCCGCGGTCTCTGCATCGGCTTCGAGCGAGCCATCTGAGATGAAGCGCAATCTGCTACCAACCATTTCTTTACCCAAGGGCGGGGGAGCAATCCGCGGCATTGGTGAAAAGTTCGCTGTCAATCCCGTCACCGGAACCGGTGCACTTACCGTTCCCTTCGCTTCAAGCCCAGGACGTTCCGGCTTCGGGCCGCAACTGAGCCTTTCATATGACTCCGGTGCCGGGAACGGCCCCTTCGGCTTTGGCTGGAGCCTGGGCATTCAGTCGATCACCCGCAAGACGGACAAGGGCTTGCCGCGCTACCAGGACGGCGACGAGTCTGATGTCTTTCTCATTTCCGGCGCGGAGGATTTGGTTCCAATTCTTGATAACGCTGGGCAGCGCATGGTTCTGCCGCCGCGCACGGTCCACGGAGTCGAGTACACCGTTCATCTCTACCGCCCGCGCATTGAGGGGCTGTTCGCGCGGATCGAACGTTGGACGCGGGCCGACAACGGGATCAGCCACTGGCGTTCGATCTCGCGGGACAATGTGACGACGCTTTTCGGCTTTGACGAAAACAGCCGGATCGCCGACCCGCGCGACCCGCGTCGTGTCTTTTCCTCTCTTCTCTCTCTGATGTTCGACGACAAAGGGAACGCCGCGCGCTATGAGTACGCTGCTGAGGACGGGACGGGGGTGAATCGAGCGGCGGCGTACGAGGCGAATCGGACTGACGCCGACCGCCAGGCGCAGCGTTATCTGAAGACCATCCGATATGGCAATGTGCAGCCGTATTTCCCCGATTGGTCGCCAGTTGGGCCAGAAACGCCCCTTCCGACAGACTGGCATTTTCACCTTGTTTTGGACTACGGCGACCACCAAGCGAACGCGCCGACCCCAAATCCGGATCGGCCCTGGCCCGTCCGCCCCGACCCCTTCTCGGCCTGCCGTGCCGGGTTTGAGGTGCGGACCTACCGCCGCTGTGAGCGCGTCCTGCTCTTTCACCACTTCCCTGTTGAGGCCAGCGTGGGTGCTGACTGCCTGGTGCGCTCCACGGATTTTCGCTATTCCGACGAAACCGCTCCTCCAGATCCGCGCAACCCCATCTATACGTTCCTGGAGTCCGTGACGCAGACCGGGTACCGGCGAAGGGCGATCGACGACTATGAGCAGCGTTCAACCCCACCGCTGGAGTTCTTTTACAGCCGACCGGAAGTCCACCCGGAGATTTTGACACTGACCGATGAGGACAGCCGCGCCAACCTCCCGGAGGGGCTGGACGGGGCAGGCTTCCAATGGGTGGATTTGGACGGCGAAGGGCTTTCGGGTATCTTGACCGAGCAGAACGGTGGATGGGGCTATAAGCGCAACCTCAGTCCCCTAAATCAGGTGATACTGCCCAACGGCGAGCGCGTCGCCCGCGCCCGGTTTGGGCCGCTGGAACAGTTCCCTTTGCTGCCAGTCCCGGCGAGTCTGGGCGGTGGGCAGCAGCTCTTGGACCTCTCCGGCAGTGGGCGGCTCGATCTGGTAGCGTTCGACGGCCCAAATCCCGGCTTCTTCAAGCATACAGCGGATTCGCAATGGGAGCCGTTCCATACATTCGCCTCCCTGCTGCGCCTGAACTGGTCGGAGTCGAACCTGAAGTTTGTGGATGTGACCGGCGACGGACGCGCAGATGTGCTGATGACTGAGGACGATGTGTACACATTCTATCCGTCGCTCGGTGAGGAGGGCTTTGGCGAGGCGGAGCGGATCTTCACGTCGTGGGACGAGGAGCAGGGACCGCATGTGGTCTTCGCGGATGGGACGCAGACCGTCTCGTTGGCGGATATTTCTGGCGACGGATTGAGTGATATTGTCCGCGTGCGCAATGGCGAGGTCTGCTACTGGCCAAATCTTGGCTACGGGCGCTTCGGTGCAAAGGTAACGATGGATAACGCGCCGCGCTTTACCGATGAGGAGCGGTTTGACCCACGTCGTATCCGCTGGGCGGATGTGGATGGCTCCGGGACGACCGATCTGCTGTATATCGGCGACGATGGGGTGCAGATCTGCTTCAACCGCTCCGGCAACTCGTGGGCTGCACCGCATCGGCTGGCGGTCTTCCCCAGCGCGGACAGCATGAGTTCGGTGCTGGTTGCCGATCTCCTGGGCAACGGCACGGCCTGCCTGGTCTGGTCGTCTCCGCTCCCAGGCGAGTCCTATGCGCCTCTACGCTATGTGGACCTCATGGGGTCGCAGAAGCCACATCTCATGGTGCGGACGCGCAACAACCTGGGGGCGGAGACGCGGCTTTCGTATGCGCCCTCGACGAGGTTCTACCTGGAGGACAAGCGGGCCGGGCGACCGTGGATCACACGCTTACCCTTCCCAGTTCATGTCCTGGAGCGGGTCGAAAACTACGATTGGATCGGTCGCAGGCGGTTTGTCAGCCGGTACGCCTACCACCACGGCTATTTCGACGGCGAAGAGCGCGAGTTTCGCGGCTTTGGCATGGTCGAGCAGAGGGACACCGAGACACATCTGGACGATATGCTGTTCCCGGATGTGGAGTCGAGCAATGAGGACGCCGCTTCGTTCGTCCCCCCGATGCTCACTCGGACGTGGTTCCACACCGGGGCCTTTATTGATGCGGGAAACGTCTCGCGGCAGTACGAACATGAGTATTGGGTCGAGCCGGACCTGCGCGGAGACGCCCCCGCTGATGTCGCCGCCCGAGAGGCGATGCTGCTGCCCGATACCGTATTGGAAGCCGGACTCGACCCGGACGAGGTACGGGAGGCGTACCGCGCACTGAAAGGCTCGCCCCTTCGCATCGAGGTCTATTCCGAGGATGGGACGCCACGTGCGGAGCATCCGTACACGGTCACGGAGCAGAATTTCAGCGTGCGGCGGCTTCAAGAGCGCGGCCCCAACCAGCACACCGTTTTTCTCACCTACCCCTGCGAGTCGCTGGCTTATCACTACGAACGCAACCCAGCCGACCCACGCGTTAGCCATGCGCTGACCCTGGAAGTCGATCCCTATGGCAACATTCTCAAGTCGCTCGCCGTCGGCTATGGACGTAGATCAGGTCAGAGCCCGCTGCAAGGCAAGGACAAAGAGAAGCAGGAACAAGTACTCATCACCTATACGGAAAATGATGTCACCAACGCCATTGATGCCCAGGTAAACGATCCCAACTACGACCCTGACAACTACCGCACACCGCTCCCCTCTGAAACCCGCAGCTATGAAGTGACGGGCTTCGAGTCGGCCGGAGATGTGGCACGTTTCAGTTTCGACGACTTCGCTCAGAACGGTTTTCAGCCGCTACTCACACTGTCTGAAATCAAGTACGAGGAACCCACGGATTACAGCAAGAAGCAGAAACGCTTGATCGAGCATGTGCGCACGCTCTACCGGCCCGATGACCTCGGCGTTTCTCAGAACGATCCGCTGACGCTGCTTCCGCTGCGGGTAGTCCAGCCGGTGGCTTCGCCCGGCGAGAGCTACAAGCTGGCGTTTACCCCCGGGCTTGCCAAGCAGATTTTTGTCGACAGCGGCAAGCTGTCGCAGGACGATCTGGACTCAGTGCTCGCCAACGAAGGCAAATATGTGCATAGCGAAGGCGACAACAATTGGTGGATTCCTTCGGGCCGAATGTTCTATTCGCCCGATGCCGATAATGACGCCTCGACCGAACGTGCCTACGCTCGCCAACACTTCTTCCTCCCGCACCGCTACCGCGACCCGTTCCATACCAACGCGGTCAGCACAGAGAGCTTCGTCACCTACGACACCTACGACCTCCTGATGCTGGAGACCCGCGACCCGCTTGGCAACCGCGTCACCGTGGGCGAGCGCTTGCCCAACGGGGCCCACAATCCCATCAAGCCCGGCAACGACTACCGGGTGCTGCAGCCCTCGCTCATCACCGACCCCAACGGCAACCGCACAGAAGTCGCCTTCGATGCGCTCGGCATGGTGGCAGGCACCGCTGTCATGGGTAAGGCGACTGAAACGCTCGGTGATATGATGGATGCCTCTTTCGAGCCAGACCCGACCCAGGCTCAACTGGACGCTTTTATGGCCAACCCTCGCGAAGCGTCAGTGAATGCCGACGAGAGTGTGGCGACACAGATTGTACACGACCTGTTGGGCAAGGCCACGACCCGCATCCTTTATGATCTCGATCGCTTCAACCGCTTGGGCGAGCCTCCATTTGCCGCCACCATTGCGCGCGAGACTCACGTCAGCGAATTGCAGCAAGGTCAGCAGACCAAGATCCAGATCAGTTTCTCCTACTCCGACGGTTTCGGGCGCGAGATCCAGAAGAAAATCCAGGCCGAGCCAGGCCCGGTGCCTCTGCGGGATGCAAAAGGCAAGATCATCGTAGGTGCAGATGGCCAGCAGAAAATGACGCCGAACGATATCAGCCCACGCTCGGTAGGCAGCGGCTGGACGGTGTTCAACAACAAAGGCAAGCCCGTGCGCCAGTACGAGCCGTTCTTCACCGACACTCATCGCTTCGAGTTCGACGTCCGCATCGGCGTCAGCCCGGTGCTCTTCTACGACCCCGCCGAGCGCGTCATCGCCACCTTGCACCCGAATCATACCTATGAGAAGGCGATTTTCGACCCGTGGGAACAAGTAACGTGGGACGTAAACGATACGATAAAAGTACCCGATAACCCTGGTGATCCTGCTTTTGATCCGAAGAATGATCTGGATGTTGGGCAGTATTTCGAGCGTGTGGCGAATGATGAATACTTGCCCACGTGGTATGACGTCCGGACGGATGCGGCTAAAGCGTTGCAGGTATGGCCGGATACGGATGCACAGGGCCAGCCAATGCCCGATAACGCCAAGCGTCGGACTGCCGAAAAGAGCGCGGCAGAAAAGGCGGCCGTCCACGCCGACACGCAGGCGGTCGCCCACTTCGACTCGCTCGGACGCACCTTTCTCACCGTCGCCCACAACAAGTTCAAGCGCAGCGACACGCCCCCGGCCGATCCACCCATGGAGGAGTTCTACCGCACCAGCGTCCTTTTCGACATCGAAGGCAACCAGCGTGAAGTGATCGATGCCAAAGACCGCGTCGTCATGCGTTATGACTACGACATGCTCGGCAATCGCATTCACCAGGCCAGTATGGAGGCGGGCGAGCGCTGGATCCTCAACGACGTGGCGGGCAAGCCGATCCGGGCCTGGGACAGCCGGAACCACCAGTTCCGCACGGACTATGATCCACTACGGCGGCCCACCGAGTCCTTCCTGCGCGAGGGCGACGGACCGGAGTTGCTGGTGGGACGCACAGTTTATGGCGAAGCCCGGCCCAACCCGGAGACCAACAACCTGCGTGGCAAGGTGGTTAAGCTCTTCGATCAGGCGGGCGTAGTCACCAGCGATGATTACGATTTCAAGGGCAACCCGCTGCATGGCCAGCGCCAGCTTGTCCGGGAGTACAAGACAACCCTAGACTGGTCGGCCGCTGTGCCGCTGGAAGCGCCGACCTACATCAGCCACACGATCTACGACGCCCTCAACCGCCCGACGGAACTGACTGCGCCGGATAACAGCGTCATCCGCCCTACCTATAACGAAGCTAACCTGTTGGAGCGGGTCGAGGCCAATCTGCGCGGTACGGCGGTCGCCACCCCCTTTGTCACCGACATTGATTACGACGCCAAGGGCCAGCGCACGCTGATCGAATACGGCAACGGCGTCATGACAACCTACGAATACGACCCGCTGACCTTTCGCCTCAGCCATCTGCAAACGCTGCGCGGCGCCGAGCCACTGCAAGACCTGCGCTACACGTTTGACCCGGTGGGCAACATCACCACCATCCGCGACGACGCCCAACAGACCCTCTATTTCCGCAACCGCCGCGTCGAGCCGAGCGCTGAATACACCTACGACGCCGTTTACTGGCTGATCGAAGCAACGGGCCGCGAGCACCTGGGGCAGACCGGTAGCCAGCCCAATTCGCCAACGCCGCCCGACGCGTTCAACAGCTTCCATACTCGTCTCGACCACCCGGGCGACGGCAACGAGATGGGCACGTATGTCGAGCGCTATCTTTACGATGCTGTGGGCAACATTCTGGCCATGCAGCATCGCGGCAGCGACCCGGCGCACCCCGGATGGACGCGCGCCTACACTTACCATGAGCCGAGCTTGCTGGAACCCGGCAAGACTAGCAACCGCCTGACAAGCACGCAAATTGGAAACGGCCCGCCGGAGATGTACACCTACGACGAACACGGCAACATGACCACTATGCCCCACCTGCCTCTGATGCAGTGGGACTACCGCGACCAACTCCAGGCTACGGCACAGCAGGTGGTCAACAATGGCGGCACACCGGAGATCACCTACTACGCATACGATGCTAGCGGACAGCGCGTGCGCAAAGTGACCGAACGCCAGGCCGCCGCTGGGCAGACACCCACCCGCAAAGCTGAGCGTATCTATATAGGTGGGTTTGAGGTCTTTCATGAGTTTAGCGGAGATGGCAACACGATAGAATTGGAGCGCGAGACGCTGCATATCATGGACGACAAGCAGCGGTTCGCGCTGATGGAGACGCGCACGCAGGGCAACGACCCCACGCCGCAGCAACTCATCCGCTATCAGTTTGTCAACCACCTCGGCTCGGCCAGACTGGAGTTGGACGACCAGGCGCAGATCATTTCCTATGAGGAATACTACCCCTACGGCAACACGTCATACCAAGCCGTGCGCAACAAGACCGAGACGCCGAAACGATACCGCAATACGGGCAAGGAGCGGGACGAGGAGAGTGGGTTGTACTACCACGGAGGGCGGTATAGTGCATCATGGATAGGAAGGTGGATATCACCGGATCCGTTATTTTCATCATTCGTTGTAGATAAAGGCACAAACCGTTACGCAGCTAAGGATTCCGAGAAAAGCACAGAAACTGACCAAGACCGAACGCTGCATTCAAATACAGGAGGATCTCTTTTATCCAAGAATCACAATCTCTACTGTTTTGTCAATAACAATCCTCTCATATACTCGGATCCAGATGGATTTCAATCTATGAAAGAAGAGATAGAAAATTGGATCTCCCGCATAGCCTTTAGCGGAGCCACAGAAGTCTTAGGTTACTTGAACCCAGGGTTTTCCCAGGGAAGGCCGTTGACTAAAGCGGAACAGAACTTTCTTCGTCCATTCTTTGGCACGTCTGTTGATTACAACAAAGTAAACATCGTCGAAGAAGCTACGGGAATATGGAATTTAAACGATCGGAAATTTACCCTCAAGAACAAAATATTCATGAAGTCAAGCCCTAAAGACCCACAATTTCAAGAGACTTTACTTCATGAAATGGTTCACATTTGGCAGTATCAAACTGCAGGAATCGATTACGCAATTCTGTCTTTGAAAGCACAGGCGCTGGAGGGGGATGAGGAGGCATACAATTGGCAAAAACCTTTGTTGGCGGGATTAAAGTGGTCTTACTTTAATCCCGAAGCCCAGGCTCAGCTTATCTCAGCGTTGTGGGCGCAGGGCAAGATAGATATTTCCTCGGGTAAAGCAAAGGCGAAGCCAGGAATTGTGGAACAGGCGGACCTTTACTTAGATTCAAAGAGTCAAATTATACGTGCAGACAAAACCAATCGTGTTAATGAATTTCTTGATTATCTCCGTGCCGGCAAAGGATCGGCAGGAGCGGAGATGTTTGACGAATCATGGATGAAATACTATCTTCTCAAGGGTGGGAACATAGTAGATCAAATAGTAGATCAACCTGAATAGAGATAAATGTGCCTTTCAACAAATTTCTACAAGAGCTATGTTGGCATTACATATCAGGTGACAGACCCTGCGGTTTGCCTGCATTTCTCACGAGAATGAACAGATATGGGGGGTGTTGAGTCAGAGGCGCAAACTCCACCCATGGTCACAGATTGGAAGCCAACGCGAGCCGGCGTCATTAACACGAAGTAGTGTGGGACAGATTACGTTTTATGGAACTCATACCCTTCACCGACCTAATTGCCGCCCTCGGAAAAGTGGCGATCGCGTTGAAAGCCATTGTCTACCTGCCCAAAGCCGAGCGGAAGAAATACCGGCAGACAATGGATGAAACCGATCGCCTGATAGACGCTACGCCGAACACGGTCGTCATCTGGCCAGGCGAAATGCTGCTGCAAGACGCTGACGAGGACTTTCTGCGAGAGGCCGCCCAGCGGGAGTTCCGGCTGATCTGCAGCCTGCAGGTGGCGCTGTGCAATATCGTGATGAATTCCGGCCAAGACAGACGAATCGACCCGGTCTCCTTGCTGCGCGAACAGGCTGCGTGGCGAGGCAAGATCGGGGCGACCGAAATGGACAGAACCATAACGAGCGAAGAGGAGTGATACCACATGTTCATCCCTGACTATGAAATCAAGTATGGAGAGCCCGACTGCACGAAAATGTGCGGGGACGGGACAATCGAAGCATTCGAACGTGCGCCCGCTTCACCCTACCTGCGGGCCTTGTATGTGAAGTTTGTGCATGGAGCGCACACCAAGTGGCATTATCACACCGGAGAACAGATGCTGTTGGCCACGCAAGGGAAAGGCTTTGTTGAGTTTCAAGGTCTGCCGAGCCTGGAGATCCGTGAAGGAGACCGGGTGTTCATCCCCACCGGCCTCTGGCACAGGCACGGAGCAGACGAAGGGGAGACGCTGGTTCACCTGGCAGTCACAACAGGTGAAACGATATGGGATAAGGATGACCCTTGCCAGAAGCATGCCCATGGTGAGGACCGTCTGGTAATGAGCGTCGAAACGGAAATCGCTGACCTGAACCGGCGTGTCTTGCTGGCGGAAGAGGCCGGCAGGGCGGAAGACCTGGCCCCGCTGCTGGCCGAAGGCTTTACCATCGTCCGATCTACAGGCCAAACGGCTGAACGTCAAGCATTCCTGGACGGCGTGCCGGGCAGTGCCAACCGCGGTCGCAGTGCCGCGCAACGCGAAGTTCATCGGATTGGCGAATGCGTCGTTTTCACCTGCATCGTGACGACCACGCAAGACCCGGATGGCACGCCAAACCACGGCCGTTTCTGGAACACGCGGCTGTTCATCCGGCAGAACGGGCAGTGGCGCTGCGCTGCCTGGCAGGTGATGAAGATCTGCGACGACTAAGGGCTCCTTTCAAGGAGCCCCGATGGACAGTGAACTGCGGGCAGACATGAAAGGCATATAACCATGAAACCAGTGATCTCACCACTCAAGTCTGGCGACCACGGCGCGGATGTGGCAAATTTGCAGGGCGCGCTCCTGCTGCTGATCGACAAGGGCATCATCCAGCTTACGCCAGCCGAGGCCCAGTCTTTCAAGAACCTGCTATCCCAGGAGCAGCAAGCTCAAACCTACAATGGCGGCACGGTAAAAGCGGTCGTGATCTTCCAGCAGCAGCACCACCTGCAGTCAACTGGCGCGGTGGATGCGCCGACGGCGGATACCCTCAACCAAATCCTGAAGGACCTGGCGCCGCCATATCGCGTCGAAGGCAGGGTCTTTAGCCGCTCACGTGCCGGGGTTGGCGGGCTGCGCGTCCAGATTGTGGACAAGAATGTCGGGGCGGATGTGCGACTCACCGAAGTATCGACCGCCGATGACGGCAGCCACCGCAGCGCCTTCCCCTACTCCGGTTCCAAGCAAAAGCCCGACCTGCAAGCGCGCGTTCTCTCGGGCGAGAAGTTTCTGGGCGCTTCAGACGTGCACTACAATGCTTCGAATGCCGAGACGCTGAATGTCGTCTTGCCTGATGTGGCGGATGCTGCACTGGCATCCGAGCACGAAACCCTGACAGGTGGGCTGTCCGCCTATTTTCAAGGCAAACTGCGCGACCTTCAGGAAACCGACGAGCGCCAGGACATCACCTATCTCGCCAACAAGACCGGCTGGGATGCGCGCGCGGTGGCGCTCGCCGCGCTGGCTGATCAGTTTAGCGCCCGGACCAGCTCGCCAACAGCCCTTGCCCCGGTGATCGCGCCGGTCTTTTTCTACGCGCTTTTTCGCGCTGGACTGCCCGCCAACGAGGACATCCTCTATCACACCGATGCTCTGACGCTGACGACGATCTGGACCAGGGCCGCTGAGCAAGGCGTGATTCCGAGTTCGACTACGAGCACCATTCCATCTGTCGTGAAGGCGTTCCAGAACCTCAGCGCCCAGAAACTACTGAGCGGCACTGCACTGACGGGCGTGTCCTCGCTCAAGGCGATGCTCGTTGCCTCTCGCCTCACCGACGCGCAGCAGCAGCAATTCGCCACCCTCTACACAGCAAACCGCACCGATCTGCCGACCTTCTGGAAATCCGTTGGTGAGGCACTCGGCCAGGATACAGCAACTCTCTTGCAACTGGACGGCAAACTGGCTTTTCTCACCATCAACAATGCCTCGCTCATGAAGGCGCTGCATGGGGTAGGTGGGAGTCGAGGGTTATCTGATCCGCTACAACTTGCGCAAGCGGGCTACCATCGCGCCGCCAAATGGGGCGAGTTGTTGAACGCGAACATTCCCATCCCGAAGGAAATCCCCGGTGACACGCCTGAGGCGAAGTACGCCGAGTTTCTTGCGGCACAGGTGCGACTGAGCTATCCGACGGCAGCGGTGGCGGAGATGGTCAAGAGCGGTGATCTGCCCTTGCCCGGCGCCGCGCTTGGTGTCGCCGACCAGGTGCATGCGTTCCTGACCGATAATCAGGGCAACTTTGAGATTGGGATGCAGCCGGTAGAGCAGTACATTGCTAACAAAAAACTAAAGGTCGCCGACGAGACGGTGACCCAGGTGAAACGATTGCAACGTGTCTACCAAATTACAACAAGCGACCAGGCGCTGACTGGACTGATGAAGCGCGGGATTGACGCTGCTTATCATGTCGTACGCTACGACAAAGACACGTTTGTCCAGAGCTTCGCAGCGGATTTAGGCGGGGCGGACCATGCCGCGCTGACCTACGACAAATCAGTGCAGATCCATAACGCCGTTCTCAACATTGCTCTCAGTTACTTGAACGCGCGCACTGCACCCGCGATCGGTGTTCACAGTCCGCCAAGCGTTTTGGATCCTACGCCGACCAATGCGGGTGATGTCATCGCTTACGCGACGCTAGAGAGTCTGTTCGGCTCTATGGATTTTTGCGCTTGTGAGCACTGCCGCTCCATTCTGTCGCCCGCTGCTTACCTGGTTGACTTGCTGCTATTGCTGCATGCCGATGAACAGGAATGGAAAGATTTTTGTACCAAATGGAACTCGGAACACGGCGCCCCGTATCCGTTTCCTAATCAAGCCTCATTCAATGCAGCAAGCCAACCTCAGAACACGGAGATATCGCCGTTGAATGTCCTTCTCTCGCGCCGCCCAGACATCGAGCACCTTCCGCTGACCTGCGAGAACACCAACACGGCATTGCCGTATATCGACGTGGTCAACGAGACACTTGAATACTTCATCGCCAACACCACTCAAAAACTCTCACTGGAAGGCTACCTCGGACATGACACGAACAGCACCACGTCTGAAGACCTCCTGGCAAGCCCGCAGTTCGTTATGGAAGCGGCGTACACGACTCTGCGTAACGAACGTTTCCCGATTCCGTTGCCGTTCCACCAGCCGTTGGAAAACTTGCGCCGTTATTTCAATAAGTTCGAGGTTCCACTGCCGCTCGCGATGGAGCGATTTCGAAAGAACGACGCCCTTGAGCGCGGAGCGAACCCATACGGCTGGCGCGATATCTTGATGGAAGAGATCGGTCTCTCGCGTGACGAGTACGAGATGTTGACCGACTCCAACACCGTCCCTCTCTGGCGGATGTACGGTTTTCCCAACGGGACGGCCGACGCTGATGTCATTGCTGGTTTGTCCAACGCGAAACAGTTCGCCCGTCGCGTCGGTATTCCCTACGATGACCTGGTAGCACTCCTCAAGACCCGCTTCATCAACCCCAACAGTGACCTGATTCCGAAACTTGAACGGTTGGACGTTCCGTTCGCTATGCTCGCCGAACTCAAAACAAACAATGATGCTGCGACCGATGCCAGGTTCGACGCCTTGCTGGCGCAACTTGCTCTCGCGCCCGATCCGGCTGAGTACGGAGGCGACATCAAGGCGTGGGTGAAAAATCCGGAAAACTTCGCGCGCATTATGGGGCTGATTACCCTCGCGATTCCGGCAGGTACCTGGGCGGCTTCGAAGGCTTACGCTATCGGCGATGATGTTCGGCCAACGGCAGCACCATCGGAGTCCGTGCTGTATTACGAATGCACGGCATCCGGAACATCGGCGGCCTCAGAGCCAACGTGGCCTCCGACTCCCGGAAATACATATAGCGATGGGACTGTTGTCTGGACCTGCCGCGACACCTCGAGTTGTCTCAGCTTCGACAATCTGGCGTTCCGCTATGCCGATCCAGCGAAACTTACTCAAAACGTGAGTGCGGTCGTATTCGTCCGCTTCTTGCGCTTCATTTGCTTGTGGGAAAAACTGGGGTGGACAATCGAGCAGACCGATGCCGCGATCTGTGCGCTCTATCGTACGGATCTAGCGCCACTAGATGCAAGCGACATCAATGATGTTACCAAGCTCAACACAGGGTTCCTCATTCTGCTCCCTCGCCTCGGCATGGTTATCCGAGTGATGCAGGCGCTGAACCTGACGGTCAATCGCGATCTTCTGCTGTTGCTGGCGTGCTGGTCGGACATCGGCACGCATGGTGACAATGCACTCTATCGGTGGATGTTTCTGAATGCCGCCACCCTGAGCCAGGATACAATCTTCACCGATGACGGCTACGGAGAGTTTCTGCAGAAAGCTGCTGTACCGTACAACCATCCCCAAGCCACTTTGGAACAACCGATTCTCGATGCCGCCCAGGGCAGAATTGACTATGACAACTCCACCAAACAGTTGTCATACCATGGAGTTCTAGATGCAACGACACGCCACGTTCTCAAAGCAGTCGTCGGCGTTAGTATCACGTTCCAGACAGCAGTAGACGCCCTCTACGCCGCGCAGCGGCTATTCACACATTCCGAGGCACTGCGGTCGGCGTTCAATCTCACCGGGGACGAATACGATCGCATCGTCGCTGCTCTCGGCTACGACGCAAACACACCGCTTACGATCCCAAACTTCAGCTCGATTTTCCGCCGGGGATGGTTGGCGCGTAGGCTGAAACTCAGCGTTCGCGAACTCTTGTTGTTGACACAACTCACTGGCCTCGACCCATTCGTTGCGCCTAACCTGACGAATCCTGCGATATTACGCCTTATCGAGCTAGTTCAGTCTCTGAAGGATCGGTCGTTCAAGTCCACCGCTGCTCTGTATCTGATCTGGAATCAGGACTTGAGCGGCAAATCCGCGCCCGACCCAGCACAAATCACGGAGCTTGGCCGTACCCTGCGTGGCGATTTCTCCGGCATCGAAGATCAGTTCGCTGCGATTGAGGACCCCAACGGCGACATTGCCCGCGCGCGCATGACGCTGGTGTATGGACAGGAGACCAGCGGCGCTTTCTTCGCTCTCATGGACGACACACTGGTCGTGGACATGGCTTACACCCACACGGCAACAGCGCTTGAGAACGCGATCAGCGCGGTCGACGGAAAAATCGTCTATGACGATTTTCACCATCGGCTTTCGCATACAGGCCTTCTAAGTAAGGACACGCGGAACAACCTGAAAGGGATCCCTGGCATGACAGTCGCTTTCCAAAATGCGGTGGACGCGCTGTTCGACCGCGGCGAGGAGATCAAAGGCTTGTTCTTCACCCGTTACCCGGAGCTGAGGCCAATCTATGACAAGGTGTCCGCTTTAGATCAAACATTGGTGCTGGATGTGGATTACAAACATACAGTGGCAACTCTGGAGGCCGCGATCACCGCCGCTGACAACCGAATACAATACGACGATATCAATCACCGGCTTTCCTATTCCGGGGTTCTTACCCCGGCGCGCAGGGACATATTGAAGAGCGTTCCTGGCGTCACGTTGGAGTTTCAGTCGGCGGTAGATGCTCTGTTCTCTCTCAGTCAAAGGTCGGGAGGTGCAGCGGTGTTAGCAACGTTGCAACCCGAACTCTTGCGTAGACGCAAGCGCCAGCAGGCCCTGCAGCGGTTCAGCGCGGCTGCGGGAGTTGATCTGGCCTTCACACAAACCGTCCTGGACCCGGTGAGCACACCCTACCCACTCCACGCCGATGGAGACACGAACAGGTCCGGCCTTGAAGATATGCTGGCATTGGAGACACCGGGCCTTGCGGCACAGTTCTTTTTCCGGGACACTGCGACCGGAAACGTTGACCAGAGCGTCTCTGCCGCTGCGAACCTCGACTATGCCAGGGGGGGCAGCAATCCCTTGCCGAACCCTGGGAATGCGATCTCCGGTATCTGGAGCGGGCAAGTAGAAGCACCAGAGGCCGGGTTTTACAACTTCATCATCGAGGCAGACAGCGGGACGACGGTGTCGTTAATGCTCGATGGGCATACCCTCGCACCGGCACAGAACGGCAACGTCTGGCGCAATACCGACCCGCTCGAACTGAAGGCGGGAATGCTTTACACGATCGAGCTGAAGGTCGAGAAAGTCAAAGACGCGCTCAGTCTCAAGTGGGAGACGCCAAAACGGGCGCGGGAGGGCATTCCTTCGCGTTATCTGTATCCACCGACGATCCTCACGTCGTTTTCCATCACCTATATACGCTTCCTGAAAGCGGCGTCTCTGGTGATGGGCCTCGGATTGACTGCCAACGAAATGGCCTACTTTGCTACACACGCAGATTATCGAATCAATGCGCAGGGGCACATCGATAGCCACGGTCAGGGGTGGCTCAATGCCTTGCCGAACGCCGACAACCTTCATCTCGCAAATCCAGCGGACGCCGCCATTGCTCGGAACGTGAACGCGGCATTGCTCACACCTCTACGTGCCCTCCTGGATTTTGCCCGGATCAAGGCAGATATCTCGCCGGGCGATGAGTCGCTCTTGACCGTCTTGAAAGACCCGACGACAGCGACGCAGAACACGGATAGTCTGCTCTTCACCATCACTCGCTGGAATCAAACGCCTTTGCATGACGTGCTCGCCCAGTTCGGTGGCAACATAGCAGGGCTTGGACATTTCGACCTATTCCGCCGCATTAATAATGCTTTTGCGCTCGTTCAGAAGATGGGCATTTCAGCAAAAGCGCTGATCCAGGCGACGACAAATGAGCCGACAGGCGATACAGTGCGCGACCTGCAAGCGGCGCTGCGCGCTCGCTACGCCGCCGACGACTGGCGCGATGTCGTCCGGCCGATCAACGACGAGATGCGCAGTTTACAGCGTGATGCGCTGGTTGCCTATATCCTCCACCAGATGCGTTCTCGCCCAGAAAGCGCACACATCGATACACCAGACAAACTGTTCGAGTACTTTTTGATGGATGTCCAGATGGACCCCTGCATGCAGACGTCGCGCATCCGCCACGCGCTCTCAGCGGTGCAGCTTTTCATCGAGCGTTGCTTCATGAACCTGGAGCCGCGCGTCTCTCCTGCAACCCTCAACGTCAAACAGTGGGAGTGGATGAAGCGCTACCGAGTCTGGGAGGCGAACCGCAAAGTCTTTCTCTACCCGGAGAACTGGCTGGAGCCCGAACTCCGCGATGATAAATCGCCGTTCTTCAAGGAGATCGAGAGCGAACTGCTGCAAAGCGACATCACCGAGGACTCCGCCACGACCGCGTTGCTTAACTATCTGTCGAAGCTGGAGGAGGTCGCCAAGCTGGAGCCGTGCGGCATGTACTATGTAGAGCCGACCGACAAACAGGGCGAGGTCATGCACCTCGTGGCCCGCACGGCTGGCGCCCATCGTAAGTACTACTATCGCCACTACGAGCTCGGGTTACGGTACAGGCGGTGCTTTGCTGGAGCGAGTATTACAACGGCAAGTGGCAGCCGGCGAAAACATCGGATGTCAACAAACCGACCCAATTGGAAACCACCTCACCTAACGGTTTCGATCGTACGATGATACACCTGGGAGTCTCTGTCGAAGGGGATGCTCTCCGGGTCTATATGCATGATACTCCTATCAGCCCCTTAATATACGGTCCCCATACGGACAGTTGGCCTGGTTCATTTCTCTTCTATAACACGCACAGCCTTCCTATTCCGGGAGAGATTGCTCCTGTTCCACTTGTATCAGCACCGTTGAGCGACAGAGACTTTGCAGGCGACAACAAGCAAGACTTAGCTTTCCAGTACAGTGATGTCACGAATGCGGACTTGAAGCGGGACATACTCAAGACGCAGATCCCATTCGACGTCATAAATCCAAGACACAAACTGCAGGACATTTGGAATGCGCCTATCTTCTTCGCGGATAGCCGTCACGTCTTCCTTGTCACAACTGCAGAACAGCCGGTGTGGGTTCGCAGTTACGGGGGCTATGGCATCATCGACAATGCGGGTGTTCTGCAAGCGGCACAGATCCCGCCTCTGGTAGTGCAAACCGCGCCGCCTCCGAAATCAAAGTTTTGGGGCGACGGAGGCCCGATCGGACCAGATCTTGGTGTGGTGAACCCTGCGCCGATGCAGCGACTTGTCACCGAGGACGCCTACATCCGTCAGGGCTTGGGGACCACACGCAACGTCAAGTATGGTGATCGCCAGATCGGACCTTCGGGTGCGATTTCCACTAGTAGCATCGAGAAATAAAGGGGAAGAAACAGATGCCAAACAACCAGATCAATGTCGGATTTCATGATGAGTCGGTGGCAAGCCTCGGGAGTATTATGTCACTTGGCCATTCGGAAACGCAGTTCACATACACATTCGGGAACTTTTTCCATCCATTCGTCGGCGAGTTGATCGCGAAACTGAACAGAGACTCGCTGCCCGGCATGTTGGACGCTACATGGCAGGATGGACTAAAGTGGGACAGTCTGGTACCAAAACCGGACTCGTCGCCGAAGTCGTTTGACGAGCTTTGGAAAGACAGCCTGAAGCCGGACAACCAGGCGCTGTCGAACTACTTCAGAACTCTCTACAACCCAACTGAGGATAACCTTGTTCAGGTGAAATACTTCCCTAAGGAGATCGATGTCTCCGAGCACGGACCGTATGCTAACTACAATTGGGAATTGTTCTTTCACATCCCACTGACGATCGCCGTGCATCTGAGCAAGACGCAGCGGTTCGCCGAGGCGCAGCGCTGGTTCCACTCTATCTTCGATCCGACCTCGAATGACCAAAGCGTTGACCCGCCGAAGCGGTTCTGGAAGTTCCTCGCCTTCCGCAGATCAGACGATAGCAAGACGATTGATGAAATCGTCAGAATCCTGAGTACACCGCGCTCGGAATTGTCGCACGAGGACCAGTTGCTCCAGGACGACATCATGAATGGCTACGATGCGATTCGCAACAAGCCGTTCCAGCCCCATGCTGTCGCGCGGACGCGGCATCTGGCATATCAATACTGCGTGGTGATGAAGTATCTGGACAACCTGATCGCCTGGGGCGATCACTTGTTCCAGCAAGACACAGTGGAGTCCATCAATGAGGCGACTCAGCAGTATGTTTTGGCAGCCAATATTCTTGGAGAACGCCCGCAGCAGATTCCGCCTCTCGGTACAGTTGGCGCCAAGACCTTCGCACAGCTCAAGAAAGGACTCGGACCGATCGGCGACGCACTGGTGGACCTGGAGGGTCAGTTCCCATTCAATCTCGCAGCCCCGAATTCGCGGACGAGTGGCAGCAGCGCGGGGGATTCCAGCGCGCTTTTTGGCATTGGGCGTACGCTCTACTTCTGTATTCCTCGCAACGACAAGCTGCTGGGCTATTGGTACACCGTCGCCAACCGGCTCTTCAAGATTCGCCATTGCATGAATATCGCAGGCATCGTCCGCCCGCTCGCCCTCTTCGACCCGCCGCTTGACCCCGGCATGCTGGTCAAGGCGGCGGCGGCAGGGATTGACATCGGCAGCATCGTCAGCGGCTTAAACCAGCCCATCGGACCCCTCCGTTGTTTGATCCTGATTCAGAAGGCTCTGGAACTCTGCGGCGAGGTCCGCAATCTCGGTAATGCGCTCCTTTCTGCGCTCGAGAAGGGCGATGCTGAACATCTCGCTCTTGTTCGCCAACACCACGAGATTCAAATCCAACAGATGGCGCAGGACGTGCGCTTTCTGCAGTGGAAGCAAGCGGAGGAAGCGACAGAGTCATTGCGTCACAGTCGCGCCACTGCATTGGAACGCTACCACTTTTATCAGCGATTGCTTGGGCTCAGCGTAGACAACACGGATGTCCCCGACGAGCTGTCCATCGATCGGCGTGAACTGACCGAGGATAATTTCGATGAGGCTTATGCTGCGCTTGTGGATCAGTATGCCAGGGCGGTTCCAGAACATGTATATCCGAATCTCATTCGGGCGCCTGAATTGGTGTCGGACCTGATCGCTCTCCAGTTGTCAACTGGCAACCTGTATCTCAACCGGTACGAGTTCTTGGATCTCAATGTACTGGGTCCTGCGGCACTAGTTCTACGAGCGCTTTCGGCTGGCATAGATACGACCACAGCGGCATTGGCGGCAGTACCGGACTCTTACGTTGATTTTCAATATTGGGGCATAGGCGGGCACGCCCAACTGCCCGGGGGGACAACGCTCACTAACTCAGGGCGGTCCGCTTCTGGAGCGCTCACCCAACTGGCGACTATCTCGGAATTTGCTGCGTCCTATGCCTCAAAGGCTGCCGGCTACCAGCGAAGAGGCGACGAATGGATCTTGCAGCACAACCTGGCCGCTCGCGAGCTCATGCAAATCGGCAGGCAGATTCTTACCTCGCTCATTGCCGAACAGATCGCGCACCACGAGTACCAGAGTATGCAGCAACAG
>WNGL01010616.1_pt1 | contig 26889 bp, 28 predicted proteins | sample 5400591 | NCBI WGS metagenome assembly WNGL01 (sample SAMN13153377, study PRJNA577476) | soil metagenome | isolation source: 80 cm soil or saprolite under Garry oak tree replicate 1 | place: USA:California | collected 2016-06-15 | reverse complement strand
CACCATGATCCAGTGAAGCTGCTTCGGCGTACAGTTCATTCAAAGAAGGCCGTAAAAGAAAAAAGAGACCGCGTCAGTTGCGGTCTCCTATTGCAAAATCGCGGTTGGGCTACGACCCGGCCGTCTTGGCAGGATGAAGAAGCTTGCGTTTCTTCAGGAACGCGATGATCGGTTTTCCGCATCGGGTGCAAAATGAGTAATTAGGCCAGCCAAGTCCAGCGACCACTTCGTCGTTCCCTTTCTTGATCTCCTTTTTGCAGCTGTCGCATTTATGGACGAGCATAGTCGAAGAAGAATTATGCTGGTGCGGTCTCGAGCTTTGCAATGCGTGCCTCGTGCTTCTGCAGTTGGTCTTCGTGCCGGCGGAGTTGCTCGGCACCGATGGTGTTCTCTTGTTGGAGCGCCTCGACTCCTTTCAGGATGCCGTCTAGCTTAGTAACGACGGGATCGAATTTTTCATCCAGCTTCTTCTCTATGGTCTCGCCAACGGCTTCCAGAACGACGTTTGCCTGCTCGGAAAGGAGTTGCTCCATCTTTTCTTCGAACTTGCCGAATTCGGCTTTTAAGTCGGATCTAGTGACGTGAGTGTTTACGTCGTTTTGGTCATTTTCCATAGAGATTGGCTTAATACCTTAAGCATAGCCACACGGTGGAAGCTGTCAATGGAGTGCGTGTGGAGTGTCTGAGAAGCAGGCTACGCGCACGCCCGTTCCACATTGGCTGCCCTGAAAGGAACTGCCTGTCTACGAAACGATGAGTTTGGTAGACGAATAAAACGGACGGCCGAAAGCTCCCTTCCCGGAGTGGTTGATCCGCCCCTATGAACGTGTGGATTTCGTAAGAGGCACGAAATCTTTGCCACACGCTGGGCAGCGAACCCGCTCATTATCTAGTCTCACCAAATCAATCGGCGCAATGGAATACCCGCATCCAGTGCAAATGGTCTGCAACGACTCCCGAATTTTGTTGACTGTCGGTCTGAACTTTTTCATCGCCAGTGGATGCGGAGGTCAAACCCTGGAAACTCTGGCCCTGGCTGGTGAAGGATCTTCTTTCGAGCGCATTACAGGACTCCCGCTCAAGTCCTACGTCCAGCGTCGTTCACCTACCACTTCCGAAGGCGGTAATAAGGACGCAAGAAACTTTCAATTGACGCTTTTTGACGCTTCCAGGAACAAAGGATTTACTCCAGAATCCACACACTCCCCCAACGTACCGTGCAAGGCGAAGAAGCACGCAGACTTCCCCCATGGTCGTCAGCGGGACTTGTACTTGGAAAACCTTATGGCTCTGGAAACAACCTCAAACGACAAGGGAAAGCGGGGTTGGTTCGACCTTGTGTGCGTGGGAATGATTCTCGTGTCGCTGCTTGGCTTCGCCTACGTGTATATCATCGATAAGACCAAGAATCATTTGTTTTGGGGGCCTGCTGGCGGTTAGAGCAGAGCGGCGAGCAGCTGACGCTCGTCCAAAACACGAAGCAGCTCGGTTCAAAAGAGCTTTCATTCGCTCAGAATCCTCCTCTTGTGAAACAGCCTTACACAATTCGCGCACATCAGAACTGACGACACCCACTCCATGTTATGCCTGCTAGTTATGCCTCCTACTCTGGCGCACCTTTATTGCAAAGACTGTTCCAAAGGCCCAACTGTCGGAACCCCATTCCCTTTAACAAATAGTTGCGGTTGCGAAGAGGATTGAGCTTGGAAAGTTGTCCAATAGAGGCCAAGGGTATGTGACCGACGCGCTACTGGCGGCAACAACTCTCGATTTAGGCGTTATTACTACAACCGCCCGTCTCATCTCATCCATCAAAGTGCATGGAGCGATGGGCTGGCGAGTGTGCTGCCTCTTTTACCCGTTACCTACCGCGCTCCCGTTTTCAATGGTTTTCTAACTCAAACACCCCGCGCCGTTCGGAGAACCTGCCAGCGGCGCGGTTCACAGCCCATATCTATTGACGGCGGCTTTTGATAGTCCTGGCAAAGGCTGAGAGCCTGATTTGATGTTCTGGACAATTTCTTCGAGGTCGCTCTCCGCAGGATCCCAGTACACCAGACCTCAATCCGAACCTTGTAGTGTGCCATCGGATCCCCCTTCCGGGCCGGAGCTGCGTGTTCCGCGACTTACGCTCACCCCCGCCCGCGGCATTTACGGGTTCTCGATCCTCGACGAACTCGCGAAACCTTGGCGTTGTTTGCGCCGAAGACCCTGAGTGTCCTAAAGTCTAGCTGATGTCCGGCCTGCCAACTCAAGTCCCGTGGAGGCGTTTCGTCGCCGTTCTCCGGAAGCTCGGCTATGCGCCGCAAAAGGGAAAGGCGGGTTCGGGACGATCGTTCTTTAACCCGAGCCGTAACCCAAACTTTGTCACATTCCGAGAACCCCATCCCGGCCAAAATGTGCGCCAAACAATGTTGCGTAAGTACCTTGGCAAGCTTGGCGTCGGCCCGGATGAGTTCATCCAGCTTCCATCCGGATCGGGCCTCTGAAGGAGATTGTAGCCCCGACGCTCCATTAGAACGCCATGATCCTTCGACATGCTGGGCTTGAATAGACCAAATACCAGATACGGCGCTCGTCGGCCCGCCCCAAGATCTCAGGGGCGGTGGCACAACTTGCTAAAAGATAGGTGTCCTACTGTAGCAACGCTCTTGACACTCAGTACAAGCGGTCATACAGTTATCGGCGACTTGACCGCAGGGTGGCCGTTCAATGAAATATTTGCGATGGGTCGGTTTTCGTCTGAATGGCCACTATGGAACCTTGGTTATGGTATTCAAAGAACCGCCGCCCACAATACGTTGGAACAAGGTTGAGGCTCTTCTCATGGCGTGTGGAGTCGCACTTCGCCGAGGGCCTGGAGACGGGACCTTTCTGGAATTCGGAAGCGTCCGAGCAGAGGTTCAAACACCTGAACGTGAGGTACTAGCACCAACTATTAGGAGGACTCGGAACTTTCTTAATGATGTGGGGATAACGCCTGATAAGGTTCGGTGTTTTCTGGCCTGATCGGTTAGCGAAAATTATGAGTTTTACCCACAGCGATTCCCCGATCGTTCCCAAGTGGAACTCCACCGTAATCGTGTTGCTGTTGCTTTTGTCCTTTCAAGCAGCAGCACAGACGGAATCGCGCACAGCAACACATTCCTCGCAGAATTCAGCGGTCACAAGCGCAGCGCAGGGATCTGCCCAAGATGCTGAGAAAGCGAACTTAGAAAAAGATAAGCTGCGGTTGGAAATTGAGAAGCTCCGCCTTGAGAATGCCAACAATGAAAGAAGCCTCACTACCATACGCGGCTGGTTGAACCTACTATACGGAAATGTCTCCGTCATTGTCGCAATTGTGCTGGGCTTCGTCGGTCTTTTTCGTTACCTCAGGGAACGGCGCGAAGAACTTCTCAAGCGCGAAGATGAGCGATTTGAAGAAGTCGTTAAAGGCCTCGGAAGCGAGCAAGATCAGCAACGTGTTAGCTCTGCTGTACTGCTTCCCACTTTTCTCCGGAAAGGATATGAGCGGTTTTATTTGCAGGTGTTCAATCTCGCCGCTGGAAATCTGAGAGGGCAAACGGAGGTCATAACCGCCGTGTCTGCTCCGGTAGGAGGCATACCGACGCTCCGACGAGTTACAGACCACTCAGCAATATCGACGACGCCAATGGGACGATCCTTGACCAGCGTACTTCGTGAGTCGTACCCGCGTGCACGCGAAATAGTTTTGAAGAACATGCCAAAAGCCGGCAGAGACCTTGTGGTTGGGCGCTACCTTAACGCAGCAGCTGTGCAGTTACAACGGGCCTTCCTGGCTGGTGTTGATTTCCGAGATGCTTGGTTGAAAGGAGCCTCGTTCCGTGAGGCAATCCTGCGGGGTGCCAACCTCTCACGTGCAGTTTTAGAGGAGAGCGATTTTTCGGATGCGATGATGATCGAGACAAACTTGCAGGAGGCCAATATTCAGAAAAGCAAATTTACAGACGCGAATCTGGAAGATGCTGATCTCTCGCGCGCTCGGGCTGACAATGCAAACTTTAGCAACGGTAAACTTGCTCGAATCACAATGGAAGGTGGGACAATCGGAGGGGCAGAATTTTCGGATGCCGACCTCAGTAAAGCAACGTTCGCTGCTGTTTCGTTCCTCTCAGCCGATAATAAGCGTGCGAATCCCGAGGACGCCAAGAACCTAACGGAAACCGTATTCAAGAACATTAAAACACTGACGGAGGATCAGATTGAGAAGTGCAAAAAGAAAGGAGCAAAATTTGAGCCTTGATCAAGAATGTAGCGACAGAAAGGAGAAGCCACACTCTGACGCTATTCAGCGCTTGCTGCGCTCTTCCTGTGTAGCCCGTTCTTGATCCCAGAATTCCAGAATTGTCAGACCGTCAACCAAACGCCTCCGCCACGAGCGCAAGATTCCGTAATCAGATTTCGATTTTACTGGTCTCCACTTCCGCCAGGTACCTGAGGACCTGCGATCCATCCTTAACCGTTCTGACATCTCAAACTGTGAGTGACCGCAAACCGGATGTGATGCATCTTGGACGAATCGAGAATTTTCTCCATTCACCAAACACCATGATCGTTTGACAGTTTGTAAGTACTACTGATCCACTGCTGTGCAGATCCAGAACGGTATCCCACACGCAGTCAGTGTTTGCCTTTCCGTCTAATGCTCAACATGGGGGCATGGGGGCACAGTCACCGACATTGGTTCTGTTCTTAGCTCTGAGGCCCTGTGACAGAACGATGAGTTTGGTGGACGATCATGCAGGCGAGACTGTCTGTTTCGAGTGGTCAACTCGATAGCGTGAAGATCTGGCCATCTCAAAATCGACTACGGGTGAAGTAGAAGGAGACTGTTGGTAGCAATGGTAGTCACTCTTTCCCTCGAACACGGATAAAGCCTATATGCCTAGCTAGAGAATGTAATTTTGAAGCCGCGCGGAGCCCTGCCCAAAATCATTCGCGAATCTGGCTAGCTGCTGAAACGCAAGTACGGTCGTAAGACTGCCACGATGCAAAATTTGCGAGCATATCATCAATTGAGGCCTTGTAAACGAAATTCGTGATTCTGTCGCGTTTTCGAAACAACTTTCCACAGAAAAATATCTCGCCGCACCTTGACATTCGGGCAGCTGCTACTTACCTTTCTCTGAACTGCATAGCTGGAGTGTGAACGAACTTGGCGTTTGGGGTTCAAACCTCTAGTTTCGCATGTTTGCGATTGCAGTTTTCAGATCATCATCCCATCTGAGTTGGTCGGTCGTGAGTGGTAGTGGGGCTTCGGTGCGAAAAAAACAGGCGCAACCTTTGCTTGCAAGTGGAGGTTATCTAAATGCATAGGATCGGCCAGAAAGCAAATGTGAACGCCGGTGATCGTGTTCGCCAAATGGAAGAAGGGGGAGCTGATAGCCAGAGGAAGGCGGCAAACAGTTTAGTTTTGGCGGCCGCCAGCCGTCACTCCGCCGGATTTGGGCATCGGTGGCTGACGGCCGTTTTTACAGCATTTATTGCGCTGGTGTGGGGAGGACGATGCGAGGCGGCTAGCGTCCAAATCCAAGCGGGCTCAGCTCAAGTTTTTTCCCACTGCGTCGTACGCACGTCGAGCGGGAATATCTATGCCGTGATTCTTGACACGTCGGCCACTCCTACCCTTCGAGTCTATGAGTCGACGAACGGCGGATCGTCGTGGGCGCAAAAGGACGCTGCACACGCGCCGAGTGGAGCCAACTATACCTCCCCATCGGCAGCGATCGACGGAAACGGCGTTATCGACATCGCCTATTGGGATGCAACCTCGTCAAGGACGGGCTTGCGATATGTAACTTTCTCGACCGCATCCAATACGTTTTCCGGAGACACCCTCGTAGTTGCGGTGAGTTATGCGCAACTGCCCGCCGGAAGCATACATACTTCCATCGCTGTCGACTCCAATAATGTGCCCCATGTGATGTATGAGGACGGGGTGAGCAGTCATACGAATTCGACAGGAGAAATGCTCACTTACGTCGACAAGGTTGGTGGCAGATGGAATAGGGGAGTTCAGCTTCCAGATCCATCACAGCTTGGTGCTGAAAAAGGCGAAATCTTGATCGATCAGAACAACTTACCTGAAATCAGCTACACGATAGGCGCAATCTACAGCGTTAACGCGGGGATCGGCAATGCAAACAAGGCGACCAGTTTTACCACTCAAGCTGTCGCGAGCAACTTTACCGGGCAGCCAGGGATTGCGATGGACAATGCCAACAATACTTGGATATCCTACTCGACCAGCAGCAGCGGCGCCTTTCCCATGCCCGCCGTAGTCGAGCACCGGACGGGCGATCCCTGGTCCACTTGGCAGACCCCTATTACGGATTCGGTACCCAATGGGTCGGCGCGGACTGCGGCACTGGCGATAAATGGAAGCACACTGTATATCGCATACGAGGCGGCGTGGGGCCCCACCTCTAATGTGGTTTGGCAGAGCTACAACGGCTCCTCATGGTCAACGGTTGCGAGCTTGGATCAGCCTTCCGCAACCCCCGTACTCAAGTGGTCTCAATACTTTAATAACGGTGGGTCCAGCCAAATCGACGTCATCGTTGCGAACTCCACTGGTGCTTACTGGAATAAGATCACCAACACCATTTCTGGCATATCGCCGAGTTCGGCACTACTCGGGACATCTGTAAGCGTTACGGGTTCAAATTTTGGTTCCACCCAAGGCACGAGTTCAGTCTCTTTTAACGGCATTGCTCCATCGGTCACGAGTTGGGGCAATACCCAGATAGTTGCGTTGGCACCTTGCAGTATGACGAGTGGTCCCGTTGTGGTTACAGTGGGGGGATCCCCGAGCAACGGAGTTAATTTTTCTACTCTTCAGCCAGTTATCTCGAGCACCTCCACCAATGGAGCTTCAGCTGGAACTTCGATTACGATCAATGGCTTAAATTTCCTTCAAGCGCCGTGCAGTACTTCGACCACGTTTAATGGCGTAAGTTCGACGCCGACAAGTGTCACCGCTAGCCAGATTACTGTTCCCGTTCCTGTCGGGGCCGCACCCGGTCCGCTCGCGGTCACCGTCGGCTCACTTACGAGCACACCGGTGCCGTTCACCGTATTCGGTGCGATCAGCGGCACAGTAACGGCCGCCAGCAACGGCAATCCTATTAGCGGTGCTTCGGTTCAGGTGCTCCAATCAAACACAGTCATAGCTTCGGTGACGACAGCCGGGAACGGCGGTTATGGTGTCCAGAACCTGCCGGCCGGAACTTATGATGTGCGGTTCTCTGCGTCCGGATACGGGACGGCGATAACACCGGGTAACTCTGTGATTTATGGGACGTCAACCACCGTCAATGCATCTCTCGCGTCACCCGGAACCATCTCGGGGAGGGTTACTCAGACTGATGGCGTAACTGCTATCGCAGGTGCCAGCGTGACTGCAGCACGTGTCAGTTCGGCGGCCGGCTCCGCCACGACGGACAGCAACGGCAATTACAGCATTTCCACTCTGGCGGCTGGATCATACACCGCGCTGGCTTCGGCAGCGGGATTCGTCACCCAGAGCTCGGGCGGAGTTTCGGTGACCTCGGGCAACTCAACCACGCAGAATTTCAGTCTCCCGACCGGAGGCGGGACTCAATCTGTCATCTCGTATTTCTACGATGAGTCGGGCCGACTGATTGGGGCGTCCGATTCGCAGGGCAACACGGCTGGCTATTCCTATGATTCAGCTGGAAACGTGCTTTCAATTTCGGTCAATCCCTCTTCACAGGTTTCAATTCTGGGATTCGATCCGATACATGGCCCAGTCGGAACTCCGGTGACGATCAGTGGAACTGGTTTCAGTTCAACGGCAAGTCAGGACACTGTAACCTTCAATGGCACAACGGCAAGCGTTACATCGGCCTCATCCAATCAGCTTGTCGTCACGGTGCCATCCGGAGCTACGACGGGAGTCATTAGAGTCGTGACACCGAGCGGCACTGCCACTAGCAGCACATCATTTGCAATTCCATGAGTGAGAATCAACGGGTGGTCTGGACGAGTACTGGCGGTGCGAGAGGAGTAGAGCGATGAGGAACAAGCAGTCATTGAGGAAGGTTTCGTTAGGCGCGATCACCTTGTTGGCAGCGGGGTTCCTCCTTTGGGCAAAAGCGGCCGACCCGTCCCGCCGCTCAGAAACAACACCGTTGAACGTGGATTCGTTTGTTGGGCTACCAGGTCAAACGTCAACGCTCCTTCCCGATGGGGAGGCGCTTTTGCTTGGTGGCGAAGGAACGAAAGGATCTGTCGCCTTGGCAGGAATTGAAAATCCCGGCAATGCACAGGTCACTTTCCTGCCCACGACAATGCTACAAGCGCGTGCCTGGCATAGCGCGACCGTCCTTCCTGATGGGAGCGTGGTTATCTTCGGGGGTGTTGGAGCAGATGGCCATGTCGTCAAGACGGTGGAACTGTTTGACCTCGCAACCAAGCAGTTCAAGAGTCTGGTAATTACGGGTATTCTTCCTCGCGCCCACCAAACAGCGACACTCCTGACTGACGGCAACGTATTCTTAGTCGGAGGCGTAGATAGTAACAACGAAGTAATGGGATCTGGTCAGACTTGGAATCCGCGTACAAACAACACAACAGACTTGCCGCAGCTTCTGATTACCGCCCGTACCGATCACACCGCGAAATTGCAAAGTGACGGCACTGTCCTGCTCTGGGGCGGGAAGGACGCGTCCGGCTTATCTCTCCAATCAGGTGAAATCTATGATCCGGCTGCGCAGCAGTTCTTGTTTCAAGCCGCTCACCCGGGAACGGACCGAGGCTCGGCGCAGATCGTAGAGACAGTTCCCGAAGACGGCTCGCAGGATGTGCCATCGGGCGCATTGATTGCAGTGCGCTTTTCCCGGGCTGTCCGTGTGCAGTCTGTCAACGTGAACTCAGTCACCCTCAGCAATTCTGACGGAAGCTTACCCGCCAAAGTGGTAGCTGCCGAGGCTGGGATGCTGGCATTCGTGACTCCTGCACAGAGTCTGGCTCCCGATACCAGCTACATCGTGGAGCTGAAAGGCATAAACACTACGGAAGGCTCGGCTCTACCCGATTTCTCGTTCAACTTTTCTACTGGGGCGGCAGATGGCTCGTCAACCACAGGCACTGTTTCAGGAGGACTTGAGACCTCCCGATATTCCAATCTACCTCCACTCAAAGCACCGCCGGGTGTGACAGCAATTTCAGGACAAGTTCTGTTGCAGAACGGATTGCCGCTGAATCGCGTGACGCTTCGGGTCGGTGCTCGCCGGACAGCAACCGATACAACGGGACGATTTCTTGTCCGAGACCTTCCCTCCGGCCACCAAGTCCTAGTCATTGACGGGCGGACCGCCAATACCCGAAAAGCGACATATGGTGTCTTCGAGGTAGGCGTGGATGTTGCGGCAGGCCAGACCAACGTCCTTGGGTACAAGGTTTGGATGCCCGTGATAGACACCTCACATGCGGCAACGATCGCGTTCCCCACATCGCAGGAAACGGTCGTTACGAACCCGGTTATTCCAGGGCTTGAGCTGCACCTTCCGGCTGGCACCACAGTCACCGACATTGATGGTAAAGTGGCGAACCAGATTAGCATCACGCCTATTCCTCTCAGCCAGCCGCCGTTTCCGTTGCCATCCGGCGTGAGGGTGCCGATCTACTTCACCATACAACCCGGCGGAGGGTACATTGCCGTGTCAGACCCGAAAGGTCCGAAGGGCGGCTGGCTCGTTTATCCCAATACTTTCCATGAGCCACCCAGTAGCCGTTTCAACTTCTGGGATTACGATGCGGACGATAAAGGCTGGTTCGTATATGGACAAGGTAAAGTTTCAGCGAACGGGCAGAGCGTTATTCCTGATCCGGGGGTCTTAATTTACGAGTTGACGGGAGCCATGGTTGGAAGTCCTAGTGTGGCGCCCAGCAACGGGCCGTGCAACTGCAGCGAGGAAGGAGGTGACCCGGTCGATCTTGGAACCGGCCTCTTCGTGTATCGAAGTGTCGACTTGTACGAACCGGATGTGATTCCGATCGTGCTTACCCGAACGTATCGTCAGAGGGACAGTGCAACGCGTGATTTCGGCGTTGGCACTCAGAATTCGTACGACATGTATCTGGTCGGCGACTATACGAACTACCAATACGCCGAGCTGGTGCTGGCCGACGGATCACAAATCAATTATCCCCGCATTTCCCCGGGCACCTCTTTTTTCAATGCTGTTCTGCAGAATCAATCTGCTCCTGGCCCCTTTTTCGGGTCAAGCATGGCTATCTCGTGTGGAAACACGAGCTGCACCTGGACCATTACCCAGAAAGATGGCACTACCTCCACTTTTCTTGATTTCATTGCTCCTCCTAAATATCAACAAAATGGAGTTACGAGTATTCGAGATCGCCATGGCAACACACTAAGTATTTCGCGAGATTCCAACTACAACATCTCACGAATTACCTCGCCTAATGGACGATGGGTGCAGTTCACGTATGACTCGAACAGCCGTGTGACGCAGGTTCAGGACCAGATTGGTCGCACTGTCTCCTATGTGTACGATGCGAGCGGTCGGCTCTCGCAGGTCACCGACGCCAATAACGGATTATGGCAATACGGGTACGATTCGAACAACAATATGACCAGTATCACTGATCCGCGAGGTATTGCGTACCTTCAGAACCAGTATGACTCAAATGGACGAGTGTCGCTTCAGACTCACGTGGATGGTGGCACGTATCATTTTGCGTACACGACAGATCAGAATGGCAACATCGCCGAAACGGATGTGACTGATCCAAACGGGAATGTAAGGAAAGTAACTTTCAGCGCGCCTCCTTCATATCCAGACGGGTTCATTACCGGCGGTACGCCCTCCTCAGACACCTACGCGGCAGGTACTCCGCAGCAGCAGATCTTCACAAATCAGTATCAGGCAAATACCAACTTGTTAACCAGCGTCACCGATCCACTTGGTCGGAACACGTCGTACACCTATGACAGTGGGGGAAATACCACAAGCGTCACTCGCCTTGCGGGGACCTCGAATGCAGTGACTACCAGATTCACTCACGATTCCACTTACAGTCAGCTTACAAGCGTGTTGGATCCCCTCCAGCGCCTCACGACTTTCTCCCTTGATTCGTCTGGAAACGTGACGTCGACTACCGATTCGTTGGGTAACAGCGTGCCGACGTTCACATATGATACCGAGGGGCGTGTTTTGACGGCGACCGATGCCGGAAATGAGACGACCTCGCTCACCTATACGGGAGCAGACCTGACAAGCACCACGGACCCTTTGAACAGGACCATAAACCTTGCCCGAGATGGCGCGGGAAGACTGCTAGGCATTACCACTCCTCTGGGCCATGTGATCCAATACTCGTACAACGCGTTCGACCAGGTGACCTCGATCACCGATCCTTTGGGGGATGTTATGTCGTTTACCTTCGACGGCGATCGAAATCTCCTCAGCGTCACCGATCCACAGCACTCCAGTAACCCGACGACTTATGCCTACGACAACATGGATCGGCTACAAACTCGTACCGATCCGCTCAACCATTCCGAAAGCTACGTCTATGACAGGAACGGTAACGTTACACAACTTACTGACCGCCGTGGCAAAGTCACGACCTACAGCTATGACGCGCTGAACCGGCTTACCTTCGCCGGCTTCGGCACGCAGGCTGGACCGAGTTATGAAAGCACTAAGAGCTACAGCTACGACTCTGCAGACCGGCTCACCCAAGCATTTGATTCCGTAGCTGGGACGTTCAGCAGGACATACGATGGGTTCGACCAACTTACCCAGGAGCAAGGGCCTGAAGGTACGCTGGGTTACGTCTACGATGCTGCCGGTCGGCGGACCCAGATGACGGTCTCAGACCAATCGAGCCCGGTGACTTATGCGTACGACAATGACGACCGTTTGACTGGGATCGTGCAAGGTAGCTCGTATGTGTCATTCGGGTATGACGCGACGGGACGTCGGACGTCGCTCACGCTTCCGAATGGGATTGTCGTGGGCTACGCCTACGATAAGGCGTCTCAGCTCACCGGCCTGACGTATTCGCTTGCCGGGAACGTGCTCGGCAATCTCACCTACGGGTACGACCAAGACGCTCGGCGTATCCAGATGGGAGGCACCTGGGCGCGCACGGGCATGCCGAACTCGACGACAGCGGTCTACAATGCTGCCAACCAGTTGACGAACTGGAACGGGGCCACTTTGATCTACGATGCTAATGGCAACATGACTAGCGATGGCGGAAACACATATGCGTGGGACGCACGAAACCAGCTCGCCTCAATTTCGGGAGGAAGCTCTGGGAGTTTCATCTACGATCCCTTCGGTCGCCGCTTCGCCAAGACCGTCAATGGCGCAACCACGAATTTTCTGTACGACGGCCTAAATCCCGTGCAGGAACTCTCCGGCTCCACTCCTACCGCCAATCTGCTTTCAGGTGGGCTGGATGAATATTTTACGCGAGTGGATTCAACGGGCACCGCGAACTTTCTGACCAACGGCTTAGGCAGCACGCTAGCTTTGACAAGCGCGAGCGGTGCGGCTTTTGCACAGTACACGTATGAGTCCTTCGGGAACACAACCCCAGTGGGCGGCCCCACGAACCCTTACCAATATACCGGTCGGGAAAATGACGGCACAGGTCTTTTCTACTACCGGGCCAGATACTACGATCCGGCGATTGGGCGATTTCTCTCTGAGGATCCGTTGCGTGAGGATAGCGGTAGTCCAAACTTATATTCGTATCTCAGCAATGATCCCGTGAACGCGATTGACCCGTTTGGGTTAGCCCGCTGCACGTACTCGGTCACGATGCATACGATGGTTTGTGAACCAGATGCCGATGGGTTCCAACCGGCTATAATTGGGCCAAACGGGGCGGGGGCGGTACAGCTAGGCCCGGACGGTGTGGCCTCCGGGGGGAGCATGCAAGGTCCGACTGCATGCACCAATAACCTCAAATGCGTTGGTATCTTCCGATACATCAAGGCAGGAACGTCTACCGTTTGGAGCCCTGGCCGCATCACTGGTATGAGGGGGAACTCTATAAGATGCACCTGGCTCGGGGTGGGTTCGAGCTTCACCTTGGAACGGTCTCATTAGGTTGTATTAATGCGCAAAAGAAAAATCCTGGTGCCGCACAGCAATACCAGCAGCTTTTAAAGCTTCTACAGTCGGAAGACGGCTCGAATTATCTCACGGTCATACCTTGAGGAAACTGAAGTGAAATCGGCAAACATTGGCCTATATGAAGGATTCGCGGCTCTGGGACTTCTGATTGTCGTTCAGGTCAATGTAGTAATTCAGGCAGACGCGTTGATCATTAATCCAACGATGATTAAAGGGGCTTTGATTCTGATGTATGTCATGGTGGCTGGAACCTCGGAAGCTTTAATTGCATCCGCGTTCCGACCGGGTGTACTTTGGCTGCTGGCTATAAATACACTGGTCGCGCTGATCGCAACATTGCCGCTATGGGGCGGTGTGATTGCGGTAAGGGTGGTTACTGAAATTGCCGCAGCTACGATGGTCCTTCGATTCCTAGTCGCAGTCGCATCGATGCATTTACAAAGAGCGAGCGTACGCCGTATCACGTCAGCAGCAGTAGGCTGTCCCCTTCTCGTCGCTACGCTGTGGATAGCGTTCGGTCTTGGTGAAACGCTCTACGACGAATATTACTTGTATCCTAAATTCAAGGAAAGGTACGCTATGCCGACACGCTGGCAGGACTTCGTGGCTCTTAGCGTCCTGTGGTGTGGGACCTTCCTGCTTCTCTACGTGTCTTTTCGACTTCTGAAGTACGCCATTCGTGCTCGTGGTGTCCCGAATCGCGCATGATACGCCCTGGGCGGCGGCTTGATAACAAATTCTTCAATTGCAACTGCCAATTCCCCGGCAGCAGACGAGCCTCAGGATGCACCGGACGCTGAACACGGAGCGGGAGGATTGGTCGAGGAACAAGCAATTCCTTCCAGCGCCGCGAATAAGGCAAAAGCACCGCCCTAACTAACAAAGCGCATCACAGTGGAACGCTCCTCTGTGTCCATGGATCGTGGAGTTTGGTGGACAGTGGCCTTCTAGCTAGATTAAGGGGCATCGATTGGGAGCCGGAACGGTGGATGCGATGTTCAAGCGATTACCCCAACGCGCCACGATGGCCAAGCGCATCACCCCCGCACATCCTGCGGCATACGGCGGCGACGATCCTGCTTCGCAACGGAATAAACTCCAAGAAGCTAGAGTTCAGCCTCGGCTTAAGAGTTCGTGAAATACATCCGGGTAACCATAATTAACTGCACCTCGATTGCCAGGGTTTCCGGGATGGCCTGGATTGCCGGGATTTCCAGGGTTTCCAATATTCCCGAAATTGCCAAAATGCTGGTCAACGACCATATCTTTATAGAGCTCACCTACATATTGGCCGGTCAGCTTGTGAACATGACTGTCGTTTAGTTGACCCACCGGCGTTCCGCTGAGCGCATAAACATAGCGATCTTTCCAAAAGCCCACCGCTTGTCCATGCGCGTTGTAAAGATAGTTTGTCATAACGACTCCAGAGGATTGTCCCTTATAAGGCTATCAACTACGGTTGCCCGGTCAACAGCGCAAACATACACCACCAACTTGGGTTCGTCGTTTCAGTTGAATGTCAGAGGTTTGCGAGCGGAGATCGCGTCTCCTAGTGAACAGTGTATCCCTTTACAGACCGACCGGTCGGTCGTACGTTAGGGGGTGGAGGGCATCCATGCATTCCATCCTAGTTCTTCTGACTCTCGCTTTACTGCTTACGTTCCTTATAATCTCGGCCTTTCTCAGTAAGTCGTCGCCAGCCTCACCCTTTTCCCTCATCGCCATATCCGGCCACGATTGCGTGTATTACGACAAATACAGCGCACGAGCAATTCTCGGTCCTTGGGAAAAGTCAGTCATGCGGGCATGGCATACGGTATCTCTGATCGACGACGATCGCTTCCGTGCTGTCAAAAAGAAGGAGTTGGCGATCGTGCTCACCGAAGAGGAGTTATCCGCAGTAACCGTCTATCTTAAAGGTTGCGGAGCGAAAATATGCGTCTTCAGGAATAATGGACTCGCAGATATCGTAAGGGATCGGGCGCAAGCACAACGAGTCCACATGAGTCACATGCTGCATCATCCAGAGCAGCGTAGGCGCCCCGGCCTTTGTGAGGATGACAGTTTTGTCTCCGGCATTTGATCCCTCACCCATTTCGTGAGGGATTTTTATGGCTTTCATTTCACAACCAGCCTAAAATGCATCTCCGGTAGGACAAGCCACAAGCAGGACTTCTGTTGGAGGCTCGTTATGCGGTCCGGACTCAGGTGTGTTCTGGGATGGCAACCGTTTTGGTGGGCGGCTCTAACCCTTGTCGTATTGATGCTAGCTCAGTTCGCATGGCCATGGTTAACAGAACCCGACATGAAGGAAACGGTCGTATCAGCACAATCAAAGAACACTGCGGCGCCTGGACTCCTGTTAAGCGGCCCGCCCGCATTTATTCTCCTGTCATTGGTTATTGCATTCGCTGTTTACTTGCGCCAAGGCAGCAACCGAGCTGTGGAGCTGTGGACAAGAATTCAAGCGGGCGAGGAAAAGATCTATCCCATCGGAAGAGATCACACAAATCAAAAGTTGACGGCTCTAGAAAATACCCATGACAATATTGACGTCGCTGCACCATTCCTGATTCTACTTGCAGTCGTCGTTGCTGTACGAATTATAGCTGATGCAACATTACGGTTCCCCAGTCCGCCATACCCTGTTCTCGCCAAGATTCTGCCTGTATCGGACCTGATAATCGTCGTGTGGATAAGTTCATTATTTGCCATTCTCGGCTTTGTGCACTACTCTGCTCGACGCACGGACAAGAGCGTGCGCGCAAGTACAAATGCTTTCTTAATCGGTCCAGTCCAGCTACCCTTAAAATTTGCTGAACCAAAGAAAGACGAGGCTGTTAGTCTTGCCCATTGAGTATGCTCGGGCGATAAGTTAGGTCATTTGCGTGCTGTACAAAAACACAAAACCCACCTTAAGCCACTTTCTTCTCTGCGGCCTTGACCTTCGCCCATCTCGCGCGTTGCGCGGCCCCAATCTTCCGTCGCGCTGCGAGTGAGAGAGTGCGCTTAGCCGGAGTTCCCGCCGAGGTATTTCTGCTCGTCGTTGACTGCGGTGGCTTGCGCTGGCTCGCCCATCTTGCCTTCTGTGCCTGCGACATCCGCTTCCGTGCCGCCGCTGATACTCTCCGTTTCGGCAGAGCGTTTCTGCGGGCGCCCGCCCGACTGCTTATTGAGGATTGCATAATATAGTGACACACGGAAAGCGCAGCTTAAGTGGATTGTGCGGCCCACCGGATGACATGATGAGCGCGTGGACCCGCGATTTTACTTCACCGTGCGTTCGATTTCGGTGTTTTGACCGGACGCGATCAGCCACTGGCTGTCTTGTCGAGTGAGCACAAACGTAAGCAGGCCGCGGCGAGGATTCGGTGTCCGAGAATCCCCAAGCAAATCCCAGCTTACGTGAGCGATGGCAACGTCCTTCCGCAAGAAGCGCACGTCAACCTTGGTGAACTGCATGGTGCTGCTTTTAAAAATTCCGTAATGTTCGCGACGGGCTCCCGCGATCTGAGTGTCCGCAGGTATTGTGCCGTGCGAATACGCGTGATGCATCTGTATGTCGTCGCGTCCTTTCATCCAGGCACCGGCTACGTTGACAAAGTCGGCGTCTACTGCAAAAAGCTTTCCGAAGGCTTCCATATCGTGGCGGTTCCAGGCTGCCGAAAACCCAGTCACAACTTTTCGAACTTGTTCTGCATCGTTCGGCGTCGCATCAAGGCGTGGTGCGAAAAGACATACGATAGAGGCAACAGCGACAAACAATCTCAAATGTATCTTCATGACATAACCTCTGCGAGCTGACTTCGGGAAGCCATTGAGCATTACATAATTTACAAAGGAAAGAGCTGTGCCTGTTTCCAGAAGGCCGTCACCAGAGTAGGCCGGCGGCGCATTCGCCGCAGCGCCCGCCGGGCATAGTAGCTCAGCTCTCCGAAACTCTTGGGGCAGAAGTTCGGCAGTTCGTGCTGCTTCCAATGCGACCACAGATACTCGACGGGATTCAGTTCGGGAGCGTAGGCGGGCAGAAACTCCAGCCAGATGCGTACTCTCTGCCCGCGCACGAACTCCCAGACCAGACGACTGCGGTGGCTCTTCAGCCCATCCCAGACCACCAGAAGCTTGCCGGGAATGTGGCGCAGCAGATGCGCCAGGAACTCGGCCACCTGGGGACTGCGAATGCTGCCAGCAAAGAGCCGAAAGTAGAAGTTCCCCCACGTGACTCCCGCCATGGCTGACAACGTCTTCCAGTTAAAGTGATATTGCAGCACGGGCGTCTGACCTCGCGGCGCCCAAGTGCGGCAGCGCTGCGGGCGCTCGCTCAATCCGCTTTCGTCGATGAAGACGATAGTGCGGCCCTCGTTTTTCGCCTTTTTTTTAACTCCGGCCAGCGTTCTCGTTTCCACCGCCGAATCTTTTCTTCATCTCGTTCCAAGGCGCGTCCGCTCGGTCGCTGGCAACTCCAATCCAGTTGCCGCAGGATGCGCCAGGCCTGCGAGGGGTCGTACTTCACGTCGCATTCCTGCTCGATCAGGTCCGCCACCCGCCACGAAGTCCACAGGTTGGTTTCATAACCCAGTGCCTGGGGGCCGCGCTTCAGACCGCATTCCACACGCCGCAGGTCTTCCGGACACAAGCGCGGTTTGCGCCCGGCACGCCCCGCTTTCCTCAGCGCCCGCAGCCCCCCGTCTTGCAGTTGCCGGTCCCAGCGACTCACCGATTGCCGGTGCACCCCCACCCGACGGGCCACCTCGGCCTGCTGGACACCTTGCCGCAACAGTCCCGCCGCCCACAGGCGACGCTCTTCCAACTTGTGAAAATCTCGCCGCACTCCTGCTGGGTTTCCCATAAGTGGCAGAGTAGCACAATATTCGACAAATGTAACTATATTATTCAATATTCTTTAGTCCAACTAACCCTTCAATTACTGAGATTGCTCCTTGCAGCTTTTGTACCTGCTCTTGCGCCTGCCTCTGCTCTTCGCGAAGCAGCTCGAGCACATTGGTCAGATTTGTCATTGTTGCCCCCCTCTGAGATAGACAGCGGGCATCATTGTAGAGGGTCAAAGTCCCTAATGCCAACATTGCTTTGAGAATGATCTCTGACAACCGCGCCCTTGGTGATCACAGTCATGCCCCGTTGGAGCACTGGGAATTCCATCCGTGTCTCCCCTGAGTCAGGAGACGTAGGCTGCCGCAATTTGTAGCGCCTCGAAAATGCTCATCGAATAATGCTCACTGTCCCCGAGCATCCGCTTCGGGGGCAATTTCCAGTTGATCTCAGGAAAGCGCGCCGCGACCGCAACGGCGCGCTCATATTTTCCCCGGCCCAAATAATGATCGGGAGAAGTTTTGATAGGTACGAACGATGTTGCGCTCACTTCCTTCTTTATTCGTCTGAATACCGCCCTAACGTCTGTCTTCCTTTGTACTCCGATTCGGGTGAGAACTGTGTCCGGTGCCCATAGTTTGAGAAGGGATCGCAGTCTGCGAACGAGTACCTCCGGGTGATTTGTTGTTTTCCGGTAGCTCCTCTTTACACCCCAATCCAGAAGCCGTTCCCGCCTCTCCATGACAACATACCCGAACCTGCGCGGATGAAGATCCAGCGCCAGAATTCGAGTTTGGGAAGGATGGTAGGTTTTCTGAATTTTACGTTGCATAGATTCGCTGACTCAGCCTGCCCAGGCATTCAATCACCCATTGCAGCCTGTGACGAAGCCGAAGTGATAATTCTCCTTCGGGATCATGGGGCAAGGTTCGCTCGAATGCCTGAACGCGTTTTCGCGTGCCCTTGGCGACCGCCGTGCTGACGCCAGCGAATAACTTGGCCGCAGGAACCCCGAAAAGCTGTTCGCAGGCGAGAGCTACCCGCAGCGGCGGTTCGCACTGATACTGCTCATATCGCGCAAATTGAAGCCGGTTCTTTAGGCCGACCAGCCGCGAGGCTTCTTGTTGGCTCAACCCAGCCCTTTTTCGATGGGTACGCAGGTAGTTATCCAGGGGTGTGACTGTCATGCGGGGCATCTGGCCTTCTGTTCAACTATATAAACAGCGCCAGAAAATCCAGTATATGTCAAACCACCTGAAGGAAAGTTAAAGAAAAGATGAAGAAAAAATAAACTCAAAAGGTTTTGGCTCAACCAGGCCGATAAACGGCACAAATGTTACTGCGGAGTAACATTTGCACGTCTAGGCGCAGGTCGTTTGCCGGTGCTAAGGTACGGGCACACTCAAGCAGCTATGACCTCGATCTCCACCCCAAAAGAATACGTTGTCTCCGTCGCGACCAATGACATCCGGGAAGCAATCTCCCAACTTGGCAGCGCTCTCTACGATCATCTCGAACAGGCGTTGATGACGGCGGACGAGGAAGAGGAATCAGATTTCGATCGGTTCGCGCGGGAGACGCTGAACGTCCTCGCCAGATATCCGGAACAGCTTTCTGATGATGCCCAATGGCACGACCCGGAACCGGACGGCGATCCCGACTCATCCGAAATCAAGTGAGTGATTCTCTGAAGCATCTCTCTCCTGGCGTGCAGAAATTGAAACTGGCCTATCACTAGAGCTTCGCTGCACGAATGTGGAGGGCAGGGGAGGGATGCTCCAGCGAGTCACTCCACGGCCTTGGCTGGATGCTTTTGGCCACGCGTGTTCCTTCCTAGTTCTTTTGGATCAGTGCACCTTTACATCCTTATATATGCGCCCTCCCTTCCGATTCGAGCGACCACAAATTCACACAATAAGGAGAAATGAATGGACTCAGGACAACTGCTGTCTCACATAGATACGGATCTCGTCACCCGGGAACAATTGGCCCTCGTCGAAACGCCAGATGCGACGCGTTCCTTCAAGCCCGTACCGCACATAGAGCTCATCAACACGTTGGACGAGGTATTGCGGTTGAACCAGATCGCTATTCGAAAAGAGCAGTTTGCATTGCGCCGCGATGGCTCCACCCTGTTCGGCGTCCTGCAGCTTGCCTACGCCGCTACTGAGGATGGCGTTGCCGCTCTCGGTCTGCGAACCTCGAACAACAAGACCATGTCAATCCAGCTCTGCGCTGGGCTCTCTGTATTTGTCTGTGACAACTTGGTGTTCCGGGGAGACCTGTTGCGCTGAACCGGAAGCATACGTCCGGTCTCGTCCTCCGAACCGAGCTCTCGAACGCCGTATTGAGATTTCAGGAGCACTTCGGACGCTTGGCGAGGGAGATTGACGTCCTTAAGACACAGGAGGTGACGGATACCCAGGCGAAGGCAATCATGCACGACGTGTTCGCCAGGGGAGTTTTCCCGATACGGCTCTTTCGCGAGGTCTCGCAGGCCTACTTCGGAACCCTTGCCCAAGGGGCGGGGTGCACCAGGTGGGTCTTGCATAACGCATTCACTGTCGTAGCGAGAGAAATGCCCATCACGACCCGAATGCCGGCCATCCAGGAATTGGGCAGGTACTTCGGGATGTCGAACGACGCGTCCCCAGTAGCGTAAAGAGTCAACCCGCTTCTCTATCACGACTGCTCAACGATTTCTTCTCTCCGGAGCCAAAACAATGAAAATCCAATGGACACCCTCGCTCAGGGTGAAAGAAGCGCTGGCGATCTGCGGTTCCCTAAGCCATCCGGGCAAGATGCCCTGCCACGGCTATGCGCTTCCAGCACAGAAATGCAGGCTCGGCAGTTTCCTGCAGCAGCTCCCGAAAGCCGTTTGTCATTACTGTTATGCGCTGCGCGGCAGGTACGTATTTCGAAAAGTCCAAGCTGCGATGGAACGGCGTATAGAAAGCCTCACTGATCCGCGTTGGGTGGATGCCATAACCACGCTCATCCACCGCTCAGGAGACCGGTACTGATTCCGGAGATCTGCAGAGCCTGGAACACCTCGAGAAGATCATTCAGGTCTGCAAGAATCTTCCGCGGGTGAAGTTTTGGCTGCCTACCAGGGAGTATCAAACGGTGGAGGCCTACCGGCGTACCGGTGGCCGAATTCCATCGAACCTCTGCATTCGTCTTTCCGCGCACCTCGTCGATGGCAAGCTCCCTCTCGCATATGGGCTACCGGTGAGTACCGTATCTTCTGAGGAGGACAGCATTCCTTGCGGGAGCCATGCCTGTCCGGCACCAAAACAGAACAACCAATGTGGCGGGTGCCGAGCGTGTTGGGACCCGTCGATCAGAATCGTGAGTTATCCCCTCAAGTGGACGGCGTCCGGGTTCCGCCGAGGTACGCGATGAGGGCCAGGGGCCCTGTCGGAAAGCTGAGTCGAGTGAGGCTTACGAAAGAAGACTGGCTGGAGATCTACTATGCACTTCACACCAAAGTGACTCTAATCGCAACATACGGTACGGAAGATGAGCCCGGCCAGGATCAGGCATGGATTCGAAACCTGCGTCGAACCATGGCCAAGATAGGACCCGATGGTGTACGGGCAGCTTTGCGCGGAGTAGCCAAGGCAAAGTAGGGCGGACCTCCGCTGCTCCTTCTGACATCTTGATACCGAAAAGGCAGATCCGGGCCGCTGGTCAACGCGCCAGCGGCCCCTTTTTCAAACGTACGTCCGCCATTCTCTTTTTTCATATGAACTTCGCCCACAAATACGTGATCTTCATGAAAGGCGACACTCTTGATGAAATGGCCGAGGAGGCGCTTCACTTTGCCTACATTTTCGTCATGCGAGCACTCCAAGAACACCGTAGCCAGGGCCGGAACGGGGAGTACGAGGCCTTTGCATTAGAACTCCTCGCGATGCTCCAAAGGCACCGATACCTCTACACCAATCCGCCTGAGGCACCCTCGCCGTTTTGAATATTAGGGCGTGAATCGCGGCAGGAGCAGGGTGCAATTACGCACTAAAAAATGGCTCCACTGCGCAGCCTGAATCACTTTTCTGCATATTTCACACCTGTTTTCGAGAGCAGGGTCGCTCAAAAGCTCCCCTTAAACGCTGCTTAATTCCGCCGGTGAATAACCCCCATATGAGGCAGTTGCAAACACGGCATATTTTGCTTTTCCGCATCCTTCGAGACCATTGTTTGTTCTTAACCCGAAGGCAAATTGAGCGTGTTTTGACCCTGCCCACAAATTCGACGAATAAGGAGCTCCTGTGGCTGCAGTCCGAGAGATACCTCGCGCGGAGGTACCGTGCGGACACCTTCGGACATTTTCAAACGCCGCTGTATTACCTGGGGTCCTTGGGGTGGCACATCGTTGGCAATCCAATGGACGACTATAAAGAGTACCGCCTTCAGATCCAACGACGAGCAGAGCACCAGATGGATCATAGGCTGTCAATCTATGACGTGTTTCTCAAGTTCATCTTGGAAGGGGAGGTTAAGCGGATCATTGATAGCGAAGACAAAGTGTGGCAGGAGGCAATAAACTTCGGCAATGTTCCTGATGGCTGGATACACTTCAACAACGGCGGCGCTTTTATCGAGGTTGATCGGGATACGGAACGGCCAACCGTTCTGAGGAAGAAATTCGAGAAATACATCGCGTTCAAAGAATCGGGTGGGTACCGTAACTTGTTTCCGGAGTGCGCGTTCAAGGTCTTGCTGTTTACGACCACTGAAGAGCGAATTGAATCACTGGAACAGATCACGACGTCGGACGATATCTGGTTTTGCACCATGGAGGAGTTCTTACGGGAGCCGTTAAACCATGCGCACTGGTTCGCTTTGCGCGGCTTTTATGCTCTATCTGCTATTTCAAAAAAGGAAGTGTAAGAACTGCGGCAAGCTCTCGCACAAAGATGTTCTTTTCTGTTGGCTGTGTGGCTGTTCATTTGATCATCGGATCTGCGTTTCCGGCCACAAGAATCCGCCATGGGTTCGGCATTGCTTGACCTGCGGTAAAGACCGCTCCCTGATGTCCCAGCCTCACACGTCCAAAGACTTGTCGTTCGTCCGACACCCCACCAGACATTCCACGTATCTTCCCGGACGCCAAAAGGCCCATTCAGTTTTTGCCTGGTTGGCGGTTTGTGCCGGTATCGCGATCCTCTGCTATGTGGCGTTAGTTATCACGCGCGGAATATGAAAAACAGTACCCCCCTCACGCTATCAGCGCTGCTACCCGGTTTTGTCGCTTACTTGAGCTCGGAGCGTCGTTTTTCCGCGGGTACTGTTTGCAAGTACCGCGAAAACATCTTGTGGATCATTCGGCACCGGGGCGACGCCACTGTGGGCGACATCGATTTCCAATGGATCGTTAATATCAAGTCCCATCTCATCTCGAACGGCGCGGGCTCTTCGCGAGTGGCGGGGATCACCTATGCTCTCAAGAACGCCCTGGCATTTGCCAGAGATGTCCTCTCCGTGCCAGTGATGAATGTGGCGCTCATCCGAGCGCCGGGAGCTGCGCGCCGACAGGTCGTCTACCTGACCCCCGATGAATACAGCGAGTTTGTTGAAGCCATTCCCTTGTACACGGGATTTGGCCACCAGCGGTTATCTCAGTTTTGTTTTCGAGCTCTCGTAGAAACGCTTGCCGCAACGGGCATGCGCATATCGGAGGCTCTCTCATTGAATACCGACACAGTCGATCTTTCGAAAGGGGAGGCAGTTATCATCGGCAAGGGAAACAAACAGCGCACCGTGTTTTTTACGGAGCGCGCACTCACTTGGATCAATCGGTACCTGGCTCTTCGGAACGATGCGAATCAGCCGTTATTCGCAAGTATAAATGGCCGCAGACTCCAAGTTACAAGTGCGCAAGCGATGTTCCGACGGACAAATGGACCCATATTCCAACGCACTGGTAAGCGCATTACGCCGCATATCCTGCGGCATACCGCTGCAACGAATCTTCTGCAGCGCGGATGCCCTGTCGGGCACATCAAAGAGATTCTGGGACATCAGAACTTGGAGACGACCTGCCGCTTTTACCTCGGGCAACTCACGAAGGCTGAGGTCAGGCGAGCTTTTGATGTGTACATGCACTATCATGCACTATGAAGACCCTGCTCCCGAAGTGCTGCGACCACCCGCGACGGTTGACACGCTTCCTCGCAGAGCTACACTTAGTGCATAACCTTAACAACTCCATTGAGCCAGTGACCGCTGGATGCCCTTGTTAGGTGTGCGGTTCTTTCCTTAACAATCAATCAACAAAGGTGTTAAGGAAAGTCCAAAAACACTTCGCCAATCATTTCTTTTTAGAATTTGATTTCGGCTGTTTCAGTGCTGGTTTTTCCGCATTCTTATGCGGATATGAGTGAAACGTCCAGAAAGCTGCACGTATGTGTTTCTTTCAGCGACATTTTACTCTAAATAAGGCCATCACCCGAAACACACAAGATGTCAAATTTCTAGAGTCGGTACGGACGCAGTGCATTGAGGTATGGAATCGGAAGAGTATGCGGGGGTCGAACCTCGGACTCTTTCGCAGCTATACCGCAAGAATCTGCTATCAGCCGTGAGTGTTGATCGATGGACTTCAAAGATCGATCCGTTCCGAGAACGTAACTCGGTTCTATTCAGGGCAACGAAAAGCATACAACGGTCACTTCCTTTTTGGAGTGACCGTTTTATGTTTCCCAATAACTCTGCCGGCGCGATCGTCCCGCTCAGCGTGGCACCTTTAGGCCCTTCCTTTGCGGCAGAAGGCGAGCGGCAGGCGACGATCCGCGAGCTGATGCCGTACTTCCTCGGCTATGGCAAGGTGGAACTGCGTTGGGCTGCCGGGACGCTGGAAAAATATGAGGACGCGATGGGCTGGGTCATCCGCTGGCTCGGCGAGATCCCGCCGGGGCGCATCACCAAGCAGCACATACTCCTTATTAAGGCCGAATGCGCCAAGCGGAACGTCGGGCCGAACAGGATCGCCCACATTCTCGCGGCACTGAAAGCCTTCCTGCGCTTCTGCCAGCTTGCGGTTGGCATCCAGACGATGGACGTGCGGGAGATCCATTTCCCCCGCATTCCCAGGCGCGAGGTGACGTTCTTGACGCCCGACGAGATCCAGCAATATGTAGGGGCGATCCCCGTCCGGACCGGGCCGCGCTCCTTCGATATGAAGTGGCTCTGCTTCCGGACGCTAGTGGAAGTGCTCCTCGGCACCGGCATGCGGATCTCCGAGGCATTGTCGCTCAAGCGCGCGTCCATCAACTTCCAGACGGGGGAGGCGACGATCATCGGCAAGGGCAACAAGGAGCGCGTGGTGTTTTTCAGTCCTAGGTCACTCAACTGGGTGAAAGAATACGTGACGCGGCGCCAGGATCGGGGGGAGGCGCTCTTTGTGGTGGGCCAGCGCGGCAATGCTCTCCAACGCGAAACTGCACACGCCTGGTTCCGCCGGTTCCGCAACTCGATCCGCTTTCCGAAGCCCGTGACCGCGCACATGCTGCGGCATACGGTCGCGACGACACTCCTCTTCAATGGGTGTCCCATTGGGCATATTAAGGAGATCTTGGGCCACGACCGGCTGATTACCACGTGTAACTTCTACTTGGGTGTGGACAAGCGCGCGGCGAAGAAGGCGCATGGCAAGTACTTGGATTATGAGGCGGAGGAGTCGGGGTCCAGCGCGGCCACAGCCAGTCAAGAGTTCCCATCTAACTTTAGCTCTTCGGTTTGAAAAAGGTGGATGGCGGCCATCGTGTTGAATATGCCCGAGACCACATGGCTTGGGTCCAGGTGGCCTAGCGTCCGTTACCCTGCGGCGGAGCCCGCATTTCCAAACAGATTGCTCGACCACCTGGTGTGTCTGCATCCTCGATGTAGACGGAATTGTGACGGCCTGTGCTACTTAGCTGTAGAAGGTTTCGACCCCACTCTCGGCATACCGATCTGGACACCAATAACAAACATTTCCAAATCTACCACCGAAAATTTGTCGATTTCGCTCGCTCCTCGTTCGACGTTAACGTGAGGCTAGGACAACCGGTCGAGACCACCAACGACCGTTTCCGAAGTGCTGGATTGAACAACCCCACGCCGAGCTAGCAAAGAACGTCGACCGTGAATTCTCCCGGCGCTTCGAAATAAAACGTCCACAAGCCCAGCGTGCTACTGATCGCCCTGCGTCGCATCGCGGAAGCGCGAGGCGGCATTGCCAAGGTGTCCAAAGCCGCCGGCATCGAGCGCGATGCTCGTGTTGGTCGGACACTCCTGTCCGACGTTTTTATTTTCTCATAGCTGATAGCTGACGGCTGAGAGCTACCCGCCTTATTGGCCCGCGCGGAAATCCTTGCCTTTCGACCCTGGTTGCCGTGACCAAAGCATTAGGATTGAAGCTCACGTCGAGCGGAACAATAAGTCTCTCTGCGCGAAGGCGCGTCCCGGTTTTTGGTTGGATATACTTTGACGGCGAGGAGAGCCTACCCGCCAGCATGCTGTCCAAGCTCACTATCGAGAATTTTCGCTGTTTTCAGAGATCAACCATTCCCTTGAAGCAACTTGCGATTGTCGTGGGTGCCAACAACGCAGGCAAGTCCACCGTGATCGAGGCACTCAGGCTTGTTTCTCTGGTTGCTAACCGACTAGGTCGGTTACCGTTCCACCCAGTGCCTGATTGGCTGGAACTCCCTAAGGCTTACCGGGGAATGTCGCCGTCAACCGAAGGACAACCATTGAAGTTCCGCGGTGTGTTCCACCAGTACAATGAGCCGCCGGCAAAAATCCGAGCCGCATTTGAAAATGGCTGCTCGATAGACGTCCATTTGGGGGAGGAAGGGCGGTTGCATGCAGTGTGCTTCGATGCCGATGGCCACCTCGCCACGACGCA
>WNGL01004496.1_pt1 | contig 26894 bp, 25 predicted proteins | sample 5400591 | NCBI WGS metagenome assembly WNGL01 (sample SAMN13153377, study PRJNA577476) | soil metagenome | isolation source: 80 cm soil or saprolite under Garry oak tree replicate 1 | place: USA:California | collected 2016-06-15 | reverse complement strand
ACCTGCGGAGCTCCGGTTTTCCCCATGTTCAAACTTCGATCTATCTCTGCGCGCGTCATTCTGACCATTTCGCTGACCGTCGCTGTGGCTTGCGGGATCCTGGGAACTTTTTCGATTGTTCAACAGCGCTCGTTGATGCGGCTCGCGCTCGACCAGCAGCTCAAGCTGCAATATGACAGCGTCATGGCCGCCCTCGACTATGAAGGGCGCGCTGCGCTGGCGGTCAGTGCCGTCATCGCTAATCTGCCACCGGTGGGAGACGCCATCGCCAAAGGCGAGCGCGACCCGCTCATGACGCTGCTGCAAGGATCCCTGGCGGCGATAAAGCCGCAGGGCATGCCGCTGATCAGCTTCCAAACGCCGCCCGCTACCAATTTCTTCCGTATTCACGAGCCCAAGATCTTCGGCGATGACATCTCCGCGCGGCGCAAGACCGTGGTGGAGTCGAACGCGACGGGCAAGCCGATTGTCGGCGTCGAACCCGGGCGGGATTCGCTGGGTGTTTTCGGCATGACGCCGATCATGCGCGACGGCAAGAGCATCGGCGTCGTCGACATCGGCGTTTCCTTTGGCAAGCCGTTCGTCGACAACGCCAAGCAGCGCTTCGGCGTCGATCTGGCGGTGTATCGGTTCGACGGCAAGGGTTTCGCAAGCATCGCGTCGACCCTTGGCGACAGCTCGGCCGCCACCCAGGACGAACTCAAAGGCGTGTTTGATGGCGCAGCTCTGCGTCGGGACGCCACGCTCAACGGCCATCCGGCCGCGCTCTATCTCGGGCAGATCAAGAACTATGCGGGACAGCCGGTCGCGGTGATCGAACTGGTCAAGGACACCACCGAATACGAGGCGGCGGCAGCGAGTTCGCAGCGTAGTCTCATTCTCGGCACGCTCGCCATTCTTGCCGGCGCCGCCTTGTTGGCGTTCCTGCTCGGCCGCGGCCTGTCGCGGCCGTTGGCGGCGATCACCACCGTAATGAACCGCCTCTCGAGTGGCGATACCGATGTCACGATTCCCGGCAGCGAGCGAAAAGACGAACTCGGCAGCATGGCGGTGGCGCTCGACGTGTTCCGCCGCAACATGATCGAGGCGCGCACGCTGCGCGAGGCGCAGGAGGCTGCCAAACATCAGGCCGAACTGGAGAAGAAGGCCCTGCAGCGCGAGATGGCCGACCGCTTCGAATCCGACGTCAAGGGCGTGGTCGGCGCGGTGGCGCGGGCAACCCAGGACATGCAGCGCGTCGCCGGCGAGATCACGACAAGCGTCAACGGGACTTCGGCGCGGGCCGCCGCCGCGGCCGCCGCCTCCGAGGAGGCATCGGCCAGCGTCGGCACGGTCGCCACCGCTACCGAAGAGCTTGCCTCTTCCGTCACCGAGATCGGCCGCCAGGTGACATTTTCCAGCGGTGTTGCCGATCAGGCCGTGGCCAAGGCCGCGCAAACCACCGAAATGGTCAGAAGCCTTGCCGCCGCCGCAGAAAAGATCGGCGATGTGCTGCGCCTGATCGGTGCAATCGCCAGCCAGACCAACCTGCTGGCGCTTAACGCGACGATCGAGGCGGCGCGGGCCGGAGAAGCCGGCAGGGGTTTTGCCGTCGTCGCATCCGAGGTCAAGGAACTCGCCAGTCAGACCGCAAAGGCAACCGAGGAGATCGCCGGACAGGTCACCGCGATTCAGTCCGCTACCGGCGATTGCGTCCTGGCGATCGACGGCATCAGCGCCACCATCCGGGAGATCAGCGGGGTCGCCACCACAATCGCTTCTGCTGTCGAGGAACAGGGCTCGGCGACGCGCGAGATTGCGCGAAGCGTGCAACAGGTTGCCGCCGGCACCGGCGAAGTTTCGCGCAACGTCGCAGGCGCCAGCGAGGCCGCCGACCAGTCGCGCGCCCTGGCCGACAACGTCCTGGTCGCATCCGGCGACCTCAGCCAGCACGCCACCGCGCTGTTCAAGAGCGTCGATACCTTCCTCGCCGGGCTGCGCAACGCCGCATAGGCGGCACGCTCCACCTTCCGCTCCGCGGGCGCGTGCTCTAGTCTGGTCCGCTCAACTGCATCGTCGGAAGATACGGACAGGCGGGGATGACGGGTACGACAAAGCGACTTGAGAAAAAAAGCGCTGGCAAAAACAACGCGGCAAAAGCGACCCGCGCGGGGTTTTCGGACCCCGCGGTCGATGCGGTTTTCAACGCCTATCCGAAACCGATCAAGGCAAGATTACTGGCGTTGCGCCGGCTGATCTTCGACACCGCAAAGACCACAAAGGGTGTCGGCGCACTGCAGGAGACCCTGAAATGGGGACAGCCGAGCTATCTCACCGCGGAGACGAAAAGCGGCAGCACGATCCGGATCGACCAGGTGAAATCCGCCGCCAACCAGTATGCGGTCTATTTCCATTGCCAGACCGATCTGGTCGAGACTTTCCGCGAGCTATACCCGACGGAATTCAGCTATGGCGGCAACCGAAGCATTCTGCTGAACGCGGACGATGACGTTTCCGAGCCGGCGCTTCGGCACTGCGTGGCGCTGGCGCTGACCTATCATCTGAACAAGCGCAAGGCTGCGCGTGACTCGTAGATCCGGATGAAGCGAAGCGAAATCCGGGGATGAATGTGGCGCCGACCCCGACAGCCGGCTACTTGCATCCTGCTACGCTTGCGCTATAGAGTGGTCCAATGAATCCCCGCCTGATTCTCACACTCCTCCTGCTGTCCGCAGCCATTGTCAGTTCCACCGCCGCGCCGGCGCAGGACAAAGGCAGTGTCGACCCCAAGCCGCTGCCGCCGCTGGCCAATCCCAAAGATCCCAAGCTCGGCGCAAAGGAGCTGTTCGGCCGCAAGATCCTGCCAGCGGCGATGCCGACGCGCGTGGTCGGGTTCTACGCCAAAGGCTGCATAGCGGGGGCGGAGGCGCTGCCGATCGATGGCGAGACCTGGCAGGTGATGCGGTTGTCGCGCAATCGCAATTGGGCGCATCCCAAAATGGTCGCGCTGCTGGAGCGGTTGGCGGCCAAGGCGCATAAGGATGCAGGCTGGCCGGGGATATTGGTCGGCGATATGTCACAGCCGCGCGGCGGTCCGATGTTCACCGGGCACGCCAGCCATCAGGTGGGGCTGGACGCCGATATCTGGCTGACGCCGATGCCGGACCGGCTATTGTCGCGCGACGAGCGCGAGGAGATGTCCGCGGTCATGATGGTGCGATCCGACCGTCTCGACATCGATCCGCACGTCTGGACGCCGGACCATCTCACGGTGATCCGTGCCGCCGCGCAGGAGCCGAGCGTGCAACGGATCTTCGTCAACGCCGCGATCAAGAAAGCGTTGTGCCGCGAAGCCAAGGGCGATCGCAGCTGGCTCTCCAAGGTCCGGCCGATGTACGGCCACGATTATCATTTCCATATCCGCATCAGATGCCCTGCCGGCAGCGGCGAATGCGAGAGCCAGCCCGAGCCGAAGGAAGGCGAAGCCTGCAGCACTGCCGATCTCGCCTACTGGTTCAAGGATTCGGTGCTCCATCCGAAGCCGCCGGAAAAACCGCCGAAGCCGAAGCCGCCGATGACCCTGGCGCAAATGCCGGCCGCCTGCCGCAATGTATTGGCCGCGCCGGACCCCAGGCAATAACAGCCAGCAGCGCGAAGCCTTTGCTACGCCTGAACAATGCTGTAAGCTCGAAGCTGCGATGTCTGGACGGATCGTAAGTCCGCCGGATTGACGGAACGGCGCTTCCGCCTGTCGCATTCCACCTTCACCAACGCCTGATTTGCGCGCGGATCGCGCCGCGAACATGCATGGAGCGCCACGATGCATCGTCTTGCCGGACTTTTCGCCGCTTTCACGATCCTGACCGGATCGGCCACCTCGCCTGCGCTTGCGCAGGACAGGAACCTTACCGTGTTTGCCGCGGCTTCGATGAAGAACGCGCTCGACGACATCGACGCCGCCTATACCGCCAGGACCGGCGTCAAGATCGTCGTCAGCTATGCGGCAAGCTCGGCACTCGCCAAACAGATCGAACAGGGCGCGCCGGCGGATATATTCCTGTCCGCCGATACCGACTGGATGGATTACGCTGCGGCCAGGAAGACCATCAACGAGCCGACGCGGGTCAATCTGCTCGGCAACAGTATCGTGCTGATCGCACCGAAAGATTCGGGGATCGACAATGTGACGATCGGACAGGGCTTCGATCTGGCAAAACTGGCCGGCGACGGCAAGATTGCCACCGGCGACGTGAAGGCGGTTCCGGTCGGCAAATACGCCAAGGCGGCGCTGGAAAAACTCGGTGCATGGCAGGCCGCGGAGCCAAAATTCGCGATGGCGGAGAGTGTGCGCGCGGCGCTGACCCTGGTGGCGCGCGGCGAAGCGGCACTGGGAATCGTCTATTCGACCGATGCCAGGGTCGAACCCGGCGTGAAAATCGTCGGCACCTTCCCGACCGATTCCCACCCCGCCATCATCTATCCGGTCGCGGCGACGACGACCGCGAAGGCCGAAGCTGCCGACTATCTCGCCTTTCTGCGCTCCTCGGCGGCAAAAGCGGTTCTCGAAAAATACGGATTCACGTTCCTGATCCGCCCCACCTCCTGACCGCGTGTTCGAACTCTCGCCAACGGAATGGACGGCGATCCAGCTCTCGCTGCGGGTTGCCGCGGTGGCGACGCTGGTGGCGACGCCGCTCGGAATTGCGATCGCGTGGTTGCTGGCGCGGCGCGATTTCTGGGGCAAGGCCGTCGTCGATGCGCTGATCCACCTGCCGCTGGTGTTGCCGCCGGTCGTGACGGGTTATCTGCTGCTGCTGACCTTCGGCAGGCGTGGCCTCATCGGCGCGTGGCTGGCGGACCATCTCGGCATCGTGTTCGCATTTCGCTGGACCGGTGCGGCGCTGGCCTGCGGCATCATGTCGTTTCCGCTATTGGTGCGGCCGATCCGGTTGTCGATCGAAGCCGTGGACCGAAGGCTGGAGCAGGCGGCGGGCACGCTGGGCGCAGCACCCTGGCGGGTGTTCACGACGGTTACGTTGCCGCTGGCGCTGCCGGGCGTGCTGGCCGGCATGGTGCTGGGCTTTGCCAAAGCGATCGGCGAATTCGGCGCGACCATTACCTTCGTGTCGAATATTCCCGGCGAGACCCAGACCATTTCCTCGGCGATCTATTCGCTGATCCAGACGCCGGATGGCGATACCGCGGCGCTGCGGCTGGTGGTGGTTTCGGTGGTCATCGCGATGGCGGCGCTGGTCGCCTCCGAATGGTTCGCGCGGCGCGCCTTGCGGCGCCTGCATGGAAACTGATCATGCTGCGCGTTGACGTCTCAAGACAGCTTGGCGAATTCTCGATCGAGGCCTCGTTCTCCAGCGAGGGCCGCGTCACCGGGCTGTTCGGCGCCTCGGGCGCCGGCAAGACCTCGCTGATCAACATGATCGCGGGATTGCTGCGGCCCGACCGCGGCAGCATCGTCATCGACGGCGAGACGCTCGACGATACCGCTGCACGCGTGCACGTCCCGGCGCATCGACGGCGGATCGGTTACGTGTTCCAGGATGCCCGGCTGTTTCCGCATCTCGACGTGCGGGACAATCTCGACTACGGGCGGCGAATGAACCGCCTGGCCGACGATCCCGCGCAGCGCGCACGCGTCACCGATCTGCTCGACATCGGCGGCCTGCTGGATCGCCGTCCCGGCCAGCTGTCCGGCGGCGAGCGCCAGCGCGTGGCGCTCGGACGCGCGCTGCTGGCGCAGCCGAGATTGCTGCTGCTGGATGAGCCGCTGGGGTCGCTGGATGAAGAGCGCAAGGTGGAGATCCTGCCCTATCTGGTGCGCCTGCGCGACGAGGCCAATGTACCGATGGTTTATGTCAGCCACGACGCCGCCGAGATGCGTCAGCTGGCGACACAGGTCGTGATGCTGAAGCGTGGGCGGGTCATCGCTTTCGGCGGAGGCGAGATTTTGCCTCTGGCGCCGTCGCCGGGCTGACCCGAAAGCCGATACTCCTCACTCAAACAAAAAGATGGAGCGAGATGACGATTCGAAGAAAAGTCATCCCGCTCTCGTCTAACGTTTGCTGATGCTTTTGGGCGCAGTCCAGGTGATTGAAAAGGTCACGGGGGTGAACGAATATGGCGGATTGGCTCACACGGACTATTCGGGCTGCCGGAGTTGAGCGCGCGCTCGAGGCTGGCCAGGTTCTCTTCCGTACCGGACAACGGACCGCAGGCCTTTATGAGGCGATCACCGGAAACGTCCGGCTCGTGCGCGTGGACCGCGCCGGGCGCGAGGCCGTGCTTCATGTCGCCGTGGCCGGGGAGACGCTCGCCGAAGCCTCGCTATTCGCGTCGGCTTATCACTGCGATGCGATTGCGATGACTGCTGCCGTCGTGCGGCTCTATCCCAAAGCATTGGTGCTCGGTGAATTCGAGCGCAATCCCAAGGCAGCGCAGGCATTCATGGCAATGCTGGCGCGCCAGGTCATGAACCTGCGCGCGCGCCTTGAACAGCGCAATATTCACTCCGCCCGCGATCGCATTTGGCATTATCTGGCGCTTAACACCGGAGCCGACGGACGCACCGTCAAGGTGACCGGCACGCTGAAGAACCTTGCAGTCGAACTCGGTCTCACGCATGAGGCGCTATATCGGACACTCGCGGACATGGCGGGTGCCGGCGAGATCGAGAGGCTGGACGGAAAGATCAGGCTGGCAAAGCCTTCGGTATGATCAGGATCATATGTGTATCCCTGCGCCATGGCGTATTCAGGCGACAAGGGCACGTTCAGAAATGAGGTCGATCATGTCTTTATGGTCATGGAAGGCCGGCCTGGCCGGCGTAGCGATTGTTGCGGCGACTGCCTATGCGGCAGCGCAAATGCCTGACCACCCGCGTATGCACGGGCAGACGAACCCGGGCGATCCCGGCCAGCAACAGATGATGCCGCAGAACGGCATGCAAGGCCGGATGATGCACGGCCAGCATGGCATGGAAGGTGGGATGGGCCAGCACGGCATGATGATGGGAGGCGAAGCTTCCGGTCAGCCTGTCAGGCCCGGACAAGAGGCCTTCGGCACGATTCAGGAGATCGTGCGAATACTGGAGGCCGATCCAGCGACCGACTGGTCGAAAGTCAATATCTCGGCGTTGCGCGAACACCTGATCGATATGGACCAGGTGACAATGCGCGCCGCGGCGGCCGAGCGCGCGCTCGACGATGGTATTGAGATCGCGGTAACGGGCGAGGGCCGCACGCTTGATGCAATCAAGCGCATGATCCCCGCGCACGTGCATGAGCTTGGCCAGCTCGGCTGGAACGCCAAAACGGAAGACCTGCCGAACGGCGTCAAGCTTACTGTCACCAGCACCGATGCCAAGAAGGTCGCCAAGCTCAAGGCTCTCGGCTTTATGGGGATCATGGTGCAAGGATCGCACCATCAGCAACACCACCTCATGATGGCGAAGAGTGAGTTCACCCACTAACGAAAGCGGGATGACTTTTCTTCGAATCGTCATCCCGCTCGAACCGGTACCCACCCATCGGGTCGTGGCCCGAGGGCATGCTTTTCCGGATCATGCCTTAGCCGAGGCGCGATGACCGGCGTCGCCCGCTTTGCAACAAAGCGGTTGGTGGGGTGGCTCACACAATGCAGCCAGCAATGGGGCCAGATCCCACTTCCGTCCCCCGCTTGTCCTGATAGGATGGGCACCCTTAATCGCGTCCAAAGCCTGTTTTAAAGTCGAATATTTTTTGAGGGAACATTTCATGACCGCAGCCGCACGAGTAGGCGGAGCAACGGTTCTTTCCTTCCTTTTCGCCGTCGCTCCCGCGCACGCCCTTGAACTCAACCAGGCCATCGAGAACTGCCGTAGCACCGTCGGCAAGCCGATCGTCATGGCTTGCATGCGCGGAGGCGGCGGAAGCCTGGAAGCCTGTCGCGCAAGCGCCAGCCCCAAGGTCAAGGCATGTGTCCATAGCGCGATGTTGGCCTCGCGGCCCAAGGCGGCGCTGTTCGATGCGACGAAAGTCTCCGCGCCCAAGCCCGCCGAAGCCGCAGCAGATGCTGCGGCATTGGCCAACAAGGCGCCTGCGAGTCTCGTTGCCCCTCCGCGCACGATCTCGGACGTCGCGGCCATCCTCGATCAGCAAAAGCCCGATGCCGCGAGAATTGCCGACCTGACGGCGACCGCCGATGCTGCCGTGCCCAAGGGACTGAAAGGCCTCGAACTGGCCGATTTTTACTACAAGCGTGGCCAGGCGCGATCGCTGCTCGGCCGGTCGGATGACGCGGTTGCCGACGCCGAACTGGCGGTTAGCAACGGACAGGGCAGCGACTACAAAAACGTCGGGAGCCGTTACGAGCAATTTCTGATGCGTCGGCTTCGCGAGGTCGGCCAGCTCAAGCGGGCAAATGCATTGCTGTTCAAACAGATGGCCGCCTTTGCCACGCAAGGCAAAGGAAGGCTGTTTAGCCTGAATCACGAACTCACGGTTGGCTATATCAGAAACGGTGACACCAACGCGGCGGAAAGCTATGTCGCGCGCAATCGAACGCTGCTCGCTGAAGCGCAGCGTTGGCCGAGTTTTTCGATCTATGGCACGATCTGGCAGGCGACAATCGAGGACGGCAACGCCCGCGTTGCGGAATCGCGCGGTCGTTTTACAGATGCTGAGACCGCGTATCACAAGGCGTCCATCTTCTATACAGCGGCGTTGAAGACCCTTTCACAATGGGAAAGCAAACCGCCCGAGGGCGACATCGAGCGCGGCGTTGACTGGGCGCTCGCCCAGGAGGGCCGTGTCAAGGTCAAGCAAGGACGGGTTGGCGAAGGCGAAGCGGACGTGCGACGGGCTCTGCTCAGCCGTTTAAGCAAGTCCGGGAAGTTTCATGCCGATACTGCCGGCATCCTTGCTGTGCTGGTTTTCGTGATTCAGGAGCAGGGACGATATCAAGAGGCTGAACAGCTTCAACGCCAGGTGATCGACATTTATCGGGGACTGGGGTTTGGCGTCGATTCAGGGCAGATGGTCGGCGCCCAGGTGTTCCTCGCTCAAATTCTCAATCTTGAGCGACGATACGACGAAGCCAGCAAGCTCTACGACCAGATCGACATCTGGACCGTCAAGTGGGAACCGTCGCGTCGCGAGGCCATCAGCGGTGGACTGGCGCGCGTTTCCATCATGCTGACGCAAGGCAATTACGATAATGCGCTCGAAATTGCCCAGCGCACCTTCGACCGTGAACGCGACAGGTCGGGTGACAAGAGTTTCAACACCGCCCTCACCCGCGGCTTTTTGGCCGTTGCGCTTGCCCGCAAATCCAAGACGACGGAAGCAATGGAGGCGTTCAAGGTATCGATTCCAGTTCTGCTGACGGCAACCGGCGGCAGCGATGACGACAGCGGATCGACCGCAGCCGCGCGCGAGGGGCGCGTTCGCTTTGTGATAGAGGGCTACCTCCGCACACTCGCGCTCAATCCGTCGATTGGCCCGGCCAATGTCGCCGAGGAGACCTTCGGTTATGCGGACGTGTTGCGCGGCCAGTCGGTTCAGCGCGCGCTGCAGGCTTCATCCGCCCGCTCGGCAACTGATAATCCCGAACTGGCAAAACTGGTGCGTGCGTCGCAGGACGGCGAAAAGCAGATCGGTGCGGCCGTCGCCACGCTGAATAATCTGCTGGCATTGCCTCCGGCCGAACGCGAAGAAAAAGCCCTCAGGGCGACACAGGCCGAGATCGCCGCGCTGCAGACCGCGCGAACGCAAACGCTGAAAGAGATCGCCAGGAAATTTCCGCAATATGGCAACCTCGTCAATCCGCCGCCGCCGAACGCGATCGATCTGCAGAAGCAACTCACCGATGACGAGGCGTTGCTCTCGTTCTATTTCGGGCGATTCGACAGCTTCCTATGGGTGGTCAGAAAGGATAGTCCAATCCAGTTCGCGCGGATCAGGATGACGCTCGGCGATCTCAATGCCAAGGTCACCAAGCTGCGCGAAGCGCTCGAGCCAAAAGCGGCGATGATATCGGATATCCCCGCATTCGACGTGAAGCTCGCGTCGGAGCTCTATGATGGTTTGTTGAAGCCCGTCGAGGGCGGCTGGAAGCCCGCGAAAAATCTGATTGTCGTGACCAATGGCGCACTGGGTCTTCTGCCGTTATCGCTGTTGCCGACCGCGGCAGCGGAAGTGAAGACGGATGATGAACCGTTGTTTTCAAGCTACCGCAATGTGCCGTGGCTTGCCCGCACCCATGCCGTGACCATGGTACCGTCGGCATCGGCGTTGCAAACCTTGCGCAAATTACCGCCCGGCAAGGCGTCGCGGCAGGATCTGGTTGCCTTCGGCGATCCTTACTTCAGCAAGGAGCAGGCCGATGAAGCGGCAAAGGGCGACAAGCCGGTTCAGCTGGCGGATGCATCCGGAACCACGCGCGGCGCACCGTTGAAACGGCGCAGCAGTCCGCAACTCGAAGGGGCTGACAACGCCGACCTCGCGATGTTGCCGCGGCTGCCGGACACGGCTGACGAGCTGAAATCGATTGCGCTGGCGCTGCAAGCGGACCCGTCGAAGGTGCTCAATCTCGGCAAGGACGCCAACGAGAGCGCCGTCAAGAAGATGGATCTGTCGGGGTTCAAGATCGTCGCATTCGCGACCCATGGCCTGGTACCCGGCGAACTCGATGGATTGACGCAACCAGCTCTCGCTCTATCGGCGCCCTCGCTGTCGGGTTCCGAAGGCGACGGGCTCCTGACCATGGAAGAGATTCTCTCGCTCAAGCTCGATGCCGATTGGGTCGTGCTGTCGGCCTGCAATACCGGTGCCGGCGCGGGCGCCGGCGCCGAGGCCGCATCGGGTCTCGGCCGGGCGTTCTTCTATGCGGGCACCCGCGCATTGCTGGTGACCAACTGGTCGGTCCATTCGCAATCGGCGAAGGATCTCGTGACCGACCTGTTCAAGCGGCAGGCGGATGATCCGAAGCTGACGCGCGGCGAGGCGCTGCGGCAGGCGATGATGGCGCTTGCCGACGGCAAAGGTTACACCGATGCCTCGGGCAAGACTGAATTCGCCTACGCCCATCCACTGTTCTGGGCGCCCTACACGATCATCGGCGACGGCGGACGACGTTGACGCGAATCGGTGATGTCCAGTAACGTCCATACTGCAATGAATGGAGAACCATGTTCAGGCATCTTTTGACACTGACCTGCGCGGCAATTTTCGGCGCGGTGACGGCGATGCCGATTCCAGCTCGCGCGACACCGCTGATCACAGCGGAGGAAGCCGCGCTGCCGCCGCAAAAAGGCGCGATTCCGAATTCGGGACGGGGCATTACACGCGGCCCCAAAATTCAAGTGCCGGATGCGGAGGCCGGCGTGCAAACTTCGCCGATGCGTTTTCAGGTCAAGTTTCAGACGTTCGGCGGGTCGAGCATCGACCTCGAGGCATTGAAGGTCACCTATCTCAAAACGCCGGTCGTGGATCTGACACCGCGCATCAAGCCTTTCGCACTGCCGACCGGGATCGATATGCCGGATGCGCTATTGCCGCCTGGCGATCATCTGCTGCGGATCGATATCAAGGATTCGGATGGCCGTGTGTCGAGCATGAGTTTCCTGCTGAAGATAGCGCCTTAGCGCCGATGCGATGCCCGTTCTGCAACGCGGAAAAGGACGATCTGGCTCCGGTCTGCGCGACGTGCGGTCGTGACACCGCGATTCCGGAGTCGCTTATCACCGAGCGCGCCGAACTGTTGACGAAGCGCGATCGACTGCGGTCCGAACTTGCCGAGGCAAATGCACGGCTTGCGGCACGCCGCAGGCGTAAACCGGCTTAGCGTCCGATGGAATGTCCTTTTTGCGCAGAGACGATCAAGGACGAAGCAGTTGTTTGCAAGCATTGCAACCGCGATCTGAGAGTTGCCTTGCCGATCATCGCGGAGATTCAGGAGACCGTCCTCGAACTCGACCGCCTGCAGCGTCAACTCGACCGGGCCAACACCTCGCTGGCATTGTTCGACCGTCCAGCGCGGTTTCTGTTTCTGAATGGAGGCATATACGTTCTGCTGCCGTCGCTGCTGCTGCTCGCGGCTCACTACCTGGTGACGGTCGCGACGAATGTATCGCCGCTCTATTTGCGGATCGCCTCGGTGATCATTCCGATGCCGTTCGGAATGGCGGCGTTCGCGCTGAGCAAGATCGGATATCGGGGTGCGTTCGGCCTCGGTGCCTTGACCGCGGCCGTCAGCGTGACCGGCATGTTCGCGGTCGTCGCCTATCTCGATGGAACCTCGATGGTGCCCGCAACCCTGCAGGAGTGGCGGGAAACGTTTGAGTACGGCTTGAGCATCGCGCTTGCCTTCCTTACCGGAAATATTCTGGTGATACTCGTGCTCTACATCCTTCCCTCGACGATTGCATCGAGCGGGAAGCCGAACGCTGCTGCCTACCGAATGGCCCGAATGCTGGGGCAGCATGTCGGGCAGGAAACAATGCGGCGACGGGCGCGGCGCATTCAAGACCTGATGCAGACCGTAGGGCCGCTGCTCGGCGTGGTCGCGACCGCCGCAGGTTCGATCTATACCGGGCTGAAGGGCGTGTTCGGTCACTAGATATGTCCGGGGCGCTGCCTAGACGCCCCCGAACAGCGGACTCTCTTCACGCTGGCGACGCAGCCGCTGCGTACCAACAGCAGAGCGATTCACCGCTCGGAACCCGATGGCGGGACCGGCGGAAGCGCCGTGGCTTCCAGCGTGCTCCCACGAGGCTGATCGAGGTTCGATATCACAGGGGGGACGGGGCCAAAACGGACGCGATAAACCTGCAAATTCTCCATGACCCGCTGGACGTAGTTGCGCGTCTCGGCGAATGGAATGCGTTCCACCCAATCGATCGCATCTACCTTGGGATCGCGTGGATCGCCGTACTGTTTCACCCATTGCTGGACGCGGCCGCGGCCGGCATTGTAGCCGGCGAAGGTCATGATGTGGCAGCCACGATACTCGCGCAGCAGCGCGCTGAGTTCGGCCGCGCCCATCTGTGTGTTGTAGACCGGATCGGAGACCATCCGATCCCAATCGTAGGTGACGCCGAACCTTTTGGCGGTGTCGCGTCCGGCTGCAGGCGTGACCTGCATCAGGCCGACGGCTTTTGCCGGTGACGTGTCGCGCTGGTCGAACGCGCTTTCGGTGCGGGCGACCGAATAGACCACGCTGCGGTCGATTTCAGGGCCGACCGGGCTGTGCTGCGGCACCCCGATCATAGGGAAGGCGTAAAGGTCCAACGCCAGGCCGCGGGCGAGTGCTGTCTTGCCGATCTGCAGCATGGCGCGCGCATCGTTCCGGCGCGCGGTCAACTCGCCAAGTGCAACCAACGCAGCGACGTCGACGCTCTGCTCCGCGAGATCGGTCACGAAATTCCGGACGACGTCGCGCTCGCCAAGCTCATAGAGCATGTCGGCGGCGCGCACGAGTTCATCCGAAAGCGCGGGACCATTGTTCGGATCGGGCTGCAGCGGGGACCGCAGCTCAATTCTGTCAAGGCCGAGCCTGGCGCGCGCAAGCTGTCCGTAATAGGCCGTGCCATAGCGGGCGGCGGCTTCATAGTCAGCGCGCATCTTGTCGTGATCGCCGGCGGCCTCGGCGGCGCGACCGCGCCAGTAGTTCGCTCTTGCGAGCACGATCGGGTTGGCTGATCCGTCGTCGATATGAGAGAAATGCGCGCGCGCCGTCGCGGGATCGTTGCGATAGCGCAGCGCGATCCAGCCGGGCATGAAATGGAATTCTGCCCGGTAATTCTCGCTGGCCGGCAGCGCGGCGTTGCGCACGACCTGATAGGCGGTCTGGAACTCACCCAAATCGAGCAGCTTGCGGGCGAGAACCCGCCGCTCGCGCCACCATTCATCCGTGTCCTGCAGCGGCAAGATCTCGGACCGGGCTGCCAGCATCAGACGGGTCGCGTAGGCATACCGGTCGTGGCGCATCATCCAATGAATGCGGCACAGGGTGTAACCCAGATCCTGGCGGGCGTCGGTTGGAACGGCGTCGAGCAGATCGAGCGCCTTGGTCGAGCTCGCCGTGACCGCGGCGCAAGCCTTCACGATCGAGAGGTCGTCGTCTCCGAGCCGGCGCGCGGCACGCATCGCTCCCGAAAAATCCTTGGCGCCGATGCGCTTGTCCATGCGTGCCCGATGGTCGTCACGCGTGAGGATATCGCGGAACGCGTCGAGCGCATCGGCTTCGGCACGTTCCGACAGCTCATCGGAACGCCACGCCACGCTCACCTGACTTTGGGCGCCGTCACGGTCGCCGTCGGCAAGTAAAGCCCGCGCCAGCGCCAACCGGCCCTTGGCGCTTGACGGCTGATCCCCCGTGAAGCGCCGCACCGTCGCGGCATCGCTCCGATCCTGCCAAAGGCGCGCTTCCGCCCGCCGGCGCAGCGGGCCCATGCTCGGCCAATTTGGGTTGTCGGCGATGAAAGCCGAGTACCGGGCGAAACCTAGGTCACCATCCTGGTAGCGCAGGATGAACCATTCGACGAGCTTCTGGGCCACCGGATCGCCGATGGTTTTTTCGATGGCAGTCGCTTCGCCGGTTTTGCCCTTGCGGGCCAGATCGATCGCCTGCTTGACCGCCGCAAGGTCGCCGGTCAGTGGCGCGGCCGTCGCAGTCTGAGCGGGTTTTTCGACTGCGGGCGCCGGCTTGTGCCGCGCCGCCGCGACATGCTTGCTCTTCTTCTTGCTGGCGGCGTGGCGCTGATGGCCGACCTTGGTCGTCGCATTTGCCTTGCCGGCGTGCTGAACCTGCTTGTGGCGGGTGCGCGCTACCGCATCGTCAGAAAGCGCGACGAGCATGGCCAGGCTGAAAAAACAGGTGAGCGGCCGAAAGCGTCGGTTCATTCCGTGATCCTCCGCGAGCCCGGTGGCACGAACCACGAGATCGAACGACCCGTATGGCTAGAACTGCACGGAGGCTACCACACCGCCTCATCGCAACTGTCACGTTTCGGCAACAGCACGAGGAAAAACGCGGAGCCCCTTGGAACCAAAACCATTGCTCGTAAACCTGTACGAACCTGCATGTATCACCGCAGCATCACACCTTGCCCGAAGCGGCGCAAGACGTGCCGCGCGCCTAGATCCCGGCCACCGACGACCAGACCTCCGACAGCTTGCGCTTGAGCGAACCCAGCCGCGTCACGGGCACGGTTTCTTCTTCCTCTTCGGGCAGGCGAAGGCCGACGATACCGACCCTGCCGCCGCTCAGGCTGCGCGCCACCAGACCGATGGAGTCGAGCTCCAGCGACGCGCCTTCTTTCGGCGCATGATCGAGATGAACGTCGAAATAATCGGCAAGCGTAAGGTCCGATCGCTCCGGATCGACGGTCACGCCATAGGCTGTCGCAATGTCGCCAACCTTGATCTCGCCGGAGACGACAAAATCGCCGAGCAGATGCGGATCGGGCGCCGAACTCGGCAGCATGTCGACGAAAAACCGATCCAGCGCCTCGGCTTTCTCCGGCGGCGCCAACAGGTAGATGTAGTCGCCCGGAGCGACGGGGTCGGCCTCGGCGGGTGAGAGAATCCGCTGGTCGCGGATCACCAGCGTCGGCTTCGACCAGGATGGAATGAGCCCGCGCCGGAAATACAGGCTTTTCGCACTGACGGAATAGCCGACCAGCTGCTGCTCCAGCTGGCCGGGCAGATCAAGCTCCACACGCCGCGGCCCGCGATCCGCGCGCGGCAGCGCGACGTGCAGCCGCCGGGCTGCGACGGCCAACGTCCAGCCCTGCAGCAGCAGCGAGATGATGACGACGACGAAGGCGACGTCGAAATAGAGGTAGGCCTTTGACAGTCCCACCAGCATCGGGATCGACGCCAGGAAGATCGCGACCGCGCCGCGCAGGCCGGTCCAGGCGATAAAGGTCTTCTCCCGCCAGCTGAAGCGAAACGGCGCGAGGCAGAGAAACACCGCAAGCGGCCGCGCCACCAGCATCAGCACCAGTGCCACGATTACCGCCGGAATCACACTGCTCACCAGCCGCTGCGGCGAGACCAGAAGACCGAGCAGCACGAACATCACGATCTGCGCCAGCCAGGTCGCGGCGTCGAGAAACGTCACCACCGAATTGTGCGCGCGGGTCGGCCGGTTGCCGATGATGATGCCGGCGAGATAGACCGCGAGAAACCCGGAGGCGTGCGCGATCTGTGCCGCGCCGAAAATCACCAGCGCGGCGGTAGCGACAAAGGGCGCGTGCAGGCCCTGCGGCAGCGCCACCCGGTTCAGCGCCAGCACCACCAGCTTGCCGCCGGTGACGCCGACGATGGCGCCGAGCACGGCCTCGCGGCCGAATTCCAGCGCGACATGAAGGGTCGAGCTTTCGCCGATCGAAATGAGTTCGACCAGCATCAGCGTGAGGAATACCGCGAACGGATCATTGGTGCCGGATTCGACCTCCAGCGTCGCGCCGACACGCGGACGCAGGCGCAAGCCCTGCGCGTGCACCAGGAGAAACACCGCCGCCGCATCGGTCGATGCCACCACGGCGCCCACCAGCAGCGCTTCGGTCCAATTCAGATCGAGCGCATATCTGGCGACCGGTGCGGTGATCAGCGCCGTCAGCAGCACGCCGATCGTCGCCAATACCATCGAAGGCGCCAGCACCGCGCGAATGCTTTGAAACCGCGTTTTCAAACCGCCATCGAACAGGATCAGCGCCAGCGCCACCGAGCCGACCAGATAGGTGGTGCGCACGTCGTCGAACCGCAGCCGCCCGGGGCCGGAGTCGCCGGCCAGCATGCCGACGAACAAGAACACCAGCAATAATGGCGCGCCGAAGCGCAGCGCGAGCAGGCTCGACAGAATGCCGGCCATCACCAACGCCGCGCCGAGAAGAATGGCTATGCTGACTGAATCGAGAGAAGCCATGAACCTCCGCAATCATCGCAAATACCCGGAAAAATACTTGCAATCGCATCCTTATCGTCGCCACAGTTCAACGCCAACCCATTTCTGCGACCAGCGGCAATGTGCCCGATTTGCCGGCTTAACTCATTGCATTGGCGTGTTGTATCGATGGCATCGGCGCCGCGGTTGTGGGAATCTGCCCGATATTCGAATCAAGTTTATCCGACGCCGCCGGTCTGCCTTGAGATGAGATTTTGCCGATGGACCTGAATGACATCCCGGAAGTTCTGCAGTCCGCCGCGCGGTCGGCCGGCTTGGAGATCACATCGCCATGGTTCTACCTGCAGCTGGGGCTCATTCTGGCCAGCGCCGGCGTCGCATACGCCGCCGGTGCGGCGATCCGCGCCCGGATCGACCTGACCGCGCTTGCCATGGGCTGGCCGGCAGCGCTGCGACTGTTCATGCGCGTGCTGGTCGGCAGTGCCTCGACCGCGGTGTTCGCGGTGCTGATGACGCTGGCGCGCGTCATCATGCTGACGTCGACCTGGCCCAGCCGCAGCTATCTGCTCGCCGTCGCCGCCAATCTGGCCTTCGCCTGGCTCATCATCCGGCTCATCACGTCGGTCATTCGCAACGAATTTATCGTCCGGCTGGTGTCGCTGTCGGCGTGGCTGGTCGCCGCCTTGAACATTCTCGGCCAGCTCGATCCGACCATCGAAGCGCTCGACTCGGTCTCCGTCGTGCTTGGAGGTCTGCGGCTGACGCCGCTATTGCTGATCAAGCTCGGCGTGCTCCTGGCTGTGGCGCTGTGGTTGACCAACATCGCCAGCAACTTCGCGGAGAGCCGGATCACGCGATCCGGCGACCTGACGCCGTCGATCCAGGTGCTGCTGGTCAAGATGATCCGGCTGGCCCTGATGATATTTGCCGTCGCGGTCGTCATGAGCGCGGTCGGCATCAACCTCTCGGCGCTGGCGATTTTCTCGGGTGCCGCCGGTGTCGGTATCGGTTTCGGCTTGCAGAAGATCGTCGCCAATTTCATCAGCGGCATCATCCTGCTGGCGGATAAGTCGGTGAAACCCGGCGACCTCGTCACGATCGGCGACAGCTCCGGGCGCATCAGCGCGATGAAGACGCGCTATATCTCGGTCGCCGCCGGCGACGGCCGCGAATTCCTGATCCCCAACGAGGATCTGGTGACGCAGAAGGTCGTCAACTGGACCTATACCGACAAGAACACGCTGGTGAAGGTCAGCTTCGGCACCAATTACGACGCCGATCCGCGGCTGGTCTGCAAGCTGGCGATCGAGATTGCCGCGGCGGCGCCCCGCGCCATCAAGAGCAAGCCGCCGAACTGCATCCTGACCGAATTCGCCGAGGTCGGAATGAAGTTTTCGCTCACCTTCTGGATCGCCGATCCCGACGGAATGGACAATGTGAAGAGCGACGTGATGCTGTCGCTGTGGGAGGCGTTCAAGCGCGAGGGCATCCGGGTGCCCTACCCGGTGCGCGAAATCCGCATTCGCGGCGGCGCGCTGCCGGTCGAGACCACGGTCGAGGTTTCGAGCTGATGCGTATGCGCCTTGCCGCCCATCCCACCGTAGAAACACGGCGGTTCCGCTTGAGCCGGGACCACGCAGCGTCCCAACCTTGGCTTGCGCTCACAGCTCCGATCATTAAATTGGGTCTCCCAAACCGCCCATTGCAGTCCGCCGCCCGCCAAACCATGATCAGCCCATGAGCTATATCGAAGCCACCGATACCTCCCAGCGCAAGACCGGGCAGATCAAGCTGCACGGGCCGAGCGGCTTTGCCGGCATGCGCAAGGCTGGCGCGCTGGTAGCCCAGTGCCTCGACGAGTTGACCGATATCGTCAAGCCGGGCGTGCCGACCTCGCGGATCGACGATTTCGTCCGCGACTTCGCCTTTGACCATGGCGCCTACCCCGCCACCCTGATGTACCGCGGCTATCGCTATTCGACCTGCACCTCGATCAACCACGTGGTCTGCCACGGCATGCCCGGCGACCGGGTGTTGAAGGAAGGCGACATTGTCAACATCGACGTGACCTTCATCGTCGAGGGCTGGTATGGCGATTCCAGCCGGATGTATGCCATTGGCCCGATTGCCCGCAAAGCCGAACGGCTGATCGAGGTGACCTATGAGGCCATGATGCGCGGCATCGCCGCGGTGAAACCCGGCGCCACCACCGGCGACATCGGCCATGCCATTCAAAGCTTTGTCGAGCCGCAGGCCATGAGCGTGGTGCGCGATTTCTGCGGCCACGGCTTGGGCCGCATATTTCACGACGAGCCGAACATCATCCATGTCGGCCGCCCCGGCGAAGGCGTGGTGCTGAAGCCCGGCATGTTCTTCACCATCGAGCCGATGATCAAAGCCCGGCATGTTCTTCACCATCGAGCCGATGATCAATCTCGGCAAGCCGCATGTGAAGATCCTGTCCGACGGCTGGACCGCGGTGACGCGCGACCGTTCGCTGTCGGCGCAATTCGAGCATTCGGTCGGCGTGACCGCGAACGGCGTCGAAATCTTCACGCTGTCGCAACGCCACGCCGAGCAGCCGCCGACCGCGGCCTGATTTTCCGCGGGGCCACGCCGTCATTTGACAATTCGAGATTGCAAAAACTGACCGGCAGGGCATGTTGCGCCGATGTCGCCCATCATCTCGATGTGATGGACCTCCGTCGCTTCATCCGCTGGAAACATGCACTCAATACGCAACTCCTGCGCGGCGATCGTTTGTGGGGTTCCAACGGTTGTGACCATCGAGAAATAATTCAACGCGTGATCATCTTTGACAAAGCTGATGGGTATGATGGGCATGGTGCTCAGGGCCTTGGGAGCTTTCCACTCGGTTTTGACATCGGGATAGGCGAGCAGCGCAGCCAGTAGTTCCCGGATTTCCTCGTCGACAACGCGCCCGACGGATTCACGGTAGACGCGCTGGAACAAGCCTTGTGCCACATCCTCCCAGTTGGCAACGAACGGACGCATTCCGCCTGGATCGAACATCAAATGCAGCATGTTACGCGGACCGTCACGAGCAGCCATGTCGATAAAGCAATTGAAGAAGCGTGGCGCGGACTCATTGGTCATGAGCACGTTCCAGTAGCGGTCCATCACCATTGCCGGGAAAGGTTCATGCTGTCGCAGCATGCGTTGCAGGGCACTGGTGACGCTCTGCATTTCAGGCGCATTCCAGGCACCCTCGGAGTAGATCGGGGCGTAGCCGGCTGCCAGCAGCAGGGTGTTGCGGTCGCGCAAGGGAATGTCGAGCGCCTGAGCAATGACCGTCAGGGTCTGACGACCGGGAACGCTACGCCCGCTTTCAACAAAACTAATTTGCTTTTGCGACACGCCGGTATCGAGCGATAGATCGAACTGGCTTCTGCCGCGGACATCGCGCCAGTGGCGCAACAGCACACCCAGCTCGTTGGGTGGCGACCTGGTCTTGACGTTCGACGAATTCATCAGGCCCACCTCGCAACATGGTTCGAGTGATCTAGCAGAAGTACACGCCGGGCACTAACGGCATTCATTCTCTGCTGTATTGAACGGCATGGCTCGGCGCGACCCGAATCATGCCGTTCATCTCGCCTAGGCGGTAGACCAGGCTTGCGGCTTGAACCGGTCTTCGATCGGCGTGCCCGCCATGTTTGTCGTCGTGGCGGCCATCGTGGAAATGCCGACGCCTGTAATCACTTCCAGAATCTGGACCTTCGAATATCCAGCCGATGTGAACTTCTCGATATCCGCCTCGGTCACATTCCCTCTCTTTTCGAGAAGGGCTTTGGTCAGTGCCGAAAGCGCAGCGTACTTTCGGTCTTGCGGCAATTTCCCGTCACGGATGGCCTTGATCTCGCTCTCCGCGACGCCATCCTCGATGGCGAATGTGGAGTGAGCCGCAACCGTCCACGGGCACTTGATGGTGACCGCGTTGGTGAGCAGCAAGATCTGCTTCTCGCACTCGTTGAGGCTCCCGCCGTGGAAGCTGCCGAAGCTGCCAACAAACCCGTTGAGAAGAACCGGGCTATTGGCCATCGTCGCCATCACATTCGGTATGAAACCAAACCTGCTTTCCAGCGTCTGCAACGTGGGCCTGGATTTTTCCGGCGCCGATTCGATCGTCTGAAGCGTAAACCTCTGCATTTTCCCGATACCTTTATTTCTGCGTTGAACCTGGCTGCTGCTGTACATCGATGGCGCGCACTGGTTCAATTACATCGCATGTAATATTGTCGGCCCCGGCGATCACCACATCGGCGGTGCAAAGTCGGTTCGAGAGTCAGCATCGATGCCCGCAGATAGCAGCAATCCACCTGAACAATCCGGCCCCGCCGAAGAACCGCACTATCACGGCCATCGGGAGCGGCTGCGCGATCGCTTTCACGGCGCCGGGCCGGATGCCTTGAGCGATTACGAACTGCTGGAGATGGTGCTGTTCAGCGCCCGGTCGCGCGGCGACGTCAAACCGCTGGCCAAGACGCTGATCAAGAAGTTCGGTTCGTTCGCGGAAGTCATTCATGCGCCGGAGGCGCGCCTGCGGGAAGTCGATGGAATCGGGGACAAGACGGTCACCCAACTCAAGCTGATCGCGGCGGCAGCAAGCCGCATCGTCGCCGACAAGGAGCAGTTTCGCATCCTGTTTCTCGACAAGCGCAACCAGCTGATCGCCGACGAGGTGCAGCAGATCGGCACCGTGGACCACACGCCGGTCTATCCGCGCGAGGTGATCAAGCGGGCGCTGGAGCTATCTGCCACCGCCATCATCCTGGTGCACAACCACCCTTCCGGCGATCCGACACCGTCGCAGGCCGACATCCAGATGACCAAGGCGATCGTCGACATCGCCGCGCCGCTCGGCATCTCCGTGCACGACCACATCATCGTCGGCAAGAACGGGCATGCGAGCTTGAAGGGCATGCGGCTGATCTGACGCCCGGGCAAACCGCCCCCTGTTATAGACCCCACTTCCGTGTTTGGGTTAGCAGCGGAAGTCATTTGCCCGGCATGCCATTTCTCACTTTGACCCAACTGAGACACGGGGCGTAGCCGTCGTCTATCTTGCAGGAATGCCGAGAAACGTGAATATTCATGCTGGTTCGCGTGCCATCGGTAAAATCCCGTAATCGAGCGCCGCAATCAATGAGGTGTCTTGCCATGAAGAGTTATTCGCTCCCAGTGGCCGCTCGCCGATTTATCCCCAAAAGGCCCCAGCCATAACCGGCGCCATCAGACCGCAATCGGGGCGCGCCGCAATAACCGCTTAGGCGTCGATCCAGTTGATTGGACCGCGAAAGTCCCTTTTGCCGATGTCGACGCCGTTGTGGCGGAGGATGGCGTAGGCCATGGAGACGTGGAAATGGGCGTCCGGGACCGCCACCTGCAGTAGGTAGTCCTCACCGCCAATCATCTTGCCATGCCCCCAGGAGAGGCTAACCCTGCGTTCGCTGGCGCCCGCATACTGTGCTTCCTTAACGCTCTCCGCGAAATCGACGGTCTTGCGAATGCGGGCGCGAACCTCGTCGATCGTCTGCTCGTTGTCCTCGTGCCTTGGCGGCTTCTGCCCGGAAAGCCAGGCGGTAGCGCCTTTGGTGTAATCGCAGGCGCTTTGGACCTGGTAGATGAAATCCTTCATGTCGGGGGCAAGACGGCTGGTCAAGAGTACGCCGACGTCAAACCCCTTTGCCGCGGCATGTTGCTCGGCCTTGTCGAGCCAGGTCTCGAGGTTCTTCAGGGCCTGGACGCACTGTCTAATTATTGGGTAATACATGCGTCATCTCCACTTTGGCGTGACATTCCGTCGAAAGCAGTGTGTTTCGTAATCGTTGACGATGCCGACCGCCTGCATCCAGGCGTAGACGATGACGGGTCCCACGAATTGGAAACCGCGCTTCCTCACGGCATTTGAGATTGTCTCGGACAGAGGCGTTTTTGCTGGCATCGTCTTGCCGTAGCCCACTACGACGCGCTCGTTGATCACGGGTTTGCCGTCAGGCCGACATCACGACAAAACCGGCGCGTGGGAAATGCACACAGACCTCTCCGACCGCGGGATCGCTGCGTCGGATGACGATCTCATGGACGCCCGAGGCGACCAACTCGCCGACCACCGGGTCGCGTCCGGTATCATCCGGCGTGACGGTTACTGTCTGACCAGGTTTCCGGCCGATCGGATCTCCCGGATCGGGGATTACGCTGGCGATCGACGTAGCGTCCCTCGCCGCATCGAGCGCTTTTTTCGAGGTCGTTGGGCTCCGCCTGCCATGGCCGATTGCGGCAATGCGCTCGGTCCAACTCAGCAGCCTCGGAAAGCCGTCGAGCGGCACCGCCGTTGGACCGAAATTTTGTTTCAAGAACCAAATCGGATGGTAGGCGGCGAGATCGGCAAGGCTAGCGGCAGGGCCCTGCAAGAATGAGCGCTCGTCGATCAGCATCTGATTCAGCCAATCGAAATGCGCGCGCAACTGATCGAGCAGGTTCGGTACTGCCGCCATCATCGCGGCCGGATCGATATTTCGGCCGGAGAATTTGGTCCGGTCTTCGAGAAATCCTTCGGGCAACGCGTCGGGTCTCTTCGCGAACGCGATGCTAACAGCCGGGCTGAACATTGTCTTCTCGGCCCACCAGGCAAGCGCATCGGCCGCGCCGTGGCCGGCGGGATAAAAGCTCGGGGTGGGATGCCGGCGCTCGAGTTCGCGCATGATCAACTGGCTATCGCAATAGATGTCTGCGCCGATCTGCAACACGGGCGTCTTGCGGTAGCCTCCGGTCAGCGCCGTCAGGTCGGGTTTTGGCATGATGACAGGGATTTCCACCGATCCCCAGGCCAAGCCCTTCAGACCAAGACCGAGCCGAACTTTCTCCGAATAGGGAGAGATCTCGTAGTGATGCAGGATGATATCGGTCATCGAGATGGCCCTCGTTTTGGGATGATCGTTCCTCTGGATATCAAGTGCGAGTACCCTTGAATTCATTCACTCATGCTTATCCGGTTGCTGCCAATGGCCGTTTTGAAGCCGCATCGGAAAGCAAGGTAAAGAATGCAAATCAAATCGTCCTCTATGCTTTGGGCTTCTTGTGCTTTTCCCAAAAGCTCAGCGGCAAGATCTTCAATCTCTTCTAGCTCTGCGTTTTTCCATGCTTCCTCAATGTAGGTGTCATCAAGTCTGTGAATGACTGCTATTTTCATTTCCTTCCCTCAAATTGGGTGAAAACCGGATAAGCATGCATTCACCTCTTTACTCCACCACCTTCCGGTATGACCGCTTGGCGGCGATTAACCCGTCCCGGAGGGTGAGGATGTCGCAGGCGTGGAACCGGGCTTTGCTGCCGTCACCGAGCGTGCCGATAACCAGGAGTTCCACCACGACATGGTCCTCGCCGAAAGAATTCGAACGGGGTGGTAATTGACGTCGGGGAGCGCCTTAAACGCCTCCATGATCGCCGAGCGGACGGCCGTCTGCCCGGTGTAGAGGATGCCATGTGGCTCTCGGCCTCTCGTAACCTCCCAGACGCAATCGTCGGTCATCAGCGCCAACGCGCCGTCGACATCGTGTCGGTTCCACGGCTCCAGAAAGCGACCCACGAATGTGTCGTCGTAGCGCGCCATTTCGGCTCCTCTCGATCTCCCGCAAGCCGTCAGTGAGGTACTGCGCCAGCGCCGACAAACTCGGCAACGGCGCGGGTAACGGCTTCGGGCTGCTCCAACAGCAGAAAGTGTCCCGCACGAGGCAGGTCGATAACCCGGACGCGCTCGCCGAATTGCTCGCGGAGCGCGTGGCCATTGCCCGGCGGAGCCGCTTCATCATCGAGCCCCTGGATCACGAGAATCGGGGCTGTTCCGGCACCCCACCAATCTTCGAGCGTCATACCCCGGCTGGTCGCGAGGTGGGCGAGATGCACCGCCGGCCAGCATTCGACCTGCGCAAGTATTTTCGGATCCGACGCCGGCGACAGCCAGCGCGCCCCCAGCACGGTGACGCAATCGCTGCCGTTCATCTTGACTTCCGTAGCGTTGCGAAAGGACGTGCCTAGCGGCGTTGCGGGTCCGATGAGACCGCCCGCAGCAAGCAGAGTCACGCTGCGCACCAGCGAGGGCCGGTCCACCGCCAGGCAGCGAGCGACCCGATTGCCAAAGGCATGGCCGACGAGGTGCACCGGACCGCAATCCACAGCTTCGAGAACCCCAGCCACATCGGCGGCCAAATCGTGCACAGTTATGCCGTCGAGCGAGCCGCGGCTCTCTCCAGCACCGCGCATGTTAACAGAGATGGTTTGCAACCCTCCGGCAGCGAGCACGCGCGCCAGGTCGTCAAAATAACCGGTGCTGCAGCCGGCATTCGCGAGCAACACAACCGGAGTGCCGGACCCGTAAAAGGTGCATTCGAGCGTCGCGCCGCCGACTTCGATGTTTCGGTGCTGCTGCATTCTCACTGTCCCGCGAGTCGGCTGACGTTAGGGGCCCAAAGCGTCTCGTATCGGACGGATCACCGTCCTGAGCGCCCACATCAGATGTAGCAGAGCCAAGCTGCTTTGCTGGCCAAAACCGGACTCCATCCCCAAAAAGGAGTCTGGCCGGGGAGCGGCTGCGAGTATTATCGTGCGCATGTCGCTCGACTTTACGGAATGCGATCAGGCGCGCTTGGCGCGAGACGCGGCCTATGATGGGCGGTTCTATACTGGCGTCCACACGACGGGCATCTACTGCCGTCCGATCTGTCCGGTGCGCCCTGCCCGGTCGGCAAACGTTTCGTTCTTCCCGTCGGCGGCCGCGGCGGAGGCGGCCGGCTTCCGCCCATGCCTGCGCTGCCGGCCCGAAACCGCTCCCTTTTCCAGCACCTGGATCGGCAGCCGGGCAACCGTCAAGCGGGCGCTGCGGCTCATCGTCGAGGAGGGAGCACTCGATCAGGAGGGAGCCACCGTGGAGCGCCTGGCCCAGCGCCTCGGCGTGGGGTCAAGGCAACTGACGCGACTATTCGCGCGTCATCTCCAGGCTAGTCCTTCAAAAGTGGCAAGGACCGCGCGCGTGCAGCGAGCCAAACGCCTCCTCGACGAGACCAGCCTGCCAATGACCGAGATCGCGATGCGGGCGGGCTTCGGGAGCCTGCGACGGTTCAACTCCGTCTTTGTTGAAGTGTACGGCAGGCCGCCGACCAAGATTCGGCGCACGCGGGGATCACCGCGCCGACGCTGAAGCGCATGTCGCCGGCATTGATCCGGTCGAAGTCGACAAGCCGCTCCAGCGTGCTCTTCAGGAGCTTGGTTTCGTAAAAGCTCGTGGCCTCAAGAGCGCCGTCCGGGTGCAGCCAGCCAGGTCCGCCTACGCCCGGGAACTGACTTAGTCGCGTGACCGAACGTGCCGCAAGCGAACTTCACGAGCGCCTCCATGCATCAACGTGATGATCACGAACAGACACTGTTTACCGCCCCTCATTGCCGTCCCCTCTCGCCGCCGGTCGAACGAAAAACCACATGAGATCAGCGCATTAGCTGGTGCAGTGGATTGGTGCACAACCACCCTTCCGGCGATCCGACGCCATCGCAGGCGGATATCCAGATGACGAAAGCGATCGTCGACATCGCCGCGCCACTGGGCATCTCCGTGCACGACCATATCATCGTCGGCAAGAACGGGCATGCGAGTTTGAAGGGGATGCGGCTGATTTGAGCTTGAATGGCAACGGCTAGGACCCGGTGCGGCGCCTCTTCAGCGGTGCACCGCAGGGCCGGGACCGAAAATCGCGAAAACAACCCCATGCAAAGTAGAATGGCCTCGGCTCGGCGGCACTCGTGCGCTGCCTGAGGCGCGTCCGGCACACCTCATTGACCGCTCGGCTTTGGCTCGACCACCTCGAACATCACCTTGAAGGTGTCGAGCATCGACATGAGTTCATCGAGCTTGCGCGGGTCGCCGTCGATCTTGACCAGGCCCGCTTTCACCGCATCGGCGAACGTGGTCCGCTGCTGGGTGACGGCATCAAGCGTACCGC
>WNGL01001701.1_pt1 | contig 26900 bp, 25 predicted proteins | sample 5400591 | NCBI WGS metagenome assembly WNGL01 (sample SAMN13153377, study PRJNA577476) | soil metagenome | isolation source: 80 cm soil or saprolite under Garry oak tree replicate 1 | place: USA:California | collected 2016-06-15 | reverse complement strand
ACTCGGGGATCCCGCCCCGGGCTGCACGGAATTTATCCGGATGCAGAGGTCGATGATTTCTTCGCGATCGAACCCGGTGGTATGATGCACGTGATGGCCTGTTCTATGGATTAAGTGTGGCAACTCAATCCTTTCGTGAATGGGCCATCATTTTATGCTGCCACACCGCCGGACAGGATAAACTTCACATAACGTCCCTGTCCCCTGAATAACCCTCATTGAATGCTTCCCAGTTGTCTCGCCAAGCGTCGAACCGAGGGCGCGGATACGGTTTTCCGTCCTTCCGCGTGTTGGTAAAGACGATTGAGTATTTACCGGCATTGGCTCCCTCCTTGTTGCGGTGGCTTCCTTAATGAGATCGAGCGAAGGCATTGCCCAGTAGGCGCCGGCGCCTTCTGAGTAGAAAACGAACATGAAGTAGGGTGTGGATCCCGGACGGCGAGCGCGGCAAAAGTACCTGCCTGCTTGGCCCCGGCCGAGCGGGCCTTGATCTGGACGTCGATGTATACCGGGTGAGATTTCACCTCCAGGCGGACTACGCAATCAATCTGCTGGTCATCGACAAGAGTCATGTACACGTCGTAGCCGTGTCGCAACAACTCAGCCACGGCGATGTATTCCTGGCGCTTGCCGAAGGAATCGCTGGATCTAAACGAAGGCACAGGAGAAGGATGGCAGAACCCTACGAGCCATAACGATCCTTCGGTTCGCCATACCTGGCGATCAGCGAGACTGCGTAGCCCGCGCAGATCGGCGGAACTGTACCGCGCTGTAGGTGTCGCGGAAAATGACTGCGGCCATCGGCGGGCTTGGAGGCTGCCCGGACGCCGCTGTTGCCCAGGAGGTCAGCTCCGGCGGAGCTCTGCCGCAGCGGGCGCGTGCGGCTAGCATCGCCTGATGGGTGATCAGTTGTTCGTCCCAGCGGATTTTGCCGTGCCCCTCGGGCTCACGGCCGGAGAAATGCGGCTGGAACCGCTCGGGCCCCGGCACAACGCCGCGGACTACGCCGCCTGGACGGCCAGCACCGGCCACATCCAGGCAACCCCGGGATTCCCCTGGGGTAACTGGCCGCACGAGATGAGCCTGGCGGAGAACCTGAGCGATCTCGAGCGCCACGCGCGCGACTTCGCGGGGCGCCGCGGATTCACCTACACCGTGCTCAGCACCGCCACGGGCGAGGTTATCGGCTGCGTCTACATCTACCCGCCGCCCGGCCAGAACCAGGGCCGCCGCGGCGCGGTCGTCCGTTCCTGGGTGCGCGCGGACCAGGCAGCGCTGGACCCGGTGCTCTACCACGCGGTCCGCGCATGGCTCGAACGCGACTGGCCGTTCGACTCGATCCAGTACGCACCACGGGCCTGACCCGGGACACTCCGCCGGGCTGGCCCGCCATCTCCATGGCCGGGAATTTCCGGGTGACGCAACGGCGTGGCACCTATCACAGGACCACTTCGGTCCACAGAATGGAACCCACGACGCTCAGCTCGACCCGCCGGGCCTAATCCTCCCTGCCGACTCGGCGCGGCTGGCAAGCGAGTCGGCTATGCGGGTCGCGGCGTGCAGATCATCCTGCTATGGGCGTTGTTGCTGGCGGCAGGAAAGTCGTCTCGATGGCTTGCCTGAGGGGCCCCGCGTTTTCCGGACAGGTGATTGCGGTTAATTCACGCGGCTTCCTGCCCTTTCAGGAACTCGTCCATAACTTCTTGCGGAGTACGGTAGCCGAGCCTCGAATGGAGAAGAGTCTGATTATAGCGAAGCTCGATCCACCGCGCAATGTCTTGCCGTGCTTTGTTCCGGGTCGAGTAGACAGTCCGGTGGACCAGCTCGACTTTCAGCGTCCCGTTGACTGAGCCCTTTTCATCCTCCGATTTCGCGGTTTGCAGGACGTGGATGGCTTCGACGAGCTGCCCGGCGCGCCAGGGGCGGCAGCGGAGCTGGCGCAAGATGTGCCGGGTCTTGAGCTGGGGGTTGGCGCGCTCGCCGGGAGCGCCCGGCCGTGCGTGGCGCGGTCGGCCTCCTGCTCCGCTTTGCTGTCGGGTAGTCAGTATGCTCATGGCATGATCAGCGGACGGAGATGTGATCGTGGCCGGGAACGCGCGGCCTCCGATCGATGATGGCGCTGTGCTGATCACCGGCGCCTCGGCGGGGATCGGCCGTGAGCTTGCGGTGCAGCTCGCGCCGCGGGCCAGGATGCTTGTTCTTCTGGCCCGGCGGGCCGGGCGTCTGGACGAGCTGCGCGCCAGCCTGCTGGCCAGGCAACCCCGGCTGCAGGTCCTGACCCTGTCCGTCGATCTGTCCGACGAGAACGACGTGGAGCGGGCCCTGGCCGAAGCGGGTGAGCAGGCCGGAGCGGTGGACGTCCTGGTGAACAACGCTGGCGTCGGCGATCAGGCCCTGGCCGATCAGGCAGACTGGACGCGAGTCCGGAACATGCTGCGCACGAACGTCCTGGCGGTCGCGCAGCTGACCACGGCCCTGGTGCCCGCGATGGTGAAACGCGGGCGAGGGGGAGTGCTGAACATGGGCTCGGGGGCCGGGCTGACGGTCATGCCCGCGGCTGCGGCGTATTCAGCCAGCAAGCATTTCATGCACGGTTTCAGCGAGGCACTGCGCGCGGATCTCACGGGCACCGGGGTGGTGGTTACCCAGGTCTGCCCCGGCCCGGTGGACAGCGAGTTCGATCAGATCGCCGGGTCGGCGGGCGGGATGACCGGCGGCCCGCCGCAATTGTTGCGGATCAGCGCGGCGCAGTGCGCGCGCGAGGCACTGGCGGGCTTTGACCGCGGCGTGCCGCTGGTCTTCCCCGGCCGGGCCTACCGGATCGCCATGCGGGCGCTCCCGCTGCTCCCGCGAGCTGTCGCGCCGCCAGGCCGCCCGGTCCGCCACCCGCATCCGCCGCGCCGCCGGCGGCGCAGCCCATCGGGACCGGCCGGGAGGGCAGGCAGGAGCATGAGAATCAGCCGCCTGATCCTCAGCGGCGCGGCGATCGGCACGATCATCGGCACCGGGCGGGCCGATCTCAACGCCACCCACGTGTTCAACCCGGCCTGGCCGCCGCACGCCCGGTTCCATAACGCCACCGGGTGGGGAACCGTGACCGGGTCCCAGCTGCTTGCGCTCTGGCTGTTGTGGCGGCCCGGCCAGCAGGCAAGTGACCAGGACACGGCCGTGACCACCGCCGCGCTATTGTCCGCGGCCGCCTGGGTGCCGTTCTTCCCCGCTTTGGCCATCTCCGGCGCCGACGTCGAAGACGAGCCGGGCCACCTGCCCCGCGTCGCCGGGGTGCCCGTCAACCTGGTGCCCGCCGCGCTGATTCCGGCCGGCTGCGCACTCGGCTGCCTCCTGCACCGCCACGGACGATAGCGCGTTCAGGCTGAGTGTTCTCATCCCCTGATTTCCGCGGGCCCGCAGGACGTGGATGGCCCTGGCCAGCTGACCCGCGCGCCAGGGACAGCAGCGGAGCTTCGGCAAGATGCGCCAGGACTTGAGCCGGGCATGGGCGCGCTCGCCGGGAGCGCGGAGCCGGGCCCGAGCCCGGTTGGCGTCCTGCTGCGAGGCGGGCTTGTTCCGCCCCCGGTACGGCGTGCGGATGTGCTCTCGCCGCGGTAGCCCTTATCGCCCAGCGCGACCAGGCCGCAGGCCGCCAGCTCGGCGATGATGCCCCAGATCCGGGCCGCGGTCAGGTCATGCACGGCGCCGGGCAGCGGCCCGGACACCCACACGATGTCACCGTCGGGGCTGGCGATGACCTGCAGGTTCATCCCATGCTTGCGGTGCCTGCCGGAGTAGAACGGCCGGCCGGCGGCGACCCGGTCGATGGGGATCAAGGTGCCGTCGAGGACCAGGCAGGCGTGCCCGGCCTTGCGGGCGTCCCGCAGCGCCTGACGCAGCTCCGGGGCCCGGGCCGCCAGCAGCGCCACCGTCTCGGTGACGTACCGCCAGGCGGTGGCGGTGCTGATGCCGAACCCGGCGGCCAGCTCGGCGAAGGTCTCGCCTTTGCGCAGGTAGGCCAGCACCAGCAGGGCCTGCCGGCCGGGGTTCAGCTTGCGCCAGGGCGAGCCGATCAGCCGGCGGCGGCGGATGATCCCGGCGGTGTAATCCAGGGTCTGGCGGGACAACGGCAGCGCGGCAGGGCAGAAAAGCATCGGAGCCCCTCGGCAGACGGATGCGGATCTTGGTCGATCGCTTCGTCTACCAGGGGCTTCGCTATGCGCCAAGGCGACACGCCGTACCTGATCAGGACATACGCCCTGAGCTCCCAAGATCAAGATGAAGAACGTTCAGTGCACTGGCTGGCCGGTGACCTGCGCGATCAGTTCGTAATCACCGTCGTAGTGCAGGACGGTGACGCGTTCTCGTTCGGCCACCGCCGCGATCAGCACGTAGGGCAGGCCGACCGCCCGCATGCGTCCGCCGTGCCACAGGGCGGCCTGGACGTCAATCGCGCGTCGCCAGTCCTCATCGTGGGTGGCCATCCGCTCATGGCCAGCGTCGCGGTCAGCTCGTACCTGATCGAACTCCGCACTGCTCCGGGTTGCCCATCCAAGTTCGAACTCGATGACACCGCAGGTGGCTACCACTCCCGACTCGATCAGCGGCGCCAGGACAGCTGCCACTTCCGGATGGTGCAGGCGGGCGGGCGCGCTGGTGTCAAGCCCTCCACCGTTGACCAGATCCCTACAATAAATTCGCTGGTAAGCACCACAAGAATGAGGCGCTACCTTGAACTAAGCATTATTTTCGTACTGGTTCCATAAGTCTCAGAATGGGATACCCATATCGGCTGATGCTGTAGTCAGGTATACAGAATGCCAGCAAGCCGTGAGTTACCTCGGAAGGGCGGTTAAGCCGATTATCCCGGATTTCCTGTGTGCTGATTGGTGCCATAGTGCGCTGCCGAGACATATGAGACAGGAGGTTCTCGTAAATGGAATCGTGCGGGTGGCGCCCAGGCCGTAATTGCTGCAGCACCAGGCCATGCGGCCCTGAATGTATTTAATGCGACTCGCCGGCCTCTGATTATGTAGGCATACAATCGTCTCACAGAGTTCCCGTAAGGGTCGGGGTGGAATGATGGGCTGGATCCGCAGAGGCGTCCATGATGCTTGCGCATGGCATGCCCGGCGTCTGGAATTCCTGGTTCCGGCGGTCGCAGGACTCTGATTCTCGGGTAGATGCGGTTTCTCAGCTCGCAGGACCGCGACTACGAGGAGTGATCATGGTACGTGTCAGTCTTCCTCAGGAGTCACTTTCGAAGGTCGATTTCGGAGCACCGGCTGCCGAGCGTGATATCGAGCGGGGCCTTGATGAGTACTTCGTGGAGTCCGAGGCATACAGCCGGGTCAAGGCGGGCGCAAAGAGGATCCTGATCGGCGGCAGGGGGATCGGAAAGAGCGCGTTGTTCCAGGTCCTGGCCCGCCGGGAGCGAGACCGTGGCAGTTACGTCATCGAACTGTCCCCAGAGGATTACTCTTATGAGCTGCTGACTCAGACCATGGCGTCGCAGGACCGCGGCTCGTGGGCCAAGCGCGGCGCCTACGCTGCCGCGTGGAAGTACCTCATCTACGTCCTGATCATGAAGGAGATCTCGACCCGGCGTATCCAGCTGGGCATGGGGGCGGGCGGACAGATCTACAGGTACATCCGCGACAACCACGCCAACCAGCAGGCCAGCAAGCTCGCGGCGCTGGTCTCGTACCTCAAGCGCATGGAGGGCGTAAAGATAGGCAGGTACGAGGCGGCCGTTCGGGCCAGGGAACTGGAAAGGCTCTACAAGCTCGAGGAGATCAACCATCTGCTGCCTGCCCTGAAGGAAGTCGCTCGCCGCCGACGTGTGATTGTGCTGGTGGACGAACTAGACCGCGGGTGGGATTCCTCGGAGGACGCCCGGGCATTCGTGGCAGGGCTGTTCCAGGCCTGCATCTCGGTTAACTCCCTGCACGATAACCTGCGAGTATTCATGTCGCTGCGGCGTGAACTATATGAAGACATCCCGGAACTGTATGAAGATGCGCAGAAGTACCGGGACATGATCGAGACGATCCGCTGGAACAGCACCTCGCTACTCAAGCTCATCGCTAACAGGGTCAGGCATTCTCTTCCCGCGCTCGCACACCAGGACGATCAGGCTTGCTGGAACGCGCTGTTCTCCGCCGTCCCCGGAGGCGGATCATTCCGGTACATGATCGACCGGACGCTTTATCGTCCCCGGGAGATCATCCAGTTCTGCACTCTGGCCCTAGAGTGCGCGCGTGACTCGCAGAACACCGTCCCGCTTCAGCAGGCTGCGGTCAGGGAAGCCGACTATCCCTACTCCCGGGAGCGGACCAGGGACATCGCAGCCGAGTACCGGTTCCAGTATCCAGGCCTGCTGAGCATCCTTGAGGCATTCCGCGGAAAGGACCCGATCTTCAGCCGCGATGACATCGAGCTGCTGTGCCTGGAACTGATCACCCGCGAGCTTCCAACCCATGGAACCGACGCCTGGCTCGACGATTGCACTCCGGAGTCGCTGGTGGAGACCCTGTGGAATGTCGGGTTCCTCCGCGCCGAGACACGCCAGGACGCCAGGACGGGGCGCATCGGCGCAGCTTCCTTCCTCGGCCCTCACCAGACGAGTCAGCAGACTGCGGTCGTGGCCCAGTGCTTCCAGATCCATCCCATGTTCTGGGCCTACCTGGGCAGCTCAGCACCCGCGGCTCACCGGGTTCCGCGCGCCTAGCGGCCTTCTGGCCATCCCGGTCACGTATCACCGAACGGACCCGCCGGCGCGGCGATGGGCCGGCGGCGGGCATTCCCGGTATAAGACCGCCCGAAGTGAATGGCAGCCGCATAAATGCGGTGCGTCGCCCGGCGGCGCGCCGATACGATGCCGCAGTGCCTGAACTGAGTGCAGGTCTTCCGCGCATTCCCGGCCTGCCCTGGGAGTCGCTGTCTCATCGCCAGGTTCTGGCCGAGCTAGCCACAGAGGGCTGGGTGCCATGCGGGGTGGGCGACTGGGCGGTGGCGCTGCGATCCCCGGAGGGAACCCTCGTCGCGCGGGTTTGCCCGTTTGACCCGGCATATTGGGCATTCGTGGACCTGTGCCGCGAGTGCGCCGGCAACCGGTGGCTGCCGAGAATCGAAATGGCCGCCGACCTCGAAGGCGGCGGTTCGGTGGTCTTCCTGGAGTTCGTCGCTCCTGTGGACCATCCGGTCGCCGGGCAGTTCGCCGAGCAGTGGCGGACCAGGGCGGCCGATCCGGAGTTCGAGGAGGTACGCCGGGCAGCGCAGATGATAGATGCGGAATACCGAAAGTCGACGCCATGGTGGGGCAGGTGCGACCTCGACGACGCCCACATCTTCAGAGCCGCCGACCGGCCTGTGCTGATTGACGTCTTCTGCATGGCTGGGACGGATCTGTACGACAAGATCCTCGAAGACGTCACCGAGGTACACCGCCGGATTCCGCGCGAGCGGATGCGCTACGCACTGGACATTCCGTATATTGCCCGGGAAAACAGCACCGCCGAGATCCTTGCCCTCAGAAAGGCCTGGGCACGCGCTGCCGGATGACCGCGCGGGTCTGCCGGAGAACAGCCGCCGATGCTCCAAGCCGCTCCCGAACACCGGATCTGCCACCGCAGTCGGCCCACATCCTGGCCGGGACAACCCGCGCGGATTAGGCAGTTCTAGTGCGTCAAGCTCCGGCGGCGGGCGGCCAGCGCGCCGAACGGCCAGACAGCCCGGCGCCGCCCCTGCGGCCTGGCCATGGCCATCGTGCTGATCCGCTCTTCAATCCGGCGGATTTCGGCGAAGGTCCTGGCTCGCTCCATCTGCTGTGCCTGGGAGATCAGGTAGGCGTTCATCGGGCTTGCTCCTTTGACTGGCGAGTGCCTCTATCCGCAACTTACGGCTAAGGCGCGCGCCGCCACATCGGACAAATGCCGTATCCGGGCGTCGTTCGCGCGGCCTGCCCGAGCTAAGCGATGGCTTAGGGCCGCTGAGGTCTAGTCGCCGGGGATGTGCCGCCCGCCGACGGCAGCAGCGACCGCGGTATGGCCGGCGTCGCGGACGTCACCGCCACGAGGGCCGCCTCGCCCAGGACCGCCACCGCTCCACGTGCAGAATGACAATCCGGAGCCGTCAGCACGGTCTCCCAGCGCACCGGGACCGCCGACCATAGGGCGGGTCGGCGCGGTTATCCACGCAGGCCACGCGCCGTCGGCCTCCGGCTTACGGGCCAACGGATGGTCAGCCGGCCTGAATACATAACGGGGCTTCGCCCCCAGCCCGACGAGGCATGCGCGTACGGGCTGGTGTCTGCGCGCGGGCGGGCTGTAGCTGGCGGGGGCTCCGGCCGGGGCCCAAGGCAGTTCACAATGTGACTGTTCATTTCGCCGCTTGCAGCGGTCGGGTGGCCGTTGCCGGCCGAGCCTCCAGCCGGAGCCCGTTATGACGCTACCGCGTACTGCCGCTGAGGTCCTGTCCGGTCACGTGACGCTGGAGGTCCGCTGCATCGACCGGATGATGCTGACGGTCCGGCAGCCGCGGCTGCAGTACGGGCAGGGGATCCACGGGTTCTTCTGCCAGCACCGCGGGAACCGGTTCGTCTCCTCGGCGCTGATGCTGCCGATGACCGGGCGGTTCACCGCCGGCATCCGCCATTACACCGGCACGCGCCGGCTGGACCTGGTCCGGTTCGCGAAGGGGCAGAGCAAGGACCAGGCGCCCTGATTTCTCGTGATGCCCGGGTACCTCGTGGAGCGGACCAGGCCCTGGCGACCGTCTCCTGGCAGACCGTCATGATCATGACATCACAGGCCTGAGGGCGGTACTCCCGCCGGAACGCGCGGAAGACGGCAGCAGAGTAGGTGACTCTCTGCGCCCCCGATGCAGACTCGCGGCATATCGCCACCTGCGCCAGAAGCGATCTGGCCGCGGCGCTGACGATCGGGCGTTCCCGGGGTCGTCGGGGAGCGGCCCGTTGGCGACCAGGTAGCCTGCGGTCGTGAGCGTGATCGACTGGCTACTCGACGGCGACCCCGCCCTCCGCTGGCAGGTGCTGCGCGATCTCGCGAACGCGCCGGCCGGCGACGTGGCGGCTGAGCGAGCCAGGGTGGAGCATGACGGCTGGGGTGCGCGTCTCCTCGCGCTCGAGGGTCCCGACGGGCTCTGGGACGGCGGCGCGTGCTTCCCGGCAGGCTATACCGGCGGTGAGCCGGGGCAGCCCTGGACGGCCACGATGCACACACTGCAGACTCTGCAGATTCTCGGGCTCGACCCGGCGTCGCAGTCCGCCCGCCTAGCGATCGGGCTGGTGGCGGAGAACGGGCGCTGGGAGCACGCCGGGCAGCGGTACTTCGACGGCGAGGTCGAGCCCTGCATCAACGGCAGGACGGTCGAAACCGGCGCGTACTTCGGGGTGAATGTCACAGCGATCGTCGAGCGGATCCTCCTCGAGCGGCTCGCCGACGGCGGCTGGAACTGCGAGGCCGAGAGCGGATCGGTGCGGTCCGCCTTCGACACCACGATCAACGTGCTTGACGGCCTGCTCGAAGTCGAACGCTTGACCGGCGGTCCTGAGCAGGTGCGCACGGCCCGCCGCAGCGGTGAGGAGTACCTGCTCCAGCGCGGCTTGTTCCGCCGCAAGAGCACGGCGGTCGTCGTCCAGCCGGCATACCTGGAGTTCGCGTTCCCGTACTACTGGCACTACGACGTGCTGCGTGCGCTGGACTACTTCCGGCGGTCGGGCGCGAACCCCGATCCCCGGATGGCCGAGGCGGTCGCGGTCGTGCAGTCCAAGCGGCAGCCCGACGGCCGGTGGCTGCTCGACCGCGTCCATCCTGGCCGCGTCCACTTCGATCTTGAGGGCGGCGTGGGCACGCCGAGCCGCTGGAACACCCTCCGCGCGCTCAGGGTGCTCAATTGGTGGGACGGAATCGCCTGACGGCCGAACGGCAGAGGGCGAGCGGTGTGCTCGCGCCCTGCGGCTGGTCGAGGTCACGCCCCGGCTGAACGTTTGCCGCCGGGAGCGAGATGAGCACCCGTGCCGCAAACCGGCGGAAGGATGCAGAACGGGGCGATCTGCACGCTTCCTTCGGGTGTCTTGGAGATGACCGGAGATGCATGATACGGCGACGTTGGTCCGGCACCTGCTGGTATCTGGCCTGCGCCGGGTCCGTCGCGGTGGTAGCCGCCGGGCATGCTCAGGGGTTATCAGGTTTGGGGCGCTGGCTTGCGATCGCCGGTATCTTCCCGCTGAGGACCGGCCGGAGAGCTCGAACGACGGGTCACCTTGTCACGCGGTAGAGCCGCCGCCTGCTCAGCCAGGGCGTCACTGCCGACTTGGGCTTCGACCTAGGCGAGCGCTGCTGTGGCGTTGCTCGATCTGAGTGGTCATGCCGGGCCGGGATTGCCGGGGGCCCGGCGGCTTTTCCAGCAGCAGGTCGCCGCAGCGGGAGCTGCCTGCGGCTCGCATCCGGGTCAGCACCTCGGTCACATGCGCCTCGATCGTCTTGTGCCCAGTGGCTATGGCGACCGAGACGCGGTGGTGGCCGTCCATGACGAAGTGGAGGTCCCCGACGCGGTACACGTCGATCGGCGGAAGGGACACGCCGCGCCGCTGCGCGAGATCCAGCCGCTCCCATCGCTGCCGCACCCGGTTAGAGGTGGGCCGGAACTTGCGGTCGAAGTCGCGCCGGGAGTCGACGGTCCCGGCCACGGTGTCGAGCTGGATGGTCTGCAGGCCAAGGTAGTGTTCGCCACGCCAGCCCAGGGCGGCGACTACCTCGTCAAGCGGCAGAATGCGGCTGACGTGGCCCGGTTGGCCGCGCAGCCAGCCAGCGAGCCGGGCGAGCACCTGCCGCCGCCGGGCCCGGTTGAAATCGTCTTCGACATCTACCCACAACAAACCGGTGTCAAAGTGCACGGCTGCCTCCCGCGCGTGTACCCGAGGCCATCGGAGTCACCCCCAGGCACAGCGTGGTGGCGTGCCCTCCCGGAGCAATTGCCTGACTCGCTAGCCTTATCTTCATCGTTGAAGGAGTCTATACTTCAACGATGAAGATGGCAAGGCGGCCGACATGACAGGGCCGAACGTGACAGGGCCGAACGTGACAGGGCCAGCGCACCAGGATCGCGGCGGGCCGCCGGCGCGTGCTCATCGCCTGACTCTTCAGCAGGTAGCAGCCGAAGTTGGCGTATCGGCGAAAACTGTCTCCAACGCCTTCACCCGCCCCGATCAGCTCTCGCCTGCCACCCGGAAGCGGGTGCTCGCCGCCGCCGCCCGCCTCGGGTACCCGGGCCCGAACCCGCTGGCCGCCGGCTTGCGCCGGGGCCGGATCGGCGCGCTTGGCTTCGCATATGACAATCCGCTCTCCTACGCCTTCGACGACCCGGTCGTCGTCGCCGTGCTCGCGGGGATCAGCGCCGTCGCAGAACAAGCGGGCAGCGGTCTGCTCCTCGTTCCCGGCTCGGCGCCCGCCGAGCGCAACAGCGCCGCAGTCGCCAGCGCCGTCATCGACGGGCTGGTCGTGTTCTCCCTGGCCGATGACGATCCCCTCCTAGACGCCATCCATGGCCGCCATCTACCCCTTGTCGTTATCGACCAGCCGGGCCCGCCATCGTTGCGGGGGCCGTTCGCTGACGGCAGCACGCCATGGATCGGCGTCGATGACCGCGCCGCAGCCGCCGGCGCGGCCGCGCACCTGCTCGCGCTCGGCCACCGGCGACTCGGTGTCGTCTCCTTCGGCCTGGCCCGCCGCCGGGTCCGCGGCATGGCCGACGAGACAGCACAGCACGCAGCCACCTACGCCGTCACCCGCCGCCGGCTGGCCGGCTACCGCGATGCGGTCGTCCGCGCCGGGACAGACTGGTCGACGGTAGCAGTAGCTGCGGGAGCCACCAGCGCCGTCAAAGAGGGCGCCGCCATGGCCGCCGCACTCCTGGCCCGGACTCCGCGACCCACTGGTCTTCTCTGCATGTCCGACCGTCTCGCTGAAGGTGCCCTGCAGTCCGCCCGGCGGCTCGGTCTGCGCGTCCCCGGTGACCTCTCGATCATCGGCTTCGATGACGCGCCAGGAGCCGACGCCCTCCAGCTCAGCACCGTCCGGCAACCAAACCGTCGCAAGGGCGAGCTTGCCGCCAGGACCCTGCTCGATCTCGTCGCCCAGCGACACACCGAGCCGGTTCACCTCCTGCCCACCGAACTCATCGTCCGGGCTAGCACGGGGCCGCCTCCCGGTATGACGTAGCGCGAAACCCGGCCCGTCTCAACTCTGAGCGCTGGTGCCGCAGTCCGCAGGGCACGATAGCTGCCTGATCACCACAGGAGCGAGAACCGGTCGGTCGATGGGACTGATCGTTCAGGTAGCGAACGGCGGTTCGAGGATGCTGAGCTCGGCCGGGCTCGGCGCCCGTCCCGGCCAGCTGCCTTCCCTGCCGTCGGCGGAGTCCGCCCAGACGGCCCTGTCGAAGTCACCGTTCCAGGCCCGCGCTAGCGCCCGGGGCAGCCCCCACCAGCTGAGCCTGGTCAGCCAGCGCTGCTCACTGACGGCCCCGATCGCCTCCCAGCACAGCAGCGCTGCCTCGAACCCGCGGCACAACGACTCGTCGTCAGCCACGCCACCAGCGAACGGATCGTAGGCCACGGCTTCATCACCGAGTTCCTTCGTACTGATGGTCTCCGGGCATTGCCTGGCATACCTGACGAGATCCCCGGCCGTGGCGATGGTATTGACGCCGGACCGAACCAGGCCGGTGACAGCGCCGATCCAGTCCGCCGGGCGGAGCAGCGTCACCGGCTCGAGCAAGGGCGAGCCAGCGCCGATGTGGCGCCGCATTGTCGTTAGGGCACCGGCGGCATCCAGCCACAGGTCCGTGTCGTCAGCCGGTGACCGCTTGCGCGGCCGCTGGCCCCATGCCGCGCGGGCCAGTTGCCTGTACGGCCACTTGCGCGCCGCGGACCTGAAACGTGCGGCCTCCGCGGCGAGTTCCCCGGCGGGTACCGGCGCGGCCTGTGCTTCCGGAAGGGCTTCCCGGAGCAGCGTAACGGCGTACCTCTCCGCGGCATCCCAGGCCAGGCCGAGGTCATCCGGCCCAGGGACACCGTCCCGGGCGTAATGGAGACCTTCCTCGCCACCCATCATCGCTGAGCCTAGTCGTGGCCGATCGGCGACGCCATTGCTGGGGTGACTTGCGGATCAGGCGGTAGGGCACGATCTGTGATGCCCGGCCGGCCGGTGCGGGGAGTACATCCCGGGATGCAGCTTGTCGCGGCCGCTGACGCGCAGGCTGGAGGGAAACCCGGTTCGCCAGGCTGACGACACCGGCCAGGACGGTAGCCACCATGGAATGCAGACCAGGGCGATCCCGTGGAGGCGCAGGTGCATGACCTTGAGACCGGGGCAAGCCGGATGGCTACCGTCCCCGGGTCCCGGCCCCGGTGCCGGGGCCGTACCCATCTCCCGCAGGCCCGGGCTGGACCGCAGGCATGAGCAGGAACAGCATGATCGCGACGATGCCGACGGCGACCGGGGCGGTGCCCGGACGGGCCGTTCTGTTGAGCGGGACGGTGCGCATCCGGGCTGGTAACCGCAGCCGCTAGCTCTTCGCGAAAATCCCCCGCTGGCATCCTGGCCTGCCGCGGTGAGGAACACAGCTTGCCTGCCAGGGAAGCAGGCGTAGGCGACGCCGCTGCCGGCATGCGCGCGTTGCGAGCGATGCCGGCACGCGAGGTGGACCGGTAGCCCCCGCGGCCGGACCGGGTGACGGCCGTGCCCGGGACGGCCCGCCGCGCCTGCGCGCCTTTAGTGCCGCGGCCAGTAGCGGCCGCGCCAGTCCGCCGCCGGATCTCATTTCAAGGTTGCGGTGCGCTCGCGATGTGGCGCGCCTGCGGAGGACCAGGCGGCCGGCCGCCCGCACTGCCAGTGCCCTGATCGGAGGAATCGCCGATGAGCTGCCGAGGGCTGATCGCAGCCGTCGCCACGGTCGCGGCCATCCTGTCCGGCGATGCCGGGGCCGGACTGGCGTCCGACCAGAGCAGGCAACAGCCGGACCTGGCCGCGTATAACCTAGGCGTCGCAGCGGCGGTCAGGTCTGATCTCACCGCGAGCGTCCGGCTCCCCGACGGCGGCCAGGTCTACGTCTTCGGGGACACGCTCGCGGTCAACGGCCAGGTAATTTGCGGCTCGTCCCGCTGCCCGTACGGCTATCCGCACGATTCGATAGCGATCCAGCGACCCGGCACGGCCACGTTCCAGATGCAGTCGTGCGCCGCCGCCGGATGCCCCTACGGATGGCAGCAGGTGCCGAACTGGCCGGATGGCAGCTACTTCTGGATGGCCGCGCCCGCCGTGGAAGGCACCAGCCTGTACGTCATCGGGGAGCGCATAAGCCCGTCGGCCGGCGAGGTCGAGGGCGAGTACACGGCTAGATTTGCGGTCGGCGCCGGCGACGCCCTCACCTACCAGGGCATCACCGCGCTCACCGGCGCGGCGGACGATTCCCAGTGGGGGTCAGCCACGCCTGACCCCCACGGCCGCGGGTGGTGGCTGACCGGCACCCGCAATACCGGCGGTACCGGCTGCGTGGCGGACTGCAAGACCATGGACACCGCCTTTGTCCCGCTCAACGCCATGACGCATCCCTCAGCCTGGCACGTTCAGCTCGGCGTGCTGCTCTCTGGTGAGGGTTACGACCTGGGAACGGTCGTGAGCATGAGCCACGTCAGTGGTCACGGCTGGGTCGCCTACACCAAGCGCGACGACATCACCGGCAGCACCCTGGAGCGGCTCAACGCGTGGCACGTCACCGGACCCTGGCACGTCGCCACCCAGCAATGGCAGGCCAGGCCCGCGCCCGGATGCGGATGGACCTACTCGGCCGAAACCCACCCGGCCAGCCCGGCCCCGGCCGGCCGGATGCTCGTGTCCTGGGCCAGCAGCCACGATGACCCTGGCACGACATGCGACATGCAGCCCCAGTTCACCGACCTGCCCATCGGCTCACCTCCACCCCGTACGGACGGCCCGATCTGCGTCACTGCCTCACGATCCCGGCGTCGTGCGCGAGCAGCCCTGCCTGCGTCCGGTTGGCGCAGCCGAGCTTGACGAGCATGCGCGACACGTATCCCTTGACCGTGGCCTCCGACAGGTACAGCCGGCTCGCTATCTGGGCATTCGACAATCCCTCACCGAGGCAGCCGAGCACCTCCGCCTCCCGTTCGGTCAGCGTGCCGACGAGCTTGCGGGCCGGCTGGCTGTCGGTGGACGCAGCGATCAGGCGCCGGGCAGCAGCCGGGGACAGCACGGTATGCCCGTCCGCCGCTACTCGCACCAGCCCGATCAGGTCAGTCGGCGGCGTCGACTTGACGAGGAACCCGGCCGCTCCGGCGCGCAGCGCGCGGAGCACATACTGGTCTGCGTCGAAGGTGGTCAGCACGACCACGACGGGCGGGTCGGCGAGCTTGCCGATCCGCTCGATCGCGGTGAGGCCGTCCACGCCGGGCATGCGCAGGTCCATAAGCACCAGATCGGGTCGGCTGCGGACGACGGCCTCGACCCCGGCCGCTCCGTCGTGAGCCCCGTCCACGACCTCGATGTCACCAGACGGGCCGAGAATCGTGCGCAGGTGCGCGCAGACCATCGGCTCGTCGTCGACGACGACTACCCGGATCATGCTGGTCGCGCGGCCGGGGTGGGCTGCTCCGCGGCCCGTTCGGTGTACTCGGCTGGCTCAGCCGTCGGGACGTACGCCGGCAGCACGGCCTCTAGCCGGAACCCGCCGTCACCGGTCCGTGCACCCTCGTTGCCGGTCTGTGCACAGCGCGGCCGGTATCGCCGAACGCGCCCGGAACTCTGCTGGCGGGACCCCGTACTCGTCGCGGAACGCGCGGCTGAAATGCGCGGCGCTCGAGAAGCCCCAGTGCCCGCCGATCGCGAACAGCTTGTACAGGTAGCGCAGCGAGACGTGGTGCGCGGCGGCGATGCTGCGCGGCGAGAGCCCGGGGTCGGTGAGCTGCTGCTCGACGAATGCGTAGATGCGGTGCAGCAGCGTGCGTTCCCGCGCCTCCGCGGAGGTCAAGCGGCATGAAGACGTTGCTGATGATCTCCCGCCAGTAGTCGACGCGCGACGCCAGGGGGAGCCCGTCGGCCCGGAACACGACACTCATGCCCACCCACGCTATGCCGGCCTGATCTTCGGCTCAAAAAGGTTTGGCGGGCTACTTGCCTGCCGGCGCGGTCCTGGGTGGGCGGAGCGTGAGTGCCTGGTAGCCGGTGGGGGTGATCCCGGTGAACTGGCGGAAATCGCGGATCAGATGGGCCTGGTCGGCGTATCCGGTGTCGGCTGCGACCTGTCCCCAGTCCAGCGGGCGGCGCTGGTCGACGTGCCGCCATACCCGGTCGAAGCGGATCAGCCGGGCCGCGGTCTTAGGCCGCAGCCCGGCCTGCCGCCGGAACTGGACGATCAGGTGCTTATGGCTCCAGCCCACCTCGTCTGCGACCTGGCCGATCGGCACCGTGCCCCCGGTTGTGACCAGCCGCCGCCACGCCCAGCCGACCTGTGGCGAGGGCCGAGGTCCGCAGGCCATTCGCCGCAGCAGGAACTGGTCCATCAGCGCAAACCGCTGCCGCCAGCCCGGCGTCTCGCGCAGTTGCTCGGCCAGCCGCCCGGCGGCGCCGCCGAGCACGTCGGCCAGGTCGGTGAGCTGGCCGCTGAGCTCGTTCACCGGCAGGCCCAGCAGCCGGTAGGCGCCCAGCGGGTCCAGCCATACCTCCAGGTAGGAGGGGGCGCAGTCGCCCTCTACCGGCCATGACGAGGCATGCGGACTCATGACGAAGGCCGGGGGGCGGTGCGCCGAGTCAAGGATCTTCACGACCAGCGGGACCGAGGTGGTGGCCGGAAGGACCAGGTGCCGCGGGGTGGTCGCCTGGGTGAAGCCCACATACCCCCTGGGGAGCAGGGGTCTCAGCAGCGGATGCGGTGCGGCGGCCAGGCGGGGCCATCTGGCTCGCTCCGGTGCGGCAGCGGTCATGCCGGACACGTCGTCGACGGGTCGGCCCTGCGGACCGACCTTGCTAGCCAGCGTCGTGGCGCTCACCGGGTTAGTCTCCCTCCGAGTGACGCCACGCCCGCCCTCTAATGCGAATATCTTCGCGACAAGAGGCAGCGTAGCCCTGAGCACTCGCTAATGCAAGATTTTTCGCGTTATAGTGCCCGGGTGGTGAACCGACCGCAGACGATGCAACGGCCGCAGGGCCGGTCAGCCCGCATCCGTCAGCAGGTGCACTGGGCGGTCATCGACCTGCTGCGTGACCGGAGCGCCCCGGGCAGCTCACCGCTGGTTCACAACAGCGGAGTTCGAGCAGGAGGTGCATTTTGTTCAAGCGCTGGGCCCGGCCGCAGGATTAGCCTCTGGCGCAGGCCCGCATGATCCGAGAGGAGCAAGTCGATGGCTGAACTCGTCCATGACCCGGTCAACCGGGTCCGCTACGCGTTCCAGCCCGACGGCGACAACCTGATCGTGGACTGCCTGGTCGATTCGGGCGGCTCGCTGCCCGCTCACCGGCACCCGCGTCAGGTAGAGCGCTGGTCGGTTCTCGACGGCCAAGTCCGGTTTCGCCTCGGCAGCCAGGAGCGCCTCATCGGCTCTGTGGACGGTGAGATGGTCGTGACGCCCGACACCGACCACGGGCTTGCCAACGTAAGCGGCCGCGAGGCCCACCTGCGCTGCCGGGTGGAGCCAGCTCTGCGTCTCCAGGCCTTCCTGGAAGAAAGCGCCGCTGCCGCACGGGAAGGCCTGTTCACCGCCCGGGGACTACCCCACGGCTTGGGCGGAGCACGCTGGGCCGCCAACTTCCTTGAGCGCTATCGCGGCGAGACAGTCCTTCTTTCGCCGCCGCAACCCGTGCAGCGCACCTTGATCGCGTTGCTGGCCCGTGACTCATCGCCACGCAGGAGAAGGTGATGGCGCGGCTCGCATTGCCGAGGTGGTAGACCTGCTCGCGGCGGGGATCAAGCAGCGGCCGCGATCGTGAGCGGGTAGTCATTCAGCTGGGACGTGCCCGTCACCGCACCCGGTTAGCCTGCAAGGGTGGGCGTCCGAACGGGCGTGGCCTGGGTTGCGGCGGCTGTCTACCTGGTGTCAGCCGCGGCGTGCTGCGTGCTGGCCGCGCGCAGTTCAGCCCATTTCGTCGACATCCAGGTCTACCGGATGGGCGGCGCCGCCGTGCTGCACGGCGAGGATCTCTACCGGCTCAGACTGGGCGTGCTGCCGTTTACCTATCCGCCATTCGCGGCGGTCGTGCTCACCGCACTTGCCGCCGTCCCGTCCGGTGCGGCCGTGGTGTTGCTGACCGGGGCGAGCGTGGCCGCCCTGCCGGTGACGCTGTACCTGGCACTGCGGCTATCCCGGTCCGGCGAGCCTGGTCCGCCGGGCGGCGGATCGGCTCCGGCGGTGGCGCTGGCCGCGGGGGCGGCGGCTATCTGGCTGGATCCTGCCAGGGCCACGCTCGGCTACGGCCAGGTGGACATTCTCCTGGCCGCGGCGGTGCTGTACGACCTGACGCTGCCGGGCACCTCCCGGCGGAAGGGCGCGGCGATCGGACTGGCCGCGGGCATCAAGCTCACCCCGGCGATCTTCGTGGCATACCTGCTGATGACCCGGCGCTACCGGGCCGCTGCCACCGCGGCCGCCGTGTTCGCCGCGACGGTCGCGGCCGGGTTCGCGGTGATCCCGGCGAGTTCGGCATGGTACTGGGCGGGCGAGTTCGCCAACCCCGGACATGTCAGCCCGGTGCAGGATCCGGAGAACCAGAGCCTGCTCGGCGTCCTGTCACGGACGCTGCACACCGTGAACGTGCTGCCGCTGTGGCTGCCGCTGGCCGCGGCGGTGACGGTCACCGGGCTGGCGCTGGCGGCCGCCGCCGGCCGCCGCGGCGACGATGCGCTCGGCTTCAGCCTGTGCGCGGTTACCGGGCTGCTCGTCTCGCCGATCTCGTGGACTCACCACTGGGTCATCGCCATCCCGGCACTGCTAGTGGCCGGGACGGCGGTCTACCGCGCCTGGCGAGCCGGGAAGGCGGCGGCGTCCCGCCTCGGTGCGGCCGGGATCGCGGCGGTCGCGGTCATCGGATGGACCCGGCTGGCGCAGGGCACTCCCGCCTCGGGCTGGCTCGCCATGCCCGCGGCCGCTGTGGCATGCAGCGCGGTCTACGTCCTCATCGGCGTGCTCGTCATAGCCCTGGCCGCCGGGTACCAGCTGCGCGACATCCGCACGGTGCCCGGCCGACCGTCAGGTCCAGCTGAACCTGAGCACCCTACACGGCTGAACGAGCCGTCCCCGCCCCGCCAGCCAGCGGCTCTGACGCAGCGTGATAACCCGTGAGGAGCCGGACTATGCATCCCTTCTGCGGATGATGACGAACGTGGCCGCGATCAGTGCCGCGGCCAGCAGGACGTAGATCCCTGTCTCGATGCCCTGGAACGGCCAGTAGCGGCTGGCGGGCTGATAGGTGGCGAACCCGCGCCAGCCGTGAGCTTGCATGCAGGAAAGCACGGCGTTCAGCGAAGCGCCGGCCTTCGCCCCTGGGGTCCCGGGAAGCAGTTGCCGACAGGAGGCCGGGAGCGCGGGATACAGGTCGCCCCATCCCGTCGGCACCACCCGCCCGGTCTGGCTGACGGCGCCCTGGGCGAGCACCCAGGCCTGTCCCGGCGGCGTGAACGCGCCCGTCACGTTGTAGTAGGTCGTGACCGCCGCCATGTAGTGCTGCCGGAGGAAATCGGAGATCACCAGGCGCAGCACGATGAACCCGCCGAGCACGACGGCGATCGCGGGGAGGGTCCGGCGCGCGACGGTGCCAGCGGCGATGCCGAGCGCCATGGCGAACATCGCGTACCCGACGGGAACGATGCCCTGGGTGTCGAAATGGCCGGGCTCGAACGCGCTGGCAAACCGCGCGTTGTCCGGCCCGGACCACCAGGTGGTCAGGGCGGTGATCGTGCCGCCGCAGGCGGCGGCGGCGAGCAGCAGCCAGCCTGCCTTGACGGTCAGCCAATGCGTCCGGGTGACGCTCTGCGTCCACGCGAAATCGCTGGTGCGGGCCTCGAGTTCGTGCGCCACGAGCGGCGCGCCCCAGAGCATGCCGAGCACGGCCGGCACTATCAGGCTGATATAGGGCAGGTCGCTCACCACGCCGTTGACCAGCGCCGACTGCTGTTGCAGGCACGTGCTGTTCCCCGAGCACCTGACGAGAATGGAGTGCCAGTGCGACGCGATCTGGAAGCCGTCCGCGAGTATCACCGCGGCGGCCACGGCGAGCAGCGCGGCCGCGATCGCGGCCTGGGCGCGGTACTGGCGCCAGACAAGCCAGGTCATGAGCCTTCTCCAACCGTGGTGAGGTGCTTGCCCGCGGACGCCTCATCCGCGCCCATGTAAGCCAGCACCAGCTCTTCGAGGGTTACGTCCTCGGCCTGGTAGGCGGGGTCGATGACCGGGCCGTTGAGGTGGACAAACAGGGTGGACTGACGGGCCGTCGCCACCTTCTGCACGACCTTGTGCGTCCGCTCGATCGGCGCGGTGTCCTTGCGCGGCCCGACCAGGACCTTGTGCTCTGCCAGCAGCGTGTCGATGTCACCGCAGAGCTGGACCCGTGACCCGGCCAGCAGGATGATGTGGTCGCACACCCGCTCCAGGTCGGTGACCAGGTGCGAGGACAGCACGACGGTGAGGTCGCCCGCGGCCTCGGCCATGGCCGAGGCCAGCGTGGCGAGGAAGTTCCGCCGCGCCAGCGGGTCCAGTGCCGCGAATGGCTCGTCGAGCAGCAGCAGCCGCGGCCGCTTGGCCAGCGTCAGCGCCAGCGCCACCTGGGCCCGCTGGCCGCCGGACAGCGTGCCCACGCGCTGGTCGAGCGGAATGCGCAACTCCTCCAGCCGGGTGCGCGCCAGCCCGGCGTCCCAGCGTAGGTTCAGATGCGCCCCGATCCGGATGTGGTCCCCGGCGGTGAACCGCCGGTACAGCGGGATCTCCTGGGCGAGGAACCCGATCCCGGCCAGGAACGCCGGGTCCTGCCGCGGCGCACCGCCCAGAATCGAAGCCGTGCCGCCGGTCGGCCTGGCCAGCCCGGCGAGCAGCCGCAGCAGCGTGGTCTTGCCCGCCCCGTTCGGCCCCACCAGCGCGCAAACCCGTCCCTCGGGCACGGTCACCGAGCACTCGGTCAGCGCGCTGACCCGCCGGTAGCGCTTGGACAGCTCGTGCGTCTCGATGGCGATCATGCGATCTCCTCCGATTCGGAATCCGCTGCGTCCGCCGCCCGCAGCGTGACCCGCAGCAGCGACTCCATCGACTCCTCGTCCAGCCCGGCCTCACGGGCCTCGCGGACCCAGCGGGCCAGGCTGCGGCCGAGCCGGGAATGGGTACCGGGCGGCGGCCCCGGCGGGCGCGCCCGGACGAACGTGCCCTGCCCGGCGCGCGCCTCGACCAGGCCCTCGCGCTCCAGGTCCCGGTAGGCCTTGAGCACGGTGTTCGGGTTCACCGCCACCGCGGTCACGACCTCCCGCACGCTCGGGAGCTGGTCACCCACGTCGAGGACGCCCATCCGCAGCGCCTGCCGCACCTGCCGCACGATCTGCAGGTACGGCGCCACCCCTGACCGCCCGTCCACCCTGAAGCTGATCATGTTCCACCGATCTAGTGTCTTAGATATCTTAGATATCTAGTACTTTAGGTAACTGAAGCATTCACGTCAACAGTCCGCTGCGCACACTCGCTGACTCATCGGTACCGGGAGGCGGCGTTGGTGTGGTCGTCCACCGAGCCGCTGGCTAGATGTTCGCGCCGCGCGCATATCACCCAGCGTCTTGCCGCGCTTGATCTACCTGGAATTCTGGTCAGCCCCTAGCGCGCCGCCGACCGTCAGAGGGATGCTTCTGGGGTGGTCACGCCGAAGGTGCAGGCCACGGCATAGTGCCGAGCTCACCTGAGCATGGCCACGCCTGTTCAGGTGAACTGGGGCCGGGGCGTGCGGGCGGGGTTTGCTAGGAGGCGTGGTAATGAGGGCTAACGGAACGGGCGACGGGGTGTCTGCGGCGTTGCAGCAGCCAGCCGCGAGGCGCAAGTTCTGGGGCTGGGGCCTGGAAGGCGAAGGGCTGGCGGCAGGCGAGATCGGGCAACTCGGGGCCGTCTTCACCGAACGCCTGGGGATCGATAGCGTGCGCGTGCAGGCACCACCTCGAGTACAGGAGCTGGACTTGCATGCGCCGCGGCTGGCGCCGCCGGCGTCGCTCGAGCCGGTCTTCAGCACGGACCCGTACGACCGGGCCGCCCACACATACGGCCGGTCGTTCCGCGATCTGGTGCGTGCCTTCCGCCGGGACTACGCGCATGCGCCTGATCTTGTGGCGTTCCCCCGCGGCGAGGACGAGCTGGTCTCGGTGCTGGACTGGTGCTGCGACGCCGGCGTCGCGGCGATCCCGTTCGGCGGCGGCTCCAGCGTGGTCGGCGGGGTCGAGCCCGATGTCGGGGACGGCTATCGCGGCGTGCTCAGCGTCGACCTTCGCTACCTGGCGGGGGTGCTGGAGGTCGACGGTACCTCGCGGGCCGCGCGGATCGCGGCGGGCACGCTGGGCCCGGCGCTGGAGGCGCAGCTGAAGCCGTATGGCCTGACCTTGCGGCATTTCCCGCAGTCGTTCGAGTGGTCGACGCTGGGCGGGTGGATCGCGACGCGCTCGGGCGGTCACTACGCGACGCTGCACACCCATATCGACGAGTTCGTGGAGTCCGTCCGCGTGGTGACGCCGCGCGGCGTGCTCCAGACCAGGCGGCTGCCGGCCTCCGGGGCGGGCCCGTCGGCGGAGCGGCTGTTCTGCGGCTCCGAGGGCACGCTGGGCGTGATCACCGAGGCGTGGATGCGGGTGCAGCCGCGGCCGCGGTTCCGGGCGGGCGCCTCGGTGCTCTTCGCCGGCTTTTCCGACGCGGTGCAGGCGTCCCGGGAGCTCGCGCAGTCCGGGCTCAACCCGGCCAACTGCCGCCTGCTCGGCCACGACGAGGCGCTGATGTCGGGCAGCGGCGACGGATCGCACTCGATTCTCGTGCTCGGCTTCGAGTCCGCGGACCACGAGCTGGGGCCGTGGCTGGCCCGGGCGCTTGAGATCTGCGCCAGCCATCGCGGCGAGGCCCGTGGGGGGCAGAGCGGCGGGGACAGCGACCCGGCCGCGGCCTGGCGGGCTTCGTTCCTGCGCGGCGGGCACCTGCGCGACGGCCTGGTCCGGCTCGGGCTGATCAGCGAGACCTTCGAGACGGCCGTCACGTGGGATCGCTTCTGGGAGTTCCACGAGGGCGTGCTGGCGGCCACCAGGCAGGCGGTGCGCCAGGCGTGCGGCGGCGGCGTGGTCTCGTGCCGTTTCGCCTACGTGTACCCCGACGGCCCCTCGCCCTATTACTCGGTCTACGCGCCCGGCCGGCCCGGCCAGGAGCTGGAGCAGTGGGACGAGATCAAGCTCGCGGCCTCGGAGGCGATCGCGACGCTCGGCGGCACGATCACCCACCATCACGCCGTTGGGCGCGACCATCGCCGCTGGTACCTGCGCGAGGTGCCGGAACTGTTCGCCAGCGCGCTGCGCGGCGCGAAGGCCGAGCTCGACCCGGCCGGGATCATGAATCCGGGAGTCTTGCTCGAGCCGTCAGGAGCGGTGACGTACAGCCGCGAAGGAGGCATGCGATGAGCGGCGCGCCTCCCGAACACCCCGGTGGGCCCGGACCCGGCGCGGCGGCGGGCACCGTGTTCCGTTCGGAATTGAACCCGGTCGATTTCCTGTACCGGGCCGCGTACCTGTACCCCGACAAGGTCGCGGTCGTGCACGGCCAGCGGCGGTACAGCTACCGGGAACTGGCCGAACGGTCCTGGCGGCTGGCCAGCGCGCTCAGGTCGGCGGGCCTGGCCAAGGGCGACCGCGTCGCCACGCTGCTGTTCAACTCGCCGGCCATGCTGGAGGCGCATTTCGGCGTGCCGACGGCGGGCGGGATCCTCGTCGCGGTCAACAACCGCCTGTCCAGCGCCGAGGTCGGGTACATCCTGCGGCACAGCGGCGCGAGATACCTGCTGCTCGACACGACGCTCGCGCCGGTCACCGAGCCGCTCGACCTGGCCGGGGTGACCGTGATCCGCTGTGACGACACCGGCGTCCCGCCCGACCCGTACGAGGAGTTCCTGGCCGGCGCCTCGCCGGCCCGGCCGGCCAGCTGGCTGGAGCACGAGGAGGAGACGATCTCGATCAACTACACCTCGGGGACCACGGGGCGGCCCAAGGGGGTGCAGTACACCTACCGCGGCGCGTACCTGAACGCGCTGAGCGAGGTGATCGTGGCCGGGATGGGCACCGATTCGGCCTACCTGTGGACGCTGCCGATGTTCCATTGCAACGGCTGGTGCTTCCCGTGGGCGGTCACCGCGGTCGCGGCCCGGCACGTGACCATGCGCGCGGTGGACCCCGGGCTGATCTGGGAGCTGATCGACGGCGAGGGGGTCACGCACTACAACGGGGCCCCGACCGTCCAGCTGATGGTCCTCAACCATCCCCGGGCGCACCGCCTGGAGCGACCGGTGACGGCGATGGTCGCCGCCGCCCCGCCCTCCCCGACGCTGCTCGCCCGGATGAGCGAGCTGAACTTCCGCGTCGTGCACGTGTACGGCCTGACCGAGACCTACGGCCCGATCACCGTGTGCCCCGAGCAGGAAGCCTGGCGCGAGCTCCCGGTGGACCAGCGCGCGAGATACCTGGCCCGCCAGGGGCAGGCCTACCCCTCGGCCGACCTGGTCCGCGTCGTCGACGGGCAGATGACCGACGTCCCACAGAACGGGACCACGATGGGCGAGGTCGTCATGCGCGGGAACAACGTCATGAGCGGCTACTTCGACGACGAGACGGCCACCGCCACGGCGTTCGCCGGCGGCTGGTTCCATTCCGGGGACCTGGCCGTATGGCATCCCGACGGCAACATCGAGCTCCGCGACCGCGGCAAGGACATCATCATCTCCGGCGGCGAGAACATCTCCAGCATCGAAGTCGAGCAGGCGATCGTCGCCCACCCGGCCGTACTCGAATGCGCGGTCATCGGGATCCCGCATCCGCACTGGGGAGAGCGGCCGAAGGCGTTCGTCACGCTCAGCGAGGGCGCCACGGCCGCCCCGGAGGAGATCATCGCGTTCTGCCGGGAGCGCCTCGCGCACTACAAGTGCCCGGACTCGATCGAGTTCGGCCCGCTGCCGAAGACATCGACGGGCAAAACCCAGAAGTTCGTGCTGCGCCAGCGCGAATGGGCGGACCAGGACACGCAGGTCGGCGGTGTGTAACCTTCCGGAACCTGCCGACACTCACGCAAGCTGATTACAGGCGGTGGGAGCGGCCGGTCCCGTCGTGCTGCACGCCGCGGACCATGCGGATCTCCCGTACCCCGTCCTCGAACCGGGCCGTCCCGTCGGCAGCGAAGCCGTGCTTGCGGTAGAACGCCTGCGCGCGAGGGTTGGGATCGGCGACCCAGAGCGCCGCCGGCTCCGCGGAGTCGATGACGGCCTCCAGCAACGCCCGCCCAGCGCCCGTGCCGTGGTCGGCTGCGTACACGTAGAGCACGTACAGCTGCCTCATCCACGCGGCCGCGGCGTCCTCGGGCGGCCCTGACATGGCGATCCCGACCAGCTCGTCGTCCCGCTCGGCGACAGCCACCCGGTTCTGGCGGCAGCGCTCGCCGGTCAGGGCGCCAGTCCACATCCGCTCCCGGGCAGCCGGGAAGCCGGGGTCGTCGAGCACGGCGTCCGGCATGAGCCCGCGATATGTTTCCTGCCAGCACCGCACATGCACGCGCGCTATCTGCCTGATGTCCTGCACCCGGGCCGGGCGGACGATCAGCGAGTAATCCACTACCAGATCGTAGGCCTGTCCTTGCCCTGGTGTGCGATCATGCCTGGTGTGCCGCTGACGCCTGATGAGCTGCTGACCACCACCCGGTCCGTACGCAAGCGCCTGGACCTGACCCGTCCCGTACCGCTCGAGCTCGTGAAGGAGTGCCTGGAGATCGCGCTGCAGGCGCCGAACGGCGGCATGCGCCAGGGCTGGCACTGGATCGTGGTGACCGATCCGCAGGTACGCGCGCAGATCGGGGACTTCTACCGGCGCTCCGCCGAGCCCTACCTGGCCAGCGCCGCGGCCGCCGACCCGAACCGGGGCGCCGGCCGCGGGGTCATGGCCCGGGTGAGCAGCAGCAGCGCGTACCTCGCCCAGCACATGGGCCAGGTGCCGGTCCTGGTGATCCCGTGCATCACGGTGCGGCCGGCCTGGCCGGCCGGAGAAACGCAGGCCGGGTTGTGGGGGTCGCTGCTGCCCGCCGCGTGGAGCTACATGCTGGCCTGCCGGGCCCGGGGACTCGGGACCGCCTGGACCACGCTGCACCTGCGATACGAGACGGAGATCGCCGGGTTGCTCGGCCTCCCCGGCGACATCCGCCAGGGCGCGCTGATCCCCACCGCCTACTACACCGGCGGCACCTTCCGCCCCGCCGCGCGCCGGCCGCTGGCGGACGTGCTGCACGTCGATCACTGGTAGCCGCCAGCGCTCCCCGCCAGCGCCTCGGCGCTGGCGCCGGCCGTGAAACGGACGATGTCAATGCCGTGTTACGGGCGGGCGCCTGCGGTCCGCCAGCCGGCGTGGTACCCGGTGCGCGCGTCGGCCGAGTAGGGCACCGGGCTGACGATCGCGCGCACCGGGATCTGGTCGTGTGGCTCCACCGAGGTCTTGCTGCTCCCGCCGCCCGGCTCACCCCAGATGACCGTGACCTCGGTGCCGATCTCGATGGTGTTGTCGATCGTCGCGAGGGAGAGCGCCCGGCGCTCGCTGGCGCTGTACCCGCTGAACATCGAGAGGCCAACGGT
>WNGL01008569.1_pt1 | contig 26908 bp, 19 predicted proteins | sample 5400591 | NCBI WGS metagenome assembly WNGL01 (sample SAMN13153377, study PRJNA577476) | soil metagenome | isolation source: 80 cm soil or saprolite under Garry oak tree replicate 1 | place: USA:California | collected 2016-06-15 | reverse complement strand
CGTTCGGTGCCGCCAGCATCGACGACGACGCGCAGCGTGCCGACATCGTGCTTGATGCCGCCGCCGAGACCGCGACGCTTACCTTTCCGAAAGTGCTCGCAGCGGGCTCGCACCGGCTGCGCATCGGCTTCACGGCACGGATCAACGCGTTCGGCCGCGGCCTCTTTTACGTCGATTACCCGACCGACAACGGCATGAAGCGGATGCTCTCGAGCAAACTCGAGCCCGCCGACGCACGACGGATCTTTCCGTGCTGGGACGAGCCCGCCTTCAAGGCGACGTTTGCGCTGACGGTCACGGTGCCGTCCACGTTCATGGCGGTGGGCAACATGCCGGTGGTGCGCGAGGATCCGGTCGCGCCGAACCTGAAGCAGGTCGCCTTCGCGCCGACGCCGAAAATGTCGAGCTACCTGTTCGTGCTGACCGTGGGCGAGCTTGAGCGGCTCACGGCGGAGGCGGATGGCGTAACAGTCGGCGTGGTCACGTCAGCGGGCAAAAGTGCCAAGGGACGTTTTGCGCTCGAGAACGCGGTCAAGCTGCTGGCCTACTACAATGATTATTTCGGCGTGAAATATCCGCTGCCCAAACTGGACCTGATCGCGGTGCCGGGCGGGTTCGGCGGCGCCATGGAGAACTGGGGCGGCATCACCTTTTTCGAGAGCCGGCTGCTGTTCGACCCGTCCACCAATTCGGATACCGCGCGGCGCGGCATCTTCACCATTTTGGCGCATGAAATGGCGCATCAATGGTTCGGCGATCTCGTCACCATGGGCTGGTGGGACAACCTCTGGCTCAACGAGGGCTTTGCCAGTTGGATGCAGGTGAAGGCCGCGGAGCATTTCTATCCGCAATGGCAGACCTGGCTCAACAGCAACGGCCAAAAACAGTTCGCCATGACGCTCGACGCGCGGCGCACCTCGCATCCGATCCAGCAGCCGGTCGCGGACGACAGCGAGGCCATGGCCGCGTTCGACGGCATTACCTACAACAAGGGCCAGGCGCTGATCCGCATGCTGGAGACCTATCTCGGCGACGAAGTGTTTCGCGATGGCATCCGCAAATACATCGCCGCGCACGCCTATGGCAGCACCACCACAGCGGATCTCTGGCAGGCGCTCGAGAGTGCCGCCGGCAAGCCGGTGACGGGCATTGCCGCGTCTTTCACCGAGCAGGTCGGCGTGCCACTGATAACAGCCGAGACCAGCTGCAGCGGCGATATTCAGCGCATGGCGCTGCGGCAGGATCGATTTGTGATCGCTCCGGCTCGATCCGCCCCCACGAGCAGCGAAGGCACAGTCCGATCACCTCGAACCTGGCAAATCCCGATCGCCGTCGGGCCGCTGCGCACGACGCCACCGGCGGAAATCCTGCTGGCCGAGGGCAGCACCGAGATCGCGGCTGGATCCTGCGGCGAGGCCGTGAAGGTCAATCTCGGCGACGTCGGCTATTACCGGGTCGAATATGGTCCCAACAGCCGGGCTGCCCTGACGAAATCGCTGGCACCGATGACGCCGGGTGATCGCCTTAACTTCGTCGCCGACGGCTGGGCGCTGGTGCAAGCCGGCCGCGCCGAGCCGCCGTCTTATCTCGCGCTGATCGAGGCGATCGGCGTCGATGACCACCGCGCCGTGTGGGATCAGGTGATCAATAGCCTGACCAGGCTCAACCGTCTGGCGCTCGACCGTGCCGAACGCCCGGCGCTGCAGGGCTATGCACGCACAAGATTGCGCCCGCTGTTCGACCGGTTGGGCTGGGACGGCAGCGGCTCAGGCGACGACGACGACACCTTGCTGCGCTCCAGCTTGATCCGGGCGCTTGGCGAATTAGGCGACGAGGACATCCTGGCCGAGGCCAGGCGTCGGTTCGCAGGCTTCCTGCAGAACCCGCAATCGCTACCGAACGCGCTGCGCGATTCAGTCACCCATCTCGTCGGCATCAGCGCCGGCAAGGCAAGCTACGACACGCTGCTGGCGCTCGCCCGCAAAAGCACGGCCACGAACGAGCGTCTGCGCTATTATTACGCGGCTGCCAGCGCGCGCGACGCCACGCTTGCACGCGCCACGCTGGCGCTGACCTTGACCGATGAACTGCCGAGCGCGATCGTCGGCGGCGTGATCAACGCGGTCGCCTCGTCCGGCGAGCAGCCCGATCTTGCCTGGGACTTCGTGAGGGCGAATTTCGATACGCTCGCCGCGAAACAAGGACCTTCGTTCCGCGACGCCTTCGTCGCCAACTTCATGACCAACTTCAGCGATGACGCCCATGCCGCCGAGCTCAAGCGCTTTGCGCCGGCGCAGGCGACCTCCGGTGGCCGCGTGATGACGGCACGCGCGCTGGAAACAATCGCGATCGCAGCCGATCTCAAGACGCGCACGCTGCCCTCGATCGATGGCTGGATCAAGGAGCACAATCGCTGAGCGTGAAGCGATTCTGGCAAGCAGCGCGCTATCGGCCGCTAATGCGTTTAGCCCGGCACCCATGCAAAAATATCGCTGCACAGCTGCGCACCCTCGCTTCGATCTGCGAGCGCGACGGCAGCGGCACGCGGCCAAAGAGAGCGGCGCGCCGCGGCGCGGAGGTAACCATACCGAGCAGCATGCCCGCGGCCTCGTCGACGTCGTCGAGTTCGATCAGCCCGCGCTTCTGCTGCATTCGCAACCAGTCCGCCAACGCCACAACAGTGCGCTGAATAGCATTCCTGTAGAACGTTCCGGCGATGTCGGAAAACTTGCCGGCCTCCTGCAGCACCATGCGCTGAAGCTCGATCACTTCCTCGTCAAGCGCAAGATCTGCACAGGCGATCAGCGCCGCGCACAGTGCCTCTTCGATGTCGATGTCATCCCCGGCGTGAAGATTGACCTCCGAGACAAAGCGGTCGAGGCGGTCCGACACCATGCCTTCGAACAACGCGTCCTTGTTCGGGATTAGGCGATATAGCGTTTTGGTGGACACCCCGGACCGCCGCGCCACGGTCTCCATGCTGGTCGCGGCGTAGCCGCCGCCGGCGAACTCGTGCCGCGCGGCCTCATAAATGATCCGGCGGGTTTCCTCGTCGGGGCGGACCTGCGGGCGGCCCCGACAGCGCCGGTCCCGGGTGGTGTTGATCTCAGCCATGCTTTTACATGATGCCTGTCATTCCATTGACAGTCCCTATGTAGGCCCTATTTTGGAAAATATCAAGTTTCCTAATTTGGCCGACGCCTAGGCCGTCAGGAGTAACCGTCATGAGCCACCATTCCACCGCCTTCGAAGTCGAGCGTCCGGTCCCAGCCGGCGACGCCGTCAAGGATCTGCTGCCGGGCAGCCACGCCCCCGCGGTTATCAGAAAGTTCAATTTCCGCAAGGCGTTAATGGCAGGCGCGGCAGTCGCAGTGCTTGCCAGCGCGGCGTGGTATGGCTGGGACTATTGGACGGTCGGCCAGTATCTGGTCTCGACCGACGATGCTTACGTGAAAGCCGACAACACGACGGTCGCGCCCAAAATCTCGGGCTACCTCCATGAGGTGCTGGTCGGCGATAACGAGCGTGTGAAGGCCGGGCAAGTATTGGCGCGGATCGACCAACGCGATTTCAGGGTGGCGCTCGACCAGGCCAAGGCCGACGTCGCCGCAGCGCGCGCTGCGATCGCCAGCAAGCAGGCGCAACTTCAGGTTCAGCAGGCGGTAATCGATGCCGCAAAGGCGACCGTGGACGTCGATCAGGCGGCGGCGACCTTTGCCGCGCAGGAGAACAAGCGTTACACGGATCTGGCGACCAGTGGTTACGGCAGCGTGCAGAACGCGCAGCAGGCGCAGTCGCGCATCGCCGGCGCAGAGGCCGCAGCGCTGCAAGGCCAGGCCGAACTCAATCTCGACTACACCTCGATCATCGCGCCGATCGACGGCGTTGTCGGCAATCGAACGCTGCGCGCCGGCCAGTTCGTGCAGGCCGGCACGCAGCTGATGTCGGTGGTGCCGGTCGCCGGCGCCTATGTGGTGGCGAATTTCAAGGAAACGCAGCTTACCGATGTTCGTGCCGGTCAGGCCGTCGATATTGCCGTCGACATGTTCCCGGGCCAGGTCGTGCACGGTCGCGTCGACAGCATCGCGCCCGCCAGCGGCCAGGAATTCGCTCTGCTGCCGCCGGACAATGCCACCGGCAACTTCACCAAGGTCGTGCAGCGCATTCCGGTGAAGATCGCGCTCGACCCGGACAACGGCTCTCCGGTCGAACTGCGCCCGGGCATGTCCGTGATTCCGACCATCGAGACCAAATCGCAAGCCCGCAACCGCCAGGCGGTCGCCGCATCCAGCGTGTCAAACAAGGTTTCCGGAGCGTCTTGCCATGTCAAATCCCATCCTTTCAGCCTCGATATCCGCGCTTCCGACCTCGCACGCGCGATCTGAGCGCGCGACCATCGACCCGGATCGCGCCAGTATCACGACATGGATCGCCGTTCTCGCGGCCATGATCGGATCGTTCATGGCGATCCTCAACATCCAGATCACCAACGCGTCGCTGCTCGACATCGAAGGCGGTATCGGCACCGGCGTCGACAACGGCTCGTGGATCTCGACCTCGTACCTGATCGGCGAGATCGTGGTAATCCCGCTCACCGATTATCTCAGCCGAGTATTCTCGTTCCGCCTCTATATGCTCGCGAGCGCTGCCTTGTTCGCGGCCTTCTCGGTCGCCTGCGCCTTCACCCACGATCTGCCATCCATGATCGCGATGCGGGGATTGCAGGGATTCGCCGGCGGCGTGCTGATCCCGATGGCGTTCACGCTGGTGCTGACCAAATTGCCGAAGCCGCAACAGCCGATCGGGCTCGCTGTCTTTGCGTTGTCCGTCACCTTTGCGCCCGCGATCGGACCCACCATCGGCGGCTATCTGACCGAAAATTACGGCTGGCAGACCATTTTCTTCGTCAACGCGCTGCCGACCCTCGTGATGGTAACCGCGCTCTATCTCACGCTGGAGCGACAGCCGATGCAGCTCAAGCTTTTGCGAGAAGGTGACTGGGCCGGCATCTTCACCATGGCGCTCGGACTGTCGGCACTGCAAACCGTGCTCGAGGAAGGCAACAAGGACGACTGGTTCTCTTCACCCTTCATCCTGCGTCTCGCGATCGTCGCGGTGGTGAGCCTGTCGCTGTTCGTCTGGATCGAACTGACCATTGAAAAGCCGCTGATCCGGCTGCGGCTGCTGACGCAACGCAACTTCGGCTTCGGCGTCATCGCCATGACGATGGTCGGCTTCGCGCTGTTCGGATCTGTGTACATCCTGCCGGCCTATCTCGGTCAGGCGCAGGGCTACAATGCCGAACAGATCGGCGCGGTGCTGGCGTGGACCGGCCTGCCCCAGCTGATCCTGATTCCGCTGGTGCCCCGGCTCATGCAGCGGTTCGATACCCGCTACATCGCTTTCACCGGGCTGATGATCTTCGCCTATAGCTGCTTCATGAATACGGCGATGTCGCCCGATTATGCCGGCGATCAACTCTGGATTCCGAATATCGTGCGCGCCATCGGCCAGGCCATGGTGCTCACGCCGCTGACCTCGGTGATGACGGGCGGCATCGCGCCGCAGGATGCGGCGGCGGCATCGGGCATCAGCAACATGTTGCGCAACCTCGGCGGTGCGATCGGCACCGCGGTGCTTGCCACCATAATCACCAAGCGCGAGCAGTTTCACTCCAACATCATCGGCCAGTCGGTCACGCTCGGCCGCGAGGAAGTGCGCAACCGGATCGCGCAAATGACGGACTACTTCATGGGCCATGGCGTGCCCGATCCTGCCGCGGCTCATCAGCAGGCCATTATCGCGCTTGGCAAAGCGGTGAAACGTCAGGCGCTGGTGATGGGCTTCAGCGACACGTTTGCGGTAATCGGCGCAGTGCTGGTGCTTGCCGCGATAGCGGTCGCGCTGACGCGCAAGGTGAAGGCAAGCGGTCCCGGCGCACACTAGAGGCGGCCGCACGAACAGCGCGGCCGCCTGCTTTGCCGCAGTCTCACACTGTTAGAACCGTGGACCCCGTGGTCTTGCGCGCGGCGAGATCGGCGTGGGCCTTGGCCGCGTCCTTCAGCGGATAGGTCTGGTTGACCTCGATCTTGACCGCGCCCGACTGAACGACCTCGAAAAGCTCCTTCGCCATGGCGACAAGGTTCTCGCGCTTGGCGGCATAGGTGTTGAGCGTCGGGCGGGTGACGTAAAGCGAGCCCTTCTGCGCCAGCAGGCCGAGGTTAAGCGGCTCCACGCCGCCGGAGGACTGGCCGAACAACGCGGCGACCCCGAGCGGCGCCAGGCAGTCGAGCGATTTCAAAAACGTATCCTTGCCGACGGAATCATAGACGACCGGCACTTTCTTGCCTTCGGTGATCTCGTCTACCCGCTTCGCGAAATCCTCGCGGGTGTAAACAATGGTGTGGGCGCAGCCATGCGCCTTGGCGAGCTTTGCCTTCTCATCACTGCCGACCGTGCCGATGACGGTGGCGCCGAGATGCTTCGCCCATTGGCCGAGGATGAGACCGATGCCACCTGCCGCGGCATGGAGCAGAATGGTGTCGCCGGCTTTGACGCGATAGGTCTGGCGGATCAGATACTGCACCGTCAGGCCCTTGAGCATCATCGCCGCCGCGGTCTTGTCATCGAGGCCGTCGGGGAGTTTTAAGAGACGATCGGCCGGAATCAGCCGCGCCTCGGCATAGGCGCCGAGCGGTGCGCTGCCGTAGGCAACGCGGTCGCCGGGCTTCAGATCGGTGACGCCGGGTCCGACTTCCTCAACGACGCCCGCCCCCTCACCGCCCAGGCCACTCGGCAACTGCACAGGATAAAGTCCGGAGCGGTTGTAGATGTCGACAAAATTCAGTCCAACCGCGGTGTGGCGGATGCGCGCCTCTCCCGGCCCGGGCTTGCCAAGCTCGACTTCTTCCCAGACCAGGACTTCGGGGCCGCCGGTTTTATGAAAGCGGATCGCGTGCGTCATGGCATTACTCCTCACATCAGATGACAAAGGACAGAAACTTTGCGGAGGGGCTCCGCCCGGCGGTCAAGGTTACAATAGGCGCCGAATGAGATGAGTCATACCCTCCGGGCGACATCCCGCCGCATGCCTGTCGGATGGTCCAGGCCCTGCGCACCAGACGGCGCGAGCGGTCTGACGTTGACCGCGCCAGTCTCGGCGCGAATTCCCTGCCAACAGGCATTTTCACAGGGTTACCATCGCCTGCCGTTCCATGTCCAGTTCAGCCTGCAGGCTTGCGAGGTCACGATAGATCGACGCTACGGCGAGGACGCGGCCCCTGCTCTTGTATTTCAGCAGGCAATCCCTGGCCGCGATGTCGCCGTCGATCGCAATCTCGTCCCACTTCTCGGCATGACCGACATAATTGATCGGCACGTCGTAGTGCTGGCTCCAGAAAAACGGTACCGCATCGAATGTCTCGCGCTGTCCCAGCATATTGCGTGCGGCGGTCTGTCCCTGACGTTCGGCAACCACCCAGTGTTCGACCCGGATGTTTTCGCCCGAATGCGGATCGGGCCAGCGCGCGATGTCGCCTGCGGCCAAAATTCCAGGGATGCTGGTTTCGAGATAGGCGTCCACGGCGACGCCGCGATCGAGCGCAAGGCCAGCCTGTTCGGCCAATGCAAGCCGCGGCCGAACGCCGACGCCAACGACGATCAGATCTGCCTCCAGCACACCGCCACTCTTGAGTGTCGCGCGCTTGCCGTCGATCGCGACCACGGTATTCCCCAGATGAAAGATGACGCCGTGCTCCTCATGCAATGCGCGCACGAAATCGCCCATTTCGGGCCCAAGCACGCGCTCCATCGGCCGTTGCTCCGGCGCGACGACGTGGACCTCGATATCGCGCGCGCGCAATGCCGCTGCGGCCTCCAGGCCGATAAAGCTGGCGCCGATCACGATGGCGCGGTGCGCGCCGTTCACAGAATCAATGATCGCCCGGCAATCCGCAAGCGAGCGCAACGTATGGACATGCGGCTGGTCCGCGCCCGGGATCGGCAGCCGCACCGGCTCAGCGCCGGTCGCCAGCAGCAGACGGTCGTAGGGAATGCTGCCGCCGCCGGCGATAATGACATTGCGCGCGCTGCTATCGATCGAGGCGACATTGCTTTTGAGCCGAAGGTCGATGCCGGCTTCGGCATAAAAGCCGTCCGGCCGCAGCGGCAACCAATCCTCCGGTGCGCTACCCGCAAGATAATCCTTTGACAGATTTGGCCGATCGACCGGCGGCGCGCTATCGTCACTGAGCAGGACAATGTTGCCGCCAAACTCCTGCCGCCGCAGCATCTCCGCCGCTGCAAAGCCCGCCGCACCGCCACCGACGATCACGATCCTGCCGGGCGCTTCGACGGGTCCCTTACCGCGCGGCTTGGGCAGCTCCTGTTTTTGCCGGACCAAGATGCGATCGCCCTCGTGCTCCACCCGCCAGACCGCGAGCGGGGTAAGCGCCGGCGCGCGCGCAGCTTCCCCGGTCCGCAGATCGAAGCAGGCATGATGCCAGGGACAGCGGATGCTGTCGCCGACCACCAGTCCCTCCGCGAGCGGCCCGTGATAATGACTGCAATGCGCATCGATCGCGAAAATCTCGGGTCCGGAGCGAACCAGCAAAACATCCTGATCGCCGACGTGGCCGAGCAAGGTCTCAGCGGTGAAGTCACTGAGCGCGATGCCTTGTGCGAGATCCGGCCCTGCCGGCGGGGCTTGTTCGTCAGCCATGTCCACTCCCTCCGTCGTCGCTCCAGCCGTCGATGAGCCGCACGCTATATCAGGTTGCCAGCGTCGCGCGCCTGGCTGGATTGAGCTTTACGCGTCGATCGCGTCCTTGATACGTTTCCGCGTCAGCGGCAGGTGGCGTAGCCGCTTGCCGGTGGCGTCGGCGATGGCGTTCGCAATCGATGCCGCAGCCGGTCCCTGTCCGGTTTCACCGCTCCCCAGGAAGGGTTGGCCGGGGCGATTGATGATATGCACCTCGATGCTGTCGGGCACCGAGTTGAACCGCAGGATCGGATAGGTCTGCCAGTCGACGCTGGTGATCCTTGTATCGTCGAAGGTCACTGCCTCGTACAACGTCCAGCTCATCGACTGCACGATCGCGCCTTCGATCTGGTTGATCAGCCCGTCCGGATTGACCACCTGACCGCTGTCGACCGCCGCCACCGCACGCACCAGACGCGGACGCCCGGTCTCCTTGTTCACTTCCACCTCGGTCGCGATGGCGCAATAGGCTGCGAGATTCTTGTAGCGCGCAAAGGCAAAGCCATATCCGCGATCCTGCGGCGCTTTTTGACCCTTCTGCCAACCGAAGCCTTGCGCCGCCTTCTCGATCACATCGCGCCCACGCCGGTCGTCGAGATGTTTTAGCCTGAATTCGATGGGATCGGTGCCGGCCGCAGCAGCAAGTTCGTCCATGAAGCTTTCGATCGAAAACACATTGTGGTAGGCGCCGAGCGCCCGCATCGCGGAAATGCGCAGCGGCATGGCCGGGATGAAGTGGTGCACCACATGCGCGTTTGGAAATGTGTAGATCGGGATCGCGTTGCGGTCGCCGCCGCCTTCCGGTAACGGCAGCGGCTTCGGCGCCGGCACGGCAAACGGCTGCGCCATATGCTGCGCTGCCAGCATCGACCCGGCACCACCCGGCCGCATCGAATGGGTGTTGCTCCAGACCTCGAAATTCCAGTCTGAAATCTTGCTGTTGCCGTCGAGCGACGCCTTCAGCTTTGTCACCATCGCCGGGCCGAACGGCTCCCAGGCGTGCTCCTGTTCGCGCATCCATTGCACGCGCACGGGTGTGCCCGGCAAAGCGCGCGCTAGCAGGGCTGCATCGGCCGCAGCATCGTCGGCGCCGTTATGGCCGTAACATCCGGAGCCTTCGACATGGATCAAGCGAACGCTCGCCGGCGGCATCCGCAACATCTCCGCGATGCCCTGGCGGTCGGGATAGACACCCTGGGTGTGGGTCCACACCGTCATCGCGCCGTCGACCAGTTGCGCAACGGCACAGGACGGGCCGATCGAACCGTGCGACTGATACGGCCGCGTATAGGTGGCTTCGATGGTTTTCGGGCCGACCGCCGACGGATTGCCGTGCTCGAAGATGGTCGAATCCTGCGACGGCAGATTGGTCAGAACGCGGAGCAGGTCGTCCTGCTTCGGCAGGCTCGGCGTCTCCTTCCATTTCGCGGCGGCCGACAGCGCATTCATCGCCTTGATCGCCTGGAATTCCTTCCTGGCGGCGACGGCGAGGAAGTTGCCATCTCGAACCACTTTTACGACGCCCGGCAGTTTTTCAACCGCGCTCGGATCGCAGTCCGTCAATTGCGCGCCATAGCTCGGCGGCCGCACGATGCGGGCGTGCACCATGCCGGGCAGCCGCATGTCCTGGACATAGGCCGCGCCGCCAGTGACCTTGGCCGGGATATCGACGCGCGGTATTGGCTGGCCCATCACCTTGAACGTCGCCGGATCCTTCAAGCTCGATTTTGGCTGCGCCTGCACGTGCAGCATGTCGGCCGCAACGAGCTCGCCGTAACGCAGGCGCCGGCCGTCGGTCGAAATCACCGCGCCATTTTCGGTGCGGAGGTTTTCAGCCGGCAAATCGAGGCGCCGCGCGGCTTCCGCCACCAGAAGTTCGCGTACCTGGGCTGCCGCGTTCTGGATCGCGGTGCCGCTGTCCTTCATCGAATTACTGCCGGACGTATAACCTTCGTTGGCGGTGAGGCGCGTATCGGCCGTGACGACTTTCAGAGACGCGAAGGGAACATCAAGCTCTTCGGCGGCGATCTGCTGAAAGGCCGTCTTGAAGCCCTGGCCGAGTTCGGCCTTGCCGGTGAACACGGTAACGCTGCCGTCGGCATCGATACGAATCCAGGAGTCCAGCAATGGCGCGCCCTTGAGGCTGCCGGGAGGGTTTTGAACCGGAGCCGCGGCCGGAGTGCCCTGATCCTGCGCCAAGGCATTGCCGAGCGAGAAGCTGACGATCAACGCGCCGCCACCCGCGAGCACGCGGCGGCGGTCGAGAATGACAGGCGCGTTCATGGCGCGCTCCCTTGGGTCGCCGACGACGCGTCGGCCGTGTCCATCAGCCTGATCGCGCGATGCACCGCGCGCAGGATCCGCATATGCGTGCCGCAGCGGCAAAGATGCGGCTCGAGCTCGGCGCGTATCTGCTCATCGGTCGGCTTGGAATTCCTCTGCAGCAACGCCTGCGCCCGCATCATCATTCCGGCGATGCAATAGCCGCATTGCGCCGCCTGCTCTTCGATGAAGGCGCGCTGGATCGGCGCCGGCGCTTCCGCCGTCCCGAGCCCCTCAAGCGTCGTCACTTGCTTGCCCTCCAGCAGAAGCAGCGGCGTCACGCAGGAAAGGACGGCCTTGCCGTCGACGATCACCGTGCACGAACCGCACTGGCCAAGCCCGCAGCCGAATTTGGCGGCGTTGAGCTTGATGTCGTCGCGCAAGACATAGAGCAGCGGCGTATCCGGGTCGGCATCGATCTCATGGTAGAGACCATTGACCTTCAATGTCATCATGGCTTGTCTCGCTGCGTTGCATCGGCGGGCGCGTTGTGCGGCCCGGCCGATGTCTGAAGAAACACGGTCTGTGTGCGTCTTGCGTCCTCAACGGTCTTCTCAACGCCGGTCCATCCCGGTTGGTTGCTGAATCGCGCCCGCAGATAATTCAACAAGGCCGAGATCTGGCCGTCGTTCATGCTGGCGGCAAAACCCGGCATGATCGGGCTGCGTTCTCCGTCCACCGGGCGAACGCCCGATAGCACGATGTTGGCGACGTTGCGTGGGTCGGGGCCGGCGATCGCGGTAGAGAGCGCAAGGTTGACCCCGCCATAGGGTGGCGACCGGTCGGTCTCATGGCATGTCGCGCAGGCCGCGGCGTAGATCGCCGCGCCGGCCGGGTTGGTCTTGGAGGCCTGCATCGCCGCGGGCGATTTGACTTGTGCCAGCACCGCCTCGCCCTGACGTTTGCGATCCGGCGTCGGCGTGCCGAACACGCCGGCCATATAGGTCGCGATGGCACGGATATCGTCCTGCGGCACCGACGACAGATTGCTGACCACCTGTGCCATCGGTCCGCGCGCGACGCCATGCTCCGGATGCCAGCCATCGCGGAGATAGGCGAACAAGGCGTCCGCGTCCCACGGAACGGGCGCCGGAGATTGCGCATTGATCGCATAGGCGTGCCAATTGTCGACATCGCCGCCGGCAAACTGCGCACTCGCACGTTCCGCGCCGAGTGCATTGCGCGGGGTGTGGCACGAGCCGCAATGCGCCAGCCCTTCGACCAGATAGGCGCCGCGATTCCATTCCGCGCTCTGCGTCGAGTCCGGCTGGTAGGTTCCGTGGCGAAGAAACAGCAACTTCCAGCCGGCGATCACAAACCGCTGGTCGAGTGGAAATGAAAGCTCGTTCTCGCGGGCGGGCGCGCGAACCGGCGGCCGCGTCATCAGATAGGCATAGAGCGCCTGGTCATCCGCATCGGTGACATTGGTGAAGTGATCGTAGGGAAATGTCGGATAGAGGTGCTGCCCGTCGCGATCGACGCCTGACCGCATGGCCCGGCGAAATGCTGATTCCGGCCACCCGCCAATCCCCGTCTCCGCATCCGGCGTGATGTTGGAAGAAAAGATCGTGCCGAACGGTGTCGGCACCGGAAGACCCCCGGCAAAGCTCTTGCCGCCGCGCACGGTGTGGCAATCGTTGCAATTGCCGATCGCGGCGAGGTAGCGGCCCCGCTTGACCAGTGCCGTGTCGAACGATTGCGGCGCAGGCGGATCGATCGCGGCGATCGCCGGCCGCCACGCGATCGCAAAAGCAGCGCCCGCGCCACCAATAAACAGCGCCGCAACGATGCCACCGATAATTCGTGACTTTCTCATCCGTCCCGACAGCTTTTTGCCGCCACTGCTAGCATAAATCCGCGGTCGGCGCTGACCGCCAGGCTGCAATCACCGCCTGTTGATATCTGGCCGCATCACCTTGCTGCACATCACCTCGATGTCCCAGCCCAACGCATCAACAAACGGCCGGTTCCATCACCCGCCGTCCCGCGCACGAAGCGCGAGCCGGACTCCCATTCTGTTCCTATTATCTGTCGTACTCGTCCGGCTCCATCGCCCAGAGCCATTGGTCGTGGCCGGACGCGTAAGTGCGATTGGTCTGCGCCGGATTGCGGTTGATCAGCGGCCGCAGGTACATCGGGTGTGTGGCACTGCGCACCTCGTGTTCGACCGTGAACAGGTGCTTGCCATCAGCAAGATCCACGATGTCGCGGAAGCGGTATTGATACTGGTTGTCCTCGCTAAAGATCAGGTTGCGCTCCGACAGCCGGCGGTAAGGACCGGAGAAGTTCGTGATGTACATCTGCACATGGTGGCCGTCGTAATCCGGCTGCGGCCGATCGGTCTCGCGGAATTGCAGATGTTGGTCCTTGCCCATCTTCACGCGCGCCACGGTACCATCGCCGTTGTTGAGCTCGGCGGGCATCCCCATGATCTGCGGATAGAAGGCGCAAATGCCTTTTGCGGTCCCGACCGGTACATCGAACTCGACATAGGGAATGCCGAGCGTGATGCGGCCGAAGCGCGCGGCGTCCGGCTCGTAACAGCGCACGCGATTGCCCCACGGACAAGTCGCCTCGACATAGTCGTTGTGCACGCTGAACGAGAATGCGGTACCGTCGAGTTTTTTGGCGACCGACGCGAGCCGGTCGAGCAACGCTTGGCGGCCCGGGATGACGATCCCGGTATGGCCCCGCAATACCTGCGCGTCGCCACTCGGCAGATGAAACTGGCTCCTGCCGACATTGACCCACATATTGGTGTCCGACACCATCAGGTATGGGTCGCGGGTAAGGCCGAGCCCGGTGACATAAAACAGTGTGGCCAAGCGCTGGTCGGGCACCTGCACGTTGACGTGCTCGAGGTGGATCGAGTTGCCAAGATCTTCGGCGGCGCGATCGAATTGCTGATGCATGGACGTGGTCCCGGATGTGGATGGCGGGCACACTATAACGCATAAAGCCGCGTGGCGCACCACTCCAACAATCCGCCGTCATGGCGCCAAGCTGCGGGCGCATTGCTTCAAATTGGCGCCGATCGTTCAAGTCGGATATTTTAAACGGCCATCGCTCGCCCGACCGAGACCGACATTCGCCACGCCTCAGCGCCGTTGGTTGTAAACATCAAGACACACCGCGCCGAGCAGCACCAACCCCTTGATCACTTGCTGGTAGTCGATGCCGATGCCGAGGATCGACATGCCATTATTCATCACGCCCATGATCAGCGCGCCGATCACTGCGCCGGCCACCCGCCCGACGCCGCCATAGGCCGAGGCGCCGCCAATGAAGCACGCGGCGATCACGTCGAGCTCGAAGCCGGCCCCGGCCTTCGGCGTTGCGGTGTTGAGCCGCGCGGCGAACACGAGGCCGGCGAGCGCGGCCAGCACCCCCATGTTGACGAAGGTGAGGAAGGTCAGCCGCTCGGTCTTGATGCCGGAGAGCTTTGCCGCCTTCTCGTTGCCGCCGACCGCATAGATCTGCCGGCCAATGGTGGTGCGCGCGGTGACGAAGCCATAGAGCGCGATCAGCGCGATCATGATCACCAGCACGTTGGGCAGGCCGCGATGCGAGGCGATCAGATAGGTGAAATAGATGATCACGCCGAACAGGGTTGCGTTCTTAAGCGCAAAGAAGCCGGTGGGCTCGACCTCGACGCCATGGCTTGCGCGCCGGGCGCGGGTCTTGACGCTGACATAGACCAGGCCAAGCGCCAGCATGGCGCCGATCAGGAGCGAGGTGGGGTAAAGCGCGCCGGCGCCGGGAAAAAGTTCTGGAATGAAACCGGAAGAGAGCTTCTGGAAAGTGGGCGAGAACGGGCCGACCGACTGGCCTTGCAGCACCGCAAGCGCCAGCCCTTTGAACACCAGCATGCCGGCCAGCGTGACGATGAAGGATGGAATCTTGACCGAGCGCCATGATCACGATATAGCTGTTCTGCAGCACCAGATTGGTGAGGTTGAGCGGGCGCAGCAGCGTGCCGTCGGTGACGAACTCGAAGAACAGCATGATCGCGAACAGCGACAACAGCATGCCGTATTCGCGCAAATTGGCTTTGAGAAAGCCCGCGTGCTTGCGCGCCTCGGGAAGCGCCACGGTCTTGTCGCTCATGGATGCACCTCTCCCAGCAGCTTCTCTTCCAGCTTTCTTTCCAGGCTTCTGTCAACCAGCCGCTCGCCCTTGCGCACGATGACGCGCATGATTTTCTCCTGTGTCGCCTCGGCTCTATCGAACTCGCCGACAAAAGCGCCTTCATTCATGACGTAGATGCGGTCACAGATCCCGAGCAACTCCGGCATTTCCGACGAGATCACGATAACGGCCTTGCCGGCGTCGGCAAGCTCGTTGATGATGCAATAGATCTCGTACTTGGCGCCGATGTCGATACCGCGGGTCGGTTCGTCCAGAATCAGGATTTTCGGATCGGTGAACAGCCATTTCGACAACACCACCTTTTGCTGGTTGCCGCCGGACAGGTTGCCGGAGGTCTGATAGACATCGGAACAGCGGATGCGCATGCGGTTGCGATAATCGCTCGCCACCCGCAACTCCTTGATGTCGTCGATGACGCGGCCGGTCGCAACGCTGCCGAGATTGGCAAGCGTGATGTTCTTGCGCACGTCGTCGGCGAGTAGAAGGCCGAACTGCTTGCGGTCTTCGGTGACGTAGGCCAGGCCGGCGTCGATGGCGCGGCTGACGGTCGAAAGGTCGACCTTGTGGCCGTGCAGCATGGCGCGGCCGGTGATCTTGCGGCCCCACGAGCGGCCGAACAGACTCATGGCGAATTCGGTGCGCCCGGCGCCCATCAACCCGGCGATGCCGACGATCTCGCCGCGGCAGACATGGAAGTCGACATTCTTGATGACTTGCCGACCCGCATGCAGCGGATGATAGACCGACCAGTTCTCGACCTTCAATACGGGCTCGCCGATGTTCGGCTCGCGCTTCGGGAAGCGATGCTCGAGGTCGCGATCCACCATCTTGCGGATGATGCGATCCTCCTCGACCGCGCCGGCCTCGCAATCCATCGTATCGACGGTGCGACCGTCGCGCAGCACGGTGATGCGGTCGGCGACACGCGCCACCTCGTTGAGCTTGTGCGAGATCAGGATCGCGGACATGCCCTGGGAGCGGAACTCAAGCAAAAGATCGAGCAGCGCCGCACTGTCGCTTTCGTTGAGGCTTGCGGTCGGCTCGTCGAGAATCAGGAGGCGCACCTCCTTGGACAGCGCCTTGGCGATCTCCACCAGCTGCTGCTTGCCGATCCCGATATTGGTAACGAGCGTGTCCGGCGCCTCATTGAGCCCCACTTTCGCCAGCAGCTGCTGGGAGCGCTTGTAGACCGCGTCGCGATCGATCACGCCGAGCCGCGACGGCGGGCCGGCGATAAAAATATTCTCCGCGATCGAGAGCAGCGGGATCAACGCGAGTTCCTGATGAATGATGATGATGCCGAGCGCCTCGGAATCATTGATGTCGCGGAAATGCCGCTCCTCGCCGTCATAGACGATGCTGCCGTCATAACTGCCGCTGGGATAGACGCCGCTCAACACCTTCATCAAGGTCGACTTGCCGGCGCCGTTCTCGCCCACCAAAGCATGGATTTCGCCCTGCCGGACGGTGAAATTGACGTCGCTCAGCGCCTTCACGCCGGCGAAGGCTTTGCTGATACCGCGCATTTCGAGCAGCGTAGTCATTCCAACTCCCTGCAGACATGCTGACTTGGGCAAGACCAGCCACCGTCGCCATGCCCGCACCTGTTGCACTTGTTACGGGCTCAACGTCCTCGCCGACTTGCCGCAGGAAAGGCGTGGATGGCCGGGACAACCAGCGCGAAGACGCGCTTCGCGCTGTTGCCCCGGCCATGGCGAAAGGATCGCCTCCACGCTCAATCCCGCCTCAGTTGATCTGCGCCTTCTTGTAGTAACCGCTGTCGATCAGGACTTTCTCCCAGTTGGTCTTATCGACTACCACCGGCTTGAGCAGATAGGACGGCACCACCTTCACACCATTTTTATAGGTGGTGGTGTCGTTCACCGTCACGGTCTTGCCGCTCAGCGCCGCGTCCACCATGTCGGCGGTGACCTTGGCGAGGTCGCGGGTGTCCTTGAAGATCGTTGAATACTGCTCGCCGCGCAGCATCGACTTGATGGAAGGAACTTCCGCATCCTGCCCGCTGACGATCGGCATCGGCATGTTACCGCTGCCATAGCCGACACCCTTGAGCGACGACAGGATGCCGATCGAAAGCCCGTCATAGGGTGAAAGCACCGCGTCGACCCGCTTGGTGGCGTAGAACGCGCTCAACAGATTATCCATTCGGGCTTGCGCCGTGGCGCCATCCCAGCGCAGCGTCGAGACCTTGTCCATACCGGTCTGCCGGCTGGCGACCACGACCTTGCCGCTGTCGATATAGGGCTGCAGCACAGACATCGAGCCGTTGTAGAAGAAGTAGGCGTTGTTGTCGTCGGGTGAGCCGCCGAACAGCTCGATGTTGAACGGACCCTTGGCTTCCTTCAGCTTCAGCCCCTGCTCGATTGATTGCGCCTGCAGCACACCGACCTGGAAGTTGTCGAAGGTCGCATAGAAATCGACGTTGGGCGTGTCGCGGATCAGCCGGTCGTAGGCGATCACGGTGATGCCCTTGTCCTTGGCCTGCTTGAGCACATCGGACAGGGTGGTACCATCGATCGATGCGATAACCAGCACCTTGGCGCCCTTGGTCACCATGTTCTCGATCTGGGAGAGCTGGTTCGGAATATCGTCTTCAGCATATTGCAGATCGGTGTTGTAACCGCGCTCCTTCAGCACCTTCACAATGTTGTTGCCATCATCGATCCAGCGCGCCGAGGATTTGGTGGGCATGGCGATGCCGACAGTAGGCTTGCTTTGCGCGAGCGCGGGGCCCGCAAGTGCGACGGAACCGAGTACGATGGCCGATAGAGTCGATTTGAGTAAGTTCATGTTTCACTCCCAAACTGTTGAGCTTCAGTCGCCGCGTTGTCGCGGTTTGCTTTTTAGCGCCGGTGTGTATCGGCGCATCGTCGGGCACCATCGTGGCCGATCGAGAAGAGAACGGATGATCGATCACACGCTGCGGGTCAAGTGCCATGAAATTCCTCATGCGCGGCCGCGGGATCAGCCAGCGGCGCCGTGACGGCGCAGGCCGTTCAAAATCACCTCTGTCATCGCTGCCGCTGCCGCTTCTGAATCCTTGCGTTCGATGGCTTCGATAATGTGCTGATGCGACAAGAGCACAATCTCGCGGTCGCGCTCCTCGACCGGTGCGCTGAGCAGGAAAGAGGCGCGCAGCGCCGCCTCGATCACCCCGCCGATGGAACGCATGAACGGATTGCCGGAGGCGTTGGCGACCGCAATGTGCAGGCTGAGGTCGGCATCGGCGAACCCGGTGGAATCGGATGGCTCTCGGCGCATGCTTGCGATGCTCCGGTACAGATGCGCGATATCGGCGTCCGAGCGCCGTTCGGCGGCCAGCGCCGCCGCGCGCGGCTCGACCGCAAGCCTGATGTCGGCGAGATCGCGCAGGAAGCGCTCGTCGATGCCGGCATCGAGGTGCCAGGCCAGGACGTCAGCGTCGAACATGTTCCAGGCCGCGCGCTCGCGGACCACGGTGCCGACCCGCACCTTGGTGCTGAGCAGCCCTTTCGCCCCCAACGTCTTGACGCTTTCCCGCAGCACCGGACGCGAGACACCGAACAGCGAGGTGAGTTCGGCATCGCCCGGCAGCTTTACGCCTTCGGCATAGCGGCCGGATATGATGTCGATCCCGATGTTGCGGGCGACCTCGGCGTGATTGGAATGCGCGCGGCGCGTGGGGATGACGACGAGCTGGGAATTCACGGCAACGCAACTCCTGCGGTTCGACGACCGGACCGCCCGGCGAAGCCGACCATGGCTTGCTGGTTCCATGAGCCGTGGCGCCTCTGAGGGCGCTTCGGTACGAATATTTTTATTGCATGGAAGAAGTGGCCTGACTAGTCATATTATCTTACTATTTAGTCGTGTGCGCGAATTGGAAGCCCACGCGGCATGGAGACCGTCGCCAAGGCGCTGGGGAATAGAATTGCGAGCGGGTGGAGCCGGAGCGTCCCGCGCCGTTCGAACGCGGCTGGGCGCATGACAGCGAACGCGGATCCCCTCATCACTTTCCGATGCTGTCTTCAAACGCAGCCCGCTGGCACGATGTTAGATGGAGTCCATGCTTGGTGCGACGATCCAGCACATCGGCGGCGTGCGTCGCCCACTCTGTCTCGCGCAGGTAACGCGCTTCCCGCTCATAAAAATCGCCGCCGAAGTGGCGTCCGAGATCCGAACAGGTGCGCGCCGGCCCCAAAAGCTCCCGGGCGCGCGTTCCATAAAGCCGGGCGCAATGACGGATCAGCTTATCTGGCAAGACTGGATATTCGTGCCGCAGATCGACCACGAAATCCTCGAAGGGGCCGGGAATGTCACCGCCAGGAAGGCGCGCGACCGCGGTCCATGCCGGAGACAATCGCGGAAACCAGGGCATGAGACGCTGCAGCGCGTGCTCGGCCAATTTACGATAGGTCGTGATCTTGCCGCCGAAGATCGAAAGCACCGGAGGAATTTCTGGTCCGCTGTCGATCTCAAGCACATAGTCCCGGGTCACCGCCGACGGATCCTCGGAGCTATCGTCATAGAGAGGCCGCACGCCCGAGAAGGCATGAACAATGTCGTGGGCCTGGGGCGGTGTGCGCAGAAAGCGGCCCAGGGCGCGCAGGAGATACTGAACTTCGGCGCCGTCGATCGCCACATCCTCGGCGCGTCCCTCGTAGGGAATATCGGTCGTGCCGACCAGTGCGAGATCGCCTTCGTAGGGATTCACGAAGATGACGCGCCGGTCGTCGTTCTGGAACAGGTAGGCATGGGAGCCGGCCCAGAATTTCGGTACCACCACGTGACTGCCCTTGACGAGCCGCACGCTGTGGGACGAGTTCAAGTTTGTGACGCGTTGCAGGACATCCTCAACCCATGGTCCGGCCGCGTTGACCAGTGCGCGGGCACGCACAACGTGCACGCGACCATCCTCGCTTTGCATCTCCAGGTGCCATGTCTCCCCTGCCCTTCGCGCCCGCGTCGCTCTGGTGCGCGGCAGGACGAGCGCGCCGAAGCGCGCCGCATCGACCAGGTTCAGAACCACAAGACGCGCATCGTCGACCCAGCAATCGGAATATTCGAACGCGTGACGAAACTCCGGCCGTAGCGGCGCGCCTTCGGGAGCACGCGAAAGGTCGAAGCTGCGACTCGGCGGCAGTCGCTTCCTGCCGCCCAGATGATCGTAGAGAAACAGACCACCCCGCACGAGCCAGGCAGGCCGCTGCCCCGGCGAATGCGGCAGAACGAACCGGAGCGGCCAAATGATGTGCGGTGCCGACGCGAGCAGAACTTCCCGCTCGATCAACGCCTCGCGCACGAGGCGGAATTCGTAATATTCCAGGTAACGCAGCCCGCCATGCACGAGCTTTCCCGAGCGGGACGAAGTTCCCTCAGCGAGATCTCCCTTTTCGCAGAGCAGGACCTTGAGGCCGCGGCCGGCGGCGTCGCGCGCGATGCCGGCGCCATTGATTCCGCCGCCGATGACGGCGATGTCGACCAGCCCGTGATCCTTGCTTGCGGCCGACGCTGCACCGGTCATTTCGCCCTGCTGAGCCTTTTTTCTGTCCCGCGCGGCGCCACGGGCGTCCGAGCTGTCGCCGCCGCCGGCGGATCCTGCCGGCCGTAGCTTGCGAACCTCTTCGCCGTCATCGGCATCCGGTCTTCATAACGGACGGAGATGTTGACGGACGTGCTTGATTGAGGCCCGAGTCGTTCATCCATCGGCATTTGACGATGATCGCTTCGCGCAGTTGTCGCTCCCCACGGGTCATGCCTGGTTCTTCTTGTTCAGCACGGATTGAGCGGCGGCTCGCCGGCAAGAAACCGGCGAACCTCTTCGGCCGCCTGCTCGGCGGCGATCGTGACGGTGCGCACGGACGCGCCGGCGATGTGGGGTGTCAGCGTGATATTCGGCAGCCGCAGCAGCGGCCAGTCCGGCGGAACAGGCTCGACGGCGAAGGTATCGAGCATTGCGCCGCCGAGTTGCCCGGACGCCAGCGCTTCGTAGAGCGCGTCATAATCGACCATCGGGCCGCGCGCCGTATTGATGAAGATGGCGCCTTTTTTGGTTCGCGCGAGCGCTTCACGCCCGATGAAGCCGGTGGTCTCGGGCGTCACCCGGGCGTGCAGCGTGATGACGTCGGCGCGGGCCAGCAGTTCCTCCAGCGCGACATGTTCAACGCCGTCGCTGCGATCCTGCGCCGTGATCTGCACATAGGGGTCGGCGACCAGCAGTGTGCAGCCGAAGGCCTTCAGCAGTTTCACCACCCGGCTGCCGATCGCGCCATAGCCGATGACGCCGACCGTCATTTCGCCGAGTTCGCGGCCGGTGCGATCGGCGCGGTAGAGATCGCCCCGCCACTCGCCGGCGCGCAACGCCTCATGGCCGGTGCGAATGAGGCGCGTCTCGACAAGGATGGCTCCGATCGTGAACTCGGCAACCGCGCTGGCGTTACGGCCCGGCGTATTGACGACCAGCACGCCATGATCGCGCGCCGCCTGCACGTCGATGTTGACCGGCCCCCCGCGCGAAACCGCAATGAACTTGAGGTTGGGCAGGCTTTCGAGCATCGCCCGCGAGACCGGTGCCAGATGGGTGACGAACATGGCGGCGTCGCCGATGAATGCCGCGATCTCGTCCGGATCACCCATGAATTCCTTCAGCCGGTCGAGCGTTGCATCGGCGTAGCCGTGCTCCATGGGCTGATCGGGCCATGGCTGCTCGAGCGTCCGGATACTCACACCGTTGCCGCCGCAAGCAGCGGCGATGCGGTCAGCAAAAACCGAGGGCAGCATGAAGCGATCGCCGATGATTGCGATGGCGTCAGACATCGTCGCCTCCCGCGCGCAAGGCAGCGAGCCGCTTCCAGAGTGGGCGCGCGGCGAGCCGCGCCTCGACATAGGTCGGGAACATCCGCTCGTAACGCGCCGCCAGGCTGGCATCCGGAGCTTTCGGCTCGCCGAGATGCGGCGTCACCCAGTCATCGGCACAGGCCGCCATGTCCGGATAGCAGCCGGTAGCGACCGCGGCTATCATCGCCGCACCGGCCGCGCCGGCCTCCTCCCGGTTGCAGACGCGAACGTTCGACCCCAGCGCAGCGCCAAGGATAGCACCGAGCGCACGGCTGCGCGCCGCGCCACCCGTGATTCGCACGTCCCGCGGCAAGGCTCCCATCGCGGCGTAACAATCGCGCGCGGCGAGCGCGAGCCCCTCCATCACGGCGCGCATCAAATCCCAATAGCCGTGGCGCGAGCGCAGCCCGAGAAACTGCGCGCAGGCATCGTGCGCCACGAACGGACCGCGTTCGCCCGCATCAGAGATGAAGGGATGAAACACCACCTCACCGGGCCGTGCCTGCATCACCCGCTCGTCAAGGCGGTGGATCAGGTCGGCGCGCGATCGGGTGACGCCCTCGCTGGCGAGCACGCCGAGCGCCAAATCCAGCAACCAGTCGATATTGAGCGTCGCAGCCATATTGGACTGCATCTGGGCGTAGTGGCCAGGCACCGGAAACGGCATGGTGTAGCCGGTCGCCTCGGCGTTCAGCGTCACGGCCTCGGCGGTGGATGCGAGCCGCATGTGCATGCCGGTCGAGCCAATGATGGTGCAGCCGACCTCGGGGGCGGGATCGTAAAGGCCTGCTCCCAGGGCGTTGCAAACGACGTCGACGTAGCCGAGCGATACCGGAACGCCCGCCGGCAAGCCTGTCTCCGAGGCACCTGCAGCGCCGAGCGGATGTGTCACGGAGGCTCCGTCGACGACGCACGGCACAAGGTGAGCAAGATCGGCTATGCCGATCAGCCGCGCCGTTTCCGGATCGTAGCGACGGGTGCGGAAATTCCCGTATGAAAATGCCACTTCCGAGGGGTCGGTCGCACGCATCCCGGTCAAGCGAAAGTAAAGCCAGTCCTTGCAGTGAAACGCCGTAGCGGCACGGGATACGCATTCCGGCGCGTTCGCCTGCAACCAGGCGAGCTGCGGCCCTTGCTGGCATGCATTGAGGCCGGAGCCGGTGCGCCGATAGAGCGCCGCGTTCTGCGGACTAGCCCGGATTTCCTCCACCAGGCGCGCCGCGCGCGAATCGAGCCAGAGCAGCGCCGGAGCAACAGGGCGCCCCTCATCGTCGATCAGCCATGTGCCGTCGCCCTGCCCTGTGACGGCAATCGCCGCGACGCGCGCTTGAAGATCAGGCACGCTCGCCGCAAGACCGCGTAGCGCGGCCACCGTATCGTCCCAGGTGCGCGACATATCCTGCTCGACACGGTCTCTGTCCGCCGTGCGATAGACGTTGGGCAAGGAGAAGCTGCCAAGCTGCCTGCCCTCGCGCGTGAACGCCACGGTCTTGATGAGCGAGGTGCCGGCGTCGATACCGACGATGACGTCACGGGTTTGCGGAGCGGACATCGTCAGGCGGCCTCCGCGTGGCGGAAGCCGGCTCCGTCGGCACCAAAGATATGCAGGTGACGCGGCTCCAGCGCGAACGAGACGATGTCTCCAGGCCTCGCCGAGATCCGGCCTGGTGCCACGGCGATCAGCAAGTTTCCGCCGCAGTCCCCGGCGACGTGCGACTGGTCGCCGAGCCATTGATTGGAGACGACGCGCACGCGCACATCTCCGGTTCCGATTCCGATTTTCTGCGGCCGGATGCCGATCCGCACACGCTGGGCATTTTCGAGCGCCTTCTGAGCCGCGAGGCTGAACGTCCCGCCCGGAATCTCGAAGCTCACATCAGATGTGACGGACAAGCGGAAGCCACCATCGGACCGCGCCAGCGTGGCGTCGAGCATATTCATCGGCGGCTCGCCGATGAAGCTTGCAACGAACAGGTTCGCGGGGCTGTCCTTCAGCTCCTTTTCGCTGGCAAATTGCTGTAGCACGCCGTCTTCCATCACCGCGATGCGGTCGGCCAGGGCGCTCGCCTCGGTCTGGTCATGCGTGACGAAGATCGCCGTCATTTCGCGCTTCGCCAGCAGGCTCTTGATCCGACCGCGCAGGACCGCGCGGAGCTGCGGCTCGAGCTGCCCCATCGGCTCGTCGAGCAGATAAAGATCCGCATCCCGCACCAGTGCCCGCGCCAGCGATGCGCGCTGCTGCTGCCCTCCGGAGATCGAGCGCGGAAAGCTCTCCAGGATGTCATCGATCTCCACGAGTTGCGCGATCGCCCCGACCCGGTGCGCGACCTCGGCTCGCGACAACTGCCGGGACTTCAGCGCGAATGCGATGTTTTCGCGCACCGTGAGCGGCGGGTAAAGCGAATAGCCCTCGAACGCCATCGCTACCTTTCGCTGTGCCGGCGCCAGATGGTCGATGCGCCGTCCGTTGAGCGCGATCGACCCCGAACTGACGCTCTCGAACCCGGCGATCATGCGCAGTGTTGAGGTTTTGCCGCAGCCCGACGATCCCAGCAACGCTACGATCTCTCCTTTCCTGACATCCATATCGAGCGCGCGCACCGCATGGACAGCCGGCTTGCCGCGGCTGCGGTAAACCTTGTCAATACCCCGAAGCTCAAGCGTGCCCATCGTCCTACTCCCGTCAGGCGGCCTGCCGCCGATGCGACAGGCAGACACGCTGCCCGCTCGTCCGGTCGAACAGCAGCGCATCCACCGGCGCGAACCGAATGAAAACATCCTCCGCCGTGGCCTCCTCCACCGCGCGTGGCGGCAGCGCGGCGAGCCACTCGGTGTCATCAGTCAATTTGAGCAGCAACACCGCCTTGTCATGCATGGGCGTGATCGCAAGGATTCGCGCGCGGATCGAATCGTCGCCGGCCGAGCGGGAAATCGCCAGATGTTCGGGCCGAATTCCGAGCCAGCACGGCCGATCCGGCGGCGGCCCGTCGGAAGTACCGAGCCGGATCCTTGCTCCCGAAATTATCGCGAACAACGCACCATGCTCCTCGAACGGCTGGATCCCGGCGAGATTGATGGTCGGATCGCCGAACAATCGCGCGACCGCAACCGAGGCAGGTGCCTTGTAGATCGCTTCCGGCGTCGCGACCTGTTCAAACCGGCCGTTGACGAGCACCGCGATACGATCGGCGATGGCCATCGCTTCGCGGTAATCCTGGGTTACGTACAGGGCGGCGGCCGCGCCACGCCGGAGCAGGCTCGGCAATTCAAGGCGCATCTCGTAGCGGAGCTTGGCGTCGACGTTGCGCAATGGATCATCCAGCAGCAGCACATCGGGGTCACCGATCAGCGCGCGGGCCAGCGCGGTGCGCTGCTTCTGGCCGTTCGACAGTTCACGCGGGACATGATCGAGCACATGCTCGATCTTCAGGAGCCGGCTGATCGCCTGAACCTTCGATGAACCGGCGCTGCCGTCTCCAGCCTTCGTCCGCAGGCCGCTCGCGATGTTCGCGCGCGCGGTCATGTGCGGGAACAGCGCGAAATTCTGGAACGCCATGCCGATGCCGCGCCGCTCCGGCGCCGCGCCGACGATCGAGCGCCCGCCGATGAGGATATCGCCCTCGTCCGGCTCGAACATGCCCGCGATCATGCGCAGCAGGACGGTCTTGCCGCTGCCTGACGGCCCGAACACCGCGACGATTTCTCCGGGCTCGACCGCCAGCGAGAGGCCATTGGCCGGTCGCACCGGGCCGAATGTCTTGCCAACCGATTTGATCTCGAGCCGTGCCATCAGGTCAACCTTTCACCGCGCCCAGCGACAGGCCCTCGACCAGGTAGCGCTGTGCGTAGAGCGCGAGCAGCAGGGTCGGCGTCACGGAGAGGACGATCGCCGCGGCGATCTGGCCATATTGAATGCCGGAGGCCGTAACGAATGCGAGCGCGCCCACCGTCACCGGCTGCTTGTCGGCCGAGGCGAGAATCAACGCAAACACGAAGTTGTTCCAGCAGAAGATGAAGGAGAGAAGTCCGGCGGCAGCAATGCCCGGTCCAGCGAGCGGCACCGCGATGCGCGCAAACGTCTCTCCCCACGAATGTCCCGCCAGGCGGTAAGCGTGCTCGATATCCGGACTGATGTCCTCGAAATAACCCCGTACGATCCACAGGATCAGCGGCAGTGCGATCAACTGGTAAACCCAGACGATGCCGGCATAGGTGTCGTTCAGACCGATTTGCTGATAATAGAGCGACAGCGGCAACAGCACGAGCAGCGGCGGCGCGAAACGAAAGGACAGCAGCGTGAACGCGATGGTTTCGCCAAGCCGAAACTTGAAGCGCGCGAAGGCATATGCCGCCGGCACGCCCAGGATCAGCGCCAGCACCACCGCAGCGCTCGACAGGACGAAGCTGTTCCACAGATTATGCATAAAGGGGATCTCAAGATTGCCTGCGGCAGTCTGCAACTGGCCCGAGATCAGCGCACGGTAATTCGCCAAAGTCGGCTCGAACAGGAGGCGCGGCGGTATGCGCAGGATCTGCTCGTTACTCTGGAACGACATCAGCAGAATCCAGACGATCGGGAACATGAAGAACAGAAGGATCAGCGTGAGCGCCGCGCCCCTGAATATCCGACCCGTGAGGCTGACATGTTCCATCGTTCAACTCCTCAAGGGGGTCACTGGTGACGGTGCGCGCGCTCGCGCAGCCTCAGCCAGTTCTTGATGAAGATATTCGACAGGATATTGGTGATGACCCAGAGGATCATCAACAGCGCCGCCGACTTGCCGACATTGGTGTACTGGAAGAACTCCAGATAGGCCTGGACCTGGAACACCATCAGACGAT
>WNGL01004037.1_pt1 | contig 26914 bp, 31 predicted proteins | sample 5400591 | NCBI WGS metagenome assembly WNGL01 (sample SAMN13153377, study PRJNA577476) | soil metagenome | isolation source: 80 cm soil or saprolite under Garry oak tree replicate 1 | place: USA:California | collected 2016-06-15 | reverse complement strand
ACGTGTATTTCCCCACCGACTGCATCGTATCGCTCCTCTACGTCATGAAAAGCGGAGCGTCGGCGGAAATCGCGGTCGTGGGCTATGAAGGCCTGGTCGGCGTCGCGCTGTTCATGGGCGGGGAATCCACGTCGAGCCGTGCCGTGGTGCAGAGCGCCGGCCACGCGTACCGGCTCCCGTCGAAAATCCTGAAAAGCGAATTCGAGCACGGCGGACCGTTGCAGCATCTGCTGCTGCGCTACACGCAGGCGCTGATCACGCAGATGGCGCAGACCGCTGTCTGCAACCGGCATCACTCGGTGGAGCAGCAACTGGCGCGCTGGCTGCTGTTGAGCTTGGACCGCCTGCCCTCGAACGAGCTGCACATGACGCAGGAGCTGATAGCGAACATGCTGGGCGTGCGCCGCGAGGGCGTCACGGAGGCGGCCGTCAAGCTGCAAGCGTCCGGAGTGATCCAGTACAATCGCGGGCACATCATGGTGCTCGACCGGGAAGGCCTGGAACAGCGGGTGTGCGAGTGTTACGCAGTGGTCAAACGCGAAACGGATCGCCTGCTCCCCGCCAAGACGGCGGCCTGATCGCCGACCGCGCAATCGCCGGGGTCGCGAAGGTCACCGGTCTCGGCGCTCCTCTGTGTGCTGACGTACATACGGTCCGTAGTTGGTCACGCTACTCTTTCGTCGTCCGCCCGTTCCCCGGGTACGAAAGAACAGCCCCCATGCGAGTCGCGAGTCGAGCACCCGTCGCAAACAGCATGCTTGCCGCGTTGCCGCGCAAACAGTATCAGCGCATGCTCACGGGTCTCGAATCGGTCGCGTTGACTTTCGGTGAAGTCCTGCACGAACCGGGGGAGCGGATCCGGCACGTCTACTTTCCCAACGACTCGCTCGTCTCCTTGTTGACGGTCGTCGAGGGCCATCTGGCTTTGGAAGTCGGCATGGTCGGCAGTGAGGGCATGGTCGGCGTTCCCGTGTACTTGGGAACGGACGTTTCGCCTGTTCGCGCGCTGGTGCAGGGAGCGGGAGCCGCCATGCGGATGAAGTCGGCGCGCTTCTCCGAAGAAATCCGGAGAAGCCCGCAATTGCAGCAGGAAGTCGGCCGCTATACGCGTGCATTGATGGCCCAGATCACCCAAACCGCGGCTTGCAACCGCTTCCACGTCGTGGAGGCGCGCCTCGCCCGATGGCTGCTGATGACGCGGGACCGTGTCCGGTCGGACGATTTCCGTCTTACGCACGCATTTCTGGGCCACATGCTGGGAGTGCGGCGGGTCGGTGTCACCACGGCCGCGCGCGCGCTGCAAAAAAGAAAGCTGATCGCCTACACCCGCGGCAACATCAGGATCCTCGACCGTCGAGGCCTCGAAGGCGCCGCCTGCGCCTGTTACGAACTCGTCAAGGACATGAACACCGGCGCAAGCGCTTAGCAGCAGCCGGAAAACGGTATTGCCCACTTTCCGCCTTCACGCCGAACCCGCGGCCTTCCGATGCAGCTGCCCCTCGTACAGCGCCCGCACGGTCGCTATCGTGTCGGATTCCGTCGCGCCCTTGTCCTCGCGGTAGCGCTTGACGCGCGCGAAGCGCAGGGCGAACCCGCCTGGATAGGTCGAGCTCTGCTGGATCTCGTTGAACGCGATCTCGACGACGAGCTCGGGCCGCACGTGCACGACGTGGCCCTCGCGCGAGGTTTCGAGCGAGAGCAGGCGCTCGGTCTGCCAGGCGAGCATCTTGTCGGTCATGCCCTTGAAGGTCTTGCCGAGCATGACGAAGCCGCCGGTCGCGGGGTCGAGAGCACCGAGGTGCAGGTTCGAGAGCCACCCCTTGCGGCGGCCGCTGCCCCATTCGGCCGCGATGACGACGAGGTCGAGCGTGTGCGCCTGCTTGATCTTGAGCCAGCCCGCGCCGCGGCTTCCGGCTTCGTACGGGGCCTCCAGCGCCTTCGCCATGACGCCCTCGTGGCCGCGCGCGAGCGCTTCGTCGTAGAAGTTTTGCGCGGCTTCGTTGTCGCCGGTCACGAGGCGCGGGATGATGAGATTCGCCGGTAGAATCCTCGCGAGCGTATCGAAGCGCTCTTTCGCGGGTTTCGCCGTGAGATCTTCCCTATCGACCAGCAGGCAATCGAAGAAAAAAACACTCAAGGGAAAGGTCGTTCGCAGCGCCTCCACGTCGAGCTTGCGCCCGAACCTTCGCATGGTTTCCTGGAAAGGGAAGGGCGTGCCGTTGGGCCGTAGCGCGATCGTCTCGCCGTCCAGAATTAACTCCCGCGCCGCGCAATCGCCGAGCGCCGCGACGATCTCGGGCACGGCGGAGGTGACTTCGTTCAGGCTTCGCGTATAGACGCGGATTTGACCGCCCGACTTGTGCGCCTGTACGCGCGCGCCGTCGAGCTTCCACTCGAAAGCCGCCGGTCCCAAGCGTTCGATCGCGTCTGCGACGTCCTCGGCGGGCTGGGCGAGCATCGGCTGGACCGGCCGGAAGACCTCGAGCGCGAAGCGCGCAAGGCCCGATTCGCCTTCGACGAGCGCGGCTTCGGCGACTGCGGGAAGGCCGCCCGCCCGCATCGCCGCCGCGCGCACCTGCGCAGCTGGGAGCTTGGCCGCCTTCGCGATGGCGTCGAGCATGATTCCTTCGAGCGCGCCCTGGCGCAGCTCGCCGAGCAAAAGCCGCGCGAGAAAATCCTGCTCGGGCGCGGTCGCGCGCGCGAAAAGCTCCGCGAGCAGGCGCGCTCGTTCGGCGGCCGAGCCTTCACCCTTGGTCTGCGCGAGGCGTGCGAGCGCCTCGTCGATGTGCGCGAGCGTGAGCCGGGGCGCGCTTTCCGGCGCCGCGGCGAGCGCGTCTTTCAGCGTCGCGTAGCCGACGCCGATCCTGCCCTGGTGCGTGTCGCCGCTGAGATACGCCACCCCCAGCGCGATTTCCGGCGCATCGAGTCGTCGCAGGCATTCCGCGAGCGCGTCGATTTTCGCAAGGCGGCTGCGCGTCCCCGCGACGCGCTCGGAGGCGGCGAGCAATTCGGCGAGCAGCATGAGTAATTATCCCCTCCTCTTTGAGGAGGGGTGCCCCGAAGGGGCGGGGTGGTAAGACGTCCGCCGATCAAACCACCCCTGGGCGCTTTGCGCCACCCTTCCTTGTCCAAGGAGAGTTTCGAGCTTGTCGTCATGGCAGTTCTTCGGCAAGCTTATCAAATCGGACGAATCCCAATATGGCCAAGGTCGTCATCGCGAACGTCGCCCAGCTTAGGCCGCTCATCGGAACCGAGGTCGCCGTGACCGACTGGTTCACCGTGAGCCAGGAGCGCATCGACGGTTTTGCCGACGCGACGGAAGATCATCAGTGGATTCACGTCGACCGCGAGCGCGCGGCCAGGGAATCACCCTACGGCAGGACCGTCGCGCACGGGTTTCTCTCGCTGTCGCTTCTTCCGTACCTGCTGGGGCAGGCGATAGAGATTCAAGGGACGCGCCTGGGGATCAACTACGGCCTGAATCGCGTGCGCTTCACCGGCCCCGTTCCGGCCGGCTCGCGCGTGCGTGCGCGCTTCCAGTTGGCTGCCGTCGAGGACATCGACCGGGGCGTGCAGATGACGTGGAGCGTGACACTCGAGCTAGAGGGCGAGGCGAAGCCGGTTCTTGTCGCCGAATGGATCACGCGCCAGCACGAGTAGGCGGGGTCCACAGCTCGGGGAGGCTTGCGCGGACGCCTCGAATTCTCGGGTACACTCCCTTTCGGGGAGGGATAGAGCATTGCGTTTCCCCGCCCCCAAACAAGGAAAACTATCCAGAGGAGGCACCATGAAACTGCTTGGAGGGAAACTGAGTTGCACGATCGCCGCGGCATGTCTGCTCGCCACGCTTCCGGTAGCCGCGTTTGCGCAAAGTCCCAAGAACTCTATCAACCTTGCGGTTGCCGCGCTGCCGGGAATCGGCGATCTCAAGGCCACGGTCGTGATGGTGGAGTATGAGCGGCTGGTCTCGCCGAGGCTGTCCGTGTACGGCAAGGGTTCGAGTCTCAAATACAAGTTCGACGACAACACCAATGTGGAAGACGGCAAGGGTACCGGCCTGGGCGTGGGCGTGCGGTTCTTTCCGCAGGGCGGATTGAAGGGGTTCTACGTGGGCGGGGGCATCGGGACGTTCAAATCGAAGTGGGACTGGATCGACAACAAAGGGCCCGGTCAAACTACGGGAAAGGGAGAAACGACATCGATCCAGTGGGGCGGGGAGGTCGGTTATCGGTTCAATCTGGGCTCGGAGCGCGTGTCGCTCACTCCGGCATTCAATTTTGGAAGCTGGCTGGGCGGGGACGACAAATGCACGAACTCGAACGGAACGCCCTGCAGCAAGGAAAGCGAGCTTGGTTTCTACGCGGTCATTTCAGTCGCGCTCGGCTTCGCCTTCTAGGCAACTTCGAGTTCTCGGGCGCACGGCGCACGCTACTTCTTGGTAGTCGTAGCGTGCGCTGCGCGCACGGGCCGCGCCAGGAGTCACGGGCCGCCCTTCCAGGCGGCCGGGCTGATTGAGAAACTTCGTCATCTCCGACAAGACTTCCTTCTGGCGTCCCACCCACAGGTGCCCTCCGCTCGGAAAGCTCACGAAACGCGCGCCCGGGATGCGTTCCGCAGCCGAGCGGCCTCTCTGGTAAATCCCGAACAAGTCGTTCTCGATGCCGATGACGAGCGTGGGGGCTGCGATTCGCTCCAGTTCGTAGCGTGGCGATGAGGCGGCGACTGCCAGGTCGTTCCACAGGCCTTCCCGGCGCCGGCTGAGCGGCAAGGCGCTACGCATGATCCGCAGGATGCGCTCCTGCTCCTCGGGCGACGCGTTGTGGAAATCTCGGGCAGGGGTGGCAAAGAGTCTCTCCAGCAGGGTGTCCCGCGCGAGCTTCATGTTCAGCCAGAAAAAGAAGTCGGATCCGAGGACAGCCTCGAACACGAAGGAAGGCCTTGCGGGCGGCCGCGCCTGCAGCGCGCCCGGCGGGAAGAAAGCCGGAACGAGGAGGACCATTGCCGAACAGCGTCCTGCATGCCGCAGGCAAAATTCGATCGCGGAGGGCGCGCCAGCCGAGCCCCCGAGGATCGCGGCCGTGGGCAACTTCAAAGCGTCGAGCAGGCAGGCGTGCGCCTCGGCCTGCGCCGCGGGCGATGCGTCGGCGGGCATGGGGGTGCGTAGATATCCGAATCTGGACATGGCGATCACGGTAAACCCGTGCTCGGCCAACGGGCGTCCGAATTCCAGGCCCTGGTCGAAACCGCCGCCCGCGCCGTGCACCAGAAGCACCGGCGCACCCTTGCCGGCGAGGGCGTATTCGATCGGTCCGCACGGCGTGTCGACGACCCGGCCGCCGGAGGCGACACGGGATTCCGCTGCGACTATGTCGCCCCGATAGTTGAAATACGTGAACAGAATCAACCCTGCCAGCACGGCGGCGGGAATGCCCAGAACCACGCTTCGTTCGATCTTCATCGGCAGTGGATCGCGCTGCAGCGGGGCGACAAGCCATTGTAGTCAAGCGCGGCAGATAGCATATATGGGTGGTGAATCTTTCCCGACGCGACGCGTCGTAGCATACCAATGTGGGAAGCATGGGCGCTCGCGGCGCTCGCTCTTCTCGCGTGGCTGTGGTTCGACAGCATGCGGGCACGCGAGCACGCGGTCGCGGCGGGCGCTCGCGCCTGCGAGCGCAACGGCCTGCAATTCCTCGACCAGACCGTGGAGTGCGTGTCGGTTCGCCCCGCGCGCGACGAGAACGGACGCGTCGCCCTGCGGCGGGTGTACCGATTCGAATTCTCCGACAACGGCGACAACCGGCGCGGCGGCAGCATCGTCATGATGGGCGGCGAGGTAGAATCGCTCACCATGGAACCGTTCCTGTTGCAGTGAGTCTTCCTGCGGTGAATCATGCAGAAGTGGGTCGAGGGCACCGTCGTCAACCAGAAGCGCTGGACGCAGACCCTGTTCACGCTGCAGGTGGAGGCCGAGGTCGCTCGGTTCGAGGCGGGACAGTTCGCCAAGCTCGCGCTCGCGGTGGAGGGCGAGATGGTCGCGCGCCCGTACTCGTTCGTGAACGCGCCCAACGAGCGACCGCACGAGTTCTACTACGTGACGCTTCCCGACGGGCCGCTCACTCAGCGGCTGTGCAAGCTGCAAGCGGGGGACGCGGTATACCTGGCGCCGCGGCCCGCGGGGTTCCTCGCGCTCTCGGAAATTCCCGACGGGGAGAACCTCTGGCTGATATCGACGGGAACGGGAGTCGGCCCTTTCCTGTCTATTCTGAAGACCGAAGGTCCGTGGCAGCGCTTCAGGCAGGTGGTCCTCGTTCACGCGGTGCGCCATGCCGAGGAGCTGACCTACCGCGACAGCGTATCGCGGCTGCTGGGCGAACACGGGGAGCAGATGCGCATGGTCTCGTTCGTGAGCCGGGAAAGCAAACCGGGCGCGCTCTACGGACGCATCCCCCTCGCGATCGAGGAGGGTCGCCTGGAGGCCGCGGCGGGCGTTAACCGGGCGCGCTCTACGGACGCATCCCCCTCGCGATCGAGGAGGGTCGCCTGGAGGCCGCGGCGGGCGTTGCGCTGTCTGCGAAGACTTCACAGGTTATGATTTGCGGCAACCCGGAGATGGTGACGGACACGAGCGCAGCGCTCGCACGGCGCGGCATGAAGAGGCACCGGCGCCGCGAACCAGGCCAGATCACGGTGGAGAACTACTGGTGAAGAAGACTGCGCTTGGCTTGTGGCTTGCAATCGGCGCGCTCGGGCTCGCGGCCTGCAGCGCGACCCGGGTCGCCTACGACAACGCCGACAGCGTGCTGCGCTTCATGGCGTCGAGCTATCTGGATCTCGACGCCGCGCAGTCCGATGATCTGACGCCACGCATCGTGCGATTCCACCGGTGGCACCGGGCGAACGAGCTTCCGATATACGCCGCCTTGTTGCGGAGCGCGAGCCAGCGCGCGGCCGCGGGCATCACCGCGGAGGACGTCGCATGGGGGCTGGCCAACGTGCGCTTGCGCTACCGCAGGTTCGCGGCCAAGGCGGCCGAAGACGCGGCGCCGGTGCTCGCGACGCTCGCGAACGCGCAGCTCGCGGCGCTCGAGCGCAAGTTCGCCGAAAGCAACGAAAAATACACGAAGGAATTCCTCTCCTCCGACGACAAGGAGCGCCGTCGCAGGCAGCTGAAGCGCATGCTCGAGCGCTTTCGCGACTTTGCCGGCGACCTGACTCCGGACCAGCAGGCCCGCATCGGGCGCTTCGCGCTCGCCCACGAGCGCCACGTCGCGCTGCGCTTCGAGGACCGGCAGCGTTGGCAGCGCGATTTCGTCGCGGCGCTCAAGGAGGAGCGCAAGCCCGAGGACCTCGGCCGGCACCTCGTCGAGATGTTCGAGAGGCCGGAGCTGCGCCGCTCCGAGGAGTTCATCGAGGAGGACACGCGCTGGGAAGAGGACCTGGGACGACTCATCGTGGATCTCGACCGGTCGCTCTCCCCGAAGCAGCGCGCGCACGTGGTTCGACGCCTTTCGGACTACGCCGAAGATTTTTCAGTTCTCGCCGGAAGAAGGAAGGAGGCCGCGTGAGCCCGCGGCGCGCGACGCGGATTGTTCTCTCCCTGGCGCTGCTCGCCGGGCTTGTCTCGAGCTTGGAGGCATGGGCCGCCGGGGGCGAGCTGAAGCCCTGGAGCGGCGGCGCGACGCCGTCCCTTGCGCTGCGCGATCTCCAGGGCAAGGAGCACAAGCTCGCCGACTATCGGGGCAAGGTCGTGGTGCTCAATTTCTGGGCGACCTGGTGCGATCCCTGCCGCGAGGAGATGCCGTCGATGCAACGGCTGCAGGACAAGCTCGCTGGAAAATCCTTCGCGATCCTCGCGGTCGACTACGGCGAAGGCGCGCCGCGGATCCAGGACTTCCTGAAGAAAGTCCCGGTGCGCCTCACGGTACTGCTCGATCGAGACACCTCCGCCGCGACGGCATGGAAAGTGAAGGTTCTGCCCACCACCCTGGTGCTCGACCCCCAGCAGCGAATCCGCTATTCCGTGGTGGGCGATCTGGAGTGGGATTCTCAATCCGTTGAAGATACGATTAAAAAGCTTCTTCCCCCGAGCTGAGGCGCGCGCCGGAGCAGTCCAGAGCGACTTGTGGTCGGGGAGGTTTTCGGGGTAGATTGTCCGCCTTGGGATTCGTCCGTTTTCCCCCGGACCGCATACCGATGATCATCCAGCAACGCTTGACTTCACGCAGCTCGCGTTCGCTCGCGGTGATGATCGGCTTCGCGCAGCCTGCGGGCTCGCGCGGGACTTGGCGTTCCGACGGCGATATTGACAGCGGCACGTCCTTCCGCGCGCACCCCTCGCTCTTCTGCAGCTCTTTCCCCCAGTTTCCCAAGCGTTTCGCAGCAACCAGCACCGGACATTCCACGCGCTGCGCGCTGGGACGCCCGGACCCGCGTTGTGAGGCAGCGCTTCAATCGACAGGAGAACCGACATGGATAGACGTGCCTTTCTGAAGACCGGCGCGATCCTCCCCGCTGCCGCGGCATTGCCGAAACTCGCGCTGGCACAGCAGCTCCCTTTCAATCCGCGCCAGGCGGAGAAATGGCGCAGCTTCGAAGTGACGACCCGGGTCGAGATCGTCTTTCCCGAGGGCTCGACGCGCGTATGGCTGCCCATCCCCTCGGTCGATTCCGGCTACCAGAAGACCCTGGACAACGCCTGGTCGGGCAACGCCCAGACCGCAAAGATCGTCCACGACGGCACCTACGGCGCGGGCATGCTCTACGCCGAGTGGTCGCCTGCCGAGAAGAGTCCCGTGATCGAGCTCTACAGCCGCTTCGCCACGCGCGATCGCGCGGTGGACTTTTCCGCGCGATCGGGGTCGGTCGAGAGACTCTCGCCCGAACAGCGCACGTTCTACACCGGATCGACCGAGCACATGCCCACCGACGGCATAGTAAAAAGAACCGCGCAGGACATCACCCAGGGCGCAAGGACCGACTACGACAAGGCGAAGGCCATCTACGAATGGATCGTTGAGAACACCTACCGCGATCCGAAGACGCGCGGCTGCGGCGTCGGCGACATCAAGACGATGCTCGAGACCGGAAACCTCGGTGGCAAGTGCGCCGACTTGAATGCGCTCTACGTGGGCCTCGCGCGCGCCTCGGGCCTTCCCGCGCGCGATGTCTACGGCGTGCGCGTGGCGAAGTCGCAGTTCGGCTACAGGAGCCTGGGCGCGGGCACGGCGAACATCACGCGCGCACAGCACTGCCGGGCGGAAGTTCATCTCTCCGGATTCGGCTGGGTGCCGGTGGACCCGGCCGACGTGAGGAAGGTCGTGCTCGAGGAGAAGGCCCAGCCGACGGACTTGAGCGATCCCGTGGTGCAGGCGGTGAGGCCCAAGCTCTTCGGCGCGTGGGAGATGAACTGGCTCGCGTTCAACACCGCGAACGATTTCGCTCTGCCCAACTCGAAAGGCGGCAAGCTCACCTTCTTCATGTATCCGCAGGCAGAGACCGCGCAGGGGCGGCTGGACAGCCTCGACCCGGATAACTTCAAGTACACGATGACGGCGAAGGAACTGAGCGCCTGATCCCGGCGCTCGGCCCGAAGCCCTCGGCCGCATGCCGGGCGCTTCTTGTTTCCGGGGAAATGCCGGGATAATGCGCCCGTGACGGTCCTGCATTTTTCGCACGCCAACGGTTTTCCCGCCGCGTGCTACCGCAAGATGTTTTCGTATCTCGAGCGCGATTTCGAGATCGACTATGTCAACACGATCGGGCACGACCCGCGCCATCCGGTCACCGACAGCTGGCCGCATCTGGTCGCGGAACAGATCGAGCACATCGAACGCCATCGCTGGCCCGTGCTCGGCGTGGGGCATTCGCTCGGCGGCTATCTCACCGCGCTCGCGGCCCTCGGGCGCCCGGGGCTTTTTCGCGCCATCATCCTTCTGGATTCGGCTATCCTCGGGCGGTGGCAGGGGGCGGTGTTCAAGATGGTGAAGCGCTTTGGCCTCGCCGACCGCGTGACGCCTGCAGGCGTGACGCGCGACCGCCGCGCCGAGTGGGCCTCGGCCGACGAAGCCTACGCGCACTTTCGCAGCAAGCGCGCGTTTCAGAACTTCGATCCCGAGTGCCTGCGTGACTACGTGACGCTCGGGATGCGGCACTCGCCCGGCGGCGTGAGGCTCGCGTTCGATCCGGCGGTCGAGTACCGCATCTACCGGACCTTCCCGCACGGTCTCGCGAAGGAGCTGCCGCGCCTGCGCGTGCCGGCCGGCGTGATCTGCGGACGCGAATCGGCGGAATCGAGGCGGACGGGACTTGCGACGACGCGCCGGCATTTCCGCGTGGTGCGCGTCGCGGGTGGCCACCTGTTTCCTTTCGAGCGGCCCGAGGCCGCGGCGCAGGCGATCCGCGAGATGGCGGCGGAATTGCTGCCATCGCAGACGAACCCACTATAATCCCGTTGGTCGAACGATCAAAGGAGGCACCATGCGCAAGCTGCTGATTTCGGTCTTCACTCTGCTCGCGGGCCTTGCTCCAGTCCCGACTCTCCACGCCGCCGGAATGGACTCCGGGCCGGCGCCGAACGCGCGCCCCGTCGACCCCGATTACGAGAGCGGCAAGAAAGCGGTCGAAGCCGGGAACTGGAAAACGGCCCTCGACAGCTTCGAGCGCGTCGCCTCACGCGACCCGAACAACGCCGACGCGCAGAATTACCTCGGCTACGCCTGGCGCAAGTCCGGAAACCTCGACCTTGCGTTCAAGCACTACAACGAGGCGCTGCGCCTCGACCCTCGGCACAAGGGAGCGCACGAGTACATCGGCGAGGCCTACCTGATGGCGAACAATCTTCCGAAGGCGGAGGAGCACCTTGCGCGGCTCGACAAGCTGTGCTTTTTTCCCTGCGAGGAATACAGCGAGCTGAAGAAGGCGGTCGAGGAGTACAAGACCGCGAAGCAGGGCAGGGACAATTCCCGGCCGTGAGCGTCGCGACCGCAAAACGAGACGCCCGGCGAGCCGGGCGTTTTTATTTCCGGGTGCGCGTCCCGGGAAAATCCCGAGACGCGGCGGTTGCTTATTTGAGGTGTTTGCTGACGAGCTTGGTCATCTCGAACATCGTGACCTTGCCCCTGCCGCCGAAGACGGCCTTAAGGGCGTCGTCGGCATTGATCATGCGGCGGTTCTTGGTGTCCTGCAGCTTGTTTCGCTTGATATAAGCCCAGAGCTTCTTGGTCACTTCGGTGCGCGGTATCGCCTTGGAGCCCACCACTTCCGCCAGCATGGAGCTCGGGGTCATGGGTTTCATGAATGCCGCATTGGGTTTTCTCTTCTTGGCCATCGTATATCTCTCCTCTCTAATACGAGCTGTTTGGGTGACGCCGCACGGACGGTACGGGCAACGCGAGAGTGCGTCAATCAGAGGGAAATGTCAACCACCTTGAAACGCTTTTTTCGCCCTCCCGAGAAACTGCGGCCCGGCCGGGGGATCGCTTCGCTATAATCGGAAGACCCGTTGTCCCTGACAATTTCCTGTCACCCCGGCACGCGCAGTGGAAACCGCCAAAAAAAACGTCGCCGTCCTCGCCGCCTGCCAGGCGCTGCTGTTCACGAACAACTCCACGGCGATTGCGCTGAACGGCCTGGCCGGCTATGCGCTCGCGGCGAACAAGGCCCTGGCGACGCTCCCCGTCACCGCGTGGGTCATCGGCGGGGCGCTCTCGACCCTTCCGGCTTCCCTGCTCATGAAGCGCATCGGCCGGCGCGCCGGCTTTACCGTCGGAGCTCTGACGGGGATGGTCGGCGCGGCGATCTGCTGTCTCGCCCTTTCCCTCGGTAATTTCTGGTTTTTTTGTTTCGGCACGATGGTGTTCGGCGTGTACAACGCGGTGGCGCAGTACTACCGGTTCGCGGCAGCGGACGTCGCAAGCGCCGATTTCAAGGCGAAAGCGATCTCTCTCGTGCTCGCCGGCGGCCTGGTGGGAGGCATCGTCGGCCCGGAGACGAGCAAGCTCACGGTCGGTTTGCTCCAAACGCACTATCTCGGCGCGTACCTGTCTCTGATCGGATTCCTGGTGCTCGTCGTGCTGGTGGTGCAACTGCTCGACATCCCGGTGCCGGCGGCCGCCGTGCACAAGGAACCGACGCGACCGCTCGCACAGATCATGGCGCAGCCAGTGTTCGCGGTCGCAGTGCTCGCGGCGGCGATCGGCTACGGCGTGATGAACCTTCTCATGACCGCGACGCCGCTCGCGATGGGCTTGTGCGGCCATCCGTACTCGGCCGCGGCCACGGTGATCGGGTGGCACGTCATCGGCATGTTCGGGCCGTCGTTTTTCACCGGCTCGCTCATCAAGCGCTTCGGAGTGCTGCAGGTGATGGGGGCGGGAGCGCTGCTCCTCTACGTCGTGGTGGCGATCGCGCTGTCGGGCATCAGCGTTCCGCACTTCTGGTTTGCGCTCGTGCTGCTCGGCGTCGGCTGGAATTTCCTCTATATCGGCGGAACGACTCTCATCACCGAAGCGTGCACGCCGCCCGAGCGCGCGAAGACCCAAGGCGCAAACGACCTGATCATCTTTGTCGTGATGGCCGCTTCTTCGTTCAGTTCGGGCCTGCTCCTGGAGAAGAGCGGTTGGCAAATCCTCAACTATCTCGCGCTGCCGTTCGTCACCGCGGCGGCCATCGCGGTGCTGTGGCTCCTCGCCCGGCGCCGCGTCGCAGCCGGCGCATGAGGGTCGCGGACGCCGCTGAGGCAAGGCTCGATCCCCAGGCCCGCGCGTTGATCGAGCGCTCGGTGCGCTCAGGCGGTCCCGCGCTGAGCTCGGTGGACGTGGAGGAAGCCAGGCGCCTCTACCGCGAATCGCGCCTCGCTGTCGCGCCGCCGCCGGTTGCCGTGCGGGAAGCACGCGATTTCTCCATAGCCGGCCGGGGGTTCGCGATCGGCGCCCGGTACTACCGGCCGCTAGGCACGAAGCCCGAAGAGGCGCTGCCCGCAGTGGTGTACTTCCACGGCGGCGGCTGGACCTGCGGGGATCTCGATACACACGACAGCGTCTGCCGCGGGATTGCCGCTCACGCTTACTGCGCCGTCGTCGCGGTCGATTACCGCGTGGGACCGGAGCACAAGTTTCCGGCCGCGGTCGAGGATGCCCTGACCTCGTTGCAGTGGGTAGCCGCGAATGCAAGTTCCTTCGGGGTCGACCCGGCGCGGCTGGTGGTCGCCGGGGAAAGCGCCGGCGGCAACCTCGCAGCGGTGGCGGCGATCGCCTTGCGCGATTCGGCGCTGCGCGTCGCCATGCAGGTGCTCGTCTATCCCGTGACCGACCAGGCCGCCGACACGGATTCGCTCAGGAGCTTCGCGCAGGGCTATTTGCTGACGCGAGAATTGCTGCGCTGGTATCAAGGCAACTATCTGCGCGACGAGCGCGACCGCGCCGACTGGCGCGCATCCCCCTTGCGCGCGAAGGACCATTCGCGGCTGCCGCCCGCCTATATAATCACCGCCGGGTTCGATCCCCTGCGCGACGAAGGCAAAGCCTACGCCGAGCGCCTCGCGCAAGCCGGCGTCGACGTGACCCATGAGTGCTTCGAAGGCCAGATACACGGGTTTCTCCCCATGGCCGGGGTGATCGCCGCGGCACACCACGCCCACTACCGCATCGGCCAGATGCTGCGCATGCGCTTTGGAACGTTTCCGATCGTGCGGCCCTGAACGGCGTAAAATCGCGGAATCCCCATATGCTGGCTCCGGACAAGAAAATTTCCGTCGAGCGCAAGGTGGTGCGCGCCGCCTGCCCGCACGACTGCCCCGACACCTGCGCCATGAAGATCACCGTCGAGAACGGCATCGCGGTGAAAGTGGAGGGCGCGAAAAACCACCCCTTCACCGCCGGCACACTGTGCACCAAGGTGGCGCGGTATCTGGAGCGCACCTACAGCAAGGACCGCGTGCTCTTTCCGAAGAAGAGAGTCGGTCCCAAGGGCCGGGGCGAGTTCGAGCGCATTTCCTGGGACGAGGCGCTCGATACGATCGCCGAAAAGTTCCGCGAGATCGAGGCCGAGGATCCGCAGGGCATCCTGCCCTACGACTACGCGGGCACGATGGGCTACGTGCAGTGGCACTCGATGGGGAGGCGCTTCTTCAACAGGCTGGGCGCGTCGCGGCTGGACCGCACCATCTGCTCCTCCGCGGGCAAGGCGGGGATGCTGATCACGCTCGGCGGCTCGTTCGGCATGGACCCGGAGAGATTCGACGAGGCGAAGCTCATCCTCATCTGGGGCTCCAACCCCCTCGTCTCGAACCTGCACCTGTGGTCGCGCGTGCAGGAGGCGAAGCGTCGCGGCGCGAAGCTCGTGGCGATCGACCCCTACCGCAGCCTTTCGGCGGAAAAATGCCACGAGCACCTCGCCCTGCTGCCCGGCACCGACGCGGCGCTCGCGCTCGGGATCATGCAGGTCATCATCGGCGAGGGCCGCCACGACGCGGACTATGTCGAGAGATACACGATCGGCTTCGAGGCGCTCGCCCGGCGCGTGAAGGAATATCCGCCGGGCAAAGTCGCGGAGATCACCGGCCTGCCCGCGGAAAAAATAGTCTCGCTCGCCCGCGAGTACGCCGCGACGCGGCCCGCGGCGATCCGGCTCAACTATGGGCTGCAGCGCCACGCGGGCGGCGGCATGGCGGTGAGGAACATCCTCTGCCTTCCCGCGCTCACGGGTGCGTGGCGCGATCCGGCGGGCGGGGCGGTGTTGAGCACGGGCGGCTTCTTCGGCATGAACGACGCGAGGCTCGAGCGGCCGGACCTGCTCAAGCTCTCTAGCTGCCCCAATCCGCGCACGATCAACATGGTGGCGATCGGGGATGCGCTGCTCGAGGCGAAGCCGCCGATCCGCGCGCTCTACGTGTACAACTCCAACCCGGTCGCGGTCGCCCCCGACTCGGCGAAGGTGGTGAAGGGTTTTTCGCGGGAGGACCTCTTCACCGTGGTGCACGAGCAATTCCTCACCGACACCTGCGACTACGCCGACATCGTCCTGCCGGCGACCACGCAGCTCGAGCACTACGACGTGCACACCGCCTACGGGCACCTGTACGTGGTGGCGAACAGCCCCGCGATCGCCCCTCTGGGCGAATCCCTCCCCAACAGCGAGGCGTTCAGGCGGCTCGCAGCGCGCATGGGATTCGAGGAGGAGTGCTTCAGGGACCCCGACGAGGACATCTGCCGCCAGGCGCTCGAATCGTCGGACCCGCGCATGCGGGGGATCGAGTGGGATTCGCTCAAGGAGAAGGGCTGGCAGCGATTGAACGTGCCCGAGCGCTTCGCCCCGTTCGCGCAGGGCAACTTCGGAACGCCCTCGGGGAAGTGCGAGTTCTACAGCGAAACGGCGAAGAGCCTGGGCATGGATCCGCTCCCGACCTACATCCCTCCGCGCGAGTCGGCGCAGTCGAACCCGGCGCTCGCGGGCAAGTACCCGCTTGCGATCATCTCGCCGCCGAACCGGCACTTCCTCAATTCGTCTTTCGCCAACATGCCTTTTGCGATCGCCGAGGCGAAAGAGCCGAGCCTCGACATCCATCCGAGCGACGCCGCCGCGCGCGGCATCGAGGACGGCGACGCCGTGCGCATCTTCAACGACCGCGGTTCGCTCACGGCCAGGGCGCGCGTCAGCGACAAGGCGCGGGAGGGCGTCGTGGTGGCGCTCTCGGTGTGGTGGAGAAAGCTCACCGCCGATCGCCGCAACGCCAACGAACTGACCTCGCAGGCGCTCACCGACATCGGCAAAGGCGCGACGTTCTACGACTGCCTGGTCGACGTCGCACGAATCCGATAGCGGAAAGCCCGCAGAATGGCGTCGGCGCCGCAGATCGAGCCCGGAATCAAGGATGCCTTGATCGTCGTCGACGTGCAGAACGACTTTTGCCCCGGCGGCCGGCTCGCGGTGCAGAAAGGCGACGAGGTGGTGCCGCTCGTGAATGCGTTCGCCAAGCGCTTCGAGAACGTCGTCCTGACGCAGGACTGGCATCCGCCGGGCCATCGGTCGTTCGCGACCTCGCACCCGGGCAGCAAGCCCTTCGATACGGTGAAGCTCGCCTACGGCGAGCAGGTGCTCTGGCCCGATCACTGCGTGCAGGGAAGCGACGGCGCGGCCCTGCACAGGGACCTTTCGGTTCCCCACGCGCAACTCGTCCTGCGCAAGGGCCACCACAGGGACGTCGACAGCTACTCGGCTTTTCTCGAGGCGGACCGCAAGACCCGCACCGGGCTCGAGGGCTATCTCGAGGAACGCGGCATCAAGAGGGTGTTCGTCTGCGGGCTCGCGACCGACTTTTGCGTGGCGTGGACGGCGCTCGACGCCCGCAAGCTCGGTTTTGCCACACTCGTCGTCGAGGACGCCTGCCGCGCGATCGACATGCAGGGCTCGCTTGCCGCGGCCTGGGAAAAGATGAAGAAAGCCGGCGTAAAGCGCATCCAGTCCGGCGACATCGCGTAGGAGGCCTGATGGCGATCCAGGGAATGAATCACTTCAACGTGCTCACCGACAAGCTCGCGGCGACGCGAGCGTTCTACATCGGGGTTCTCGGCTTCACCGAGGGCCCGCGGCCCCCGCTCGATTTCGACGGCGCGTGGCTGTACGCGGGCGGCCAGCCCATCCTGCACGTCTCCGAGGGGAAGGTGCCCGCGGACCCGGCCGGAGTGCTGGACCATCTCGCGTTCAGCGCTACCGACTTGAAGGGCACGGTGGCGAGGCTCGAGGCAAGCGGGATAAAGTTCACGCTGCGCCGGCAGGTGGGTGCCGGAACGTGGCAGATTTTTTGTCACGATCCCTGCGGCGCCAAGGTGGAGCTCGATTTCCCGCCCGAGGAGTCCGCACCCGCGGACGCGTGAGCTTCAGGATCCGATTTGGAGGAAACAAGTGATGGATGAGCAGCGCAGAACTTTCTTGAAAAAAACGGGCGCGGCGGGCGTCGTCGCGCTCGCCGCAGGCGCGCCGGCGCCGGACTCGGCGCTCGCGCAGGGCGCCGGGCCGGGCGCGAGCCCCGACTCGCCCGCGGCGCCGAAGAGGATGACCTTCGTCACCCTGCGCAGCGGCGACGCCTACGGGCTGGGCGTGAAGACCGACCTGGGCATTCTCGACGTCGCCAAGACCGCGAAATTCGTCCGCAGCCCCGCGCCGACCACGATCGACGATCTCATCCGCCGCGGCGACCGGGGACTCACCGAGCTCGTCAAGGTGGCGCTCGCGCGCAGGACCCCGGGGTTTTTCGTCGCCGAGGAACGCGCCGAGTTCGGGCCGTGCGTGACCAACCCGGAGAAGATCCTCTGCGTCGGCATCAACTACGCGCGGCACGCGCGCGAGATGGGCGCAACGCCGCCGAAGCAGCCGGTCTTCTTCAACAAGTTCAACAACGCGCTCAACGCCCATCAGGGCACGGTGCGCGTGTCGGCGGTGCCCGCCGAGCGCTTCGACTACGAGTCCGAGCTGGTGATCGTGATGGGAAGGAAGGCCCGCAACGTCAGCGAGGCCGAGGCGCTCTCCTACGTGTTCGGCTACTGCATCGGCCACGACTTCACCGCGCGCGACCTGCAGTCGCGCAGCAGCCAGTGGATGATCGGCAAGACCTGCGACGGCTTCGGGCTGCTCGGACCCTACCTCGTTACGGCCGACCAGATCCCCGATCCGAACAACCTCAAGATAGAAGGCACGGTGAACGCAGAGGTGCGCCAGTCCTCGAACACGAGCGACATGGTGCACAACTGCGCGACGATCATCAGTTACGCCTCGACGCTGATGACGCTCCTGCCCGGCGACGTCATCTACACCGGCACTCCCGAGGGCGTGATCGCGGGTTATCCCAAGGAGAAGCAGGTGTGGCTCAAGGCTGGCGACAGGCTGACCACGACGATCGAGAAGCTGGGCACACTGCGGTTTGCCCTCACCTGATTTTTTGACGACCGACAGAAGGAGGATGCAAGCATGAAGAAACCGACGATAGCAGCGGCCCTCGCCGCCGCCGCGCTGGGCACCGGAATCGGCCTGCTCAATGCGCAGCAGCCCGGCTTTACGCGCACCGTCCTGCAGGATCAGGACCTCACGGTCCAGGGCCGGCACGCGGTCGTGGCCCGCGCGGAATTCATTCCCGGCGGGCAGGCCGGACGGCACACGCATCCCGGCGAGGAACTCGGCTACGTCGTGGAAGGCACGCTGCAGCTCCTCGTGGACGGCCAGCCGCCGAAGACGTTCAAGGCGGGCGAGGTGTTCTTCGTCCCGGCCGGCGTGGTCCACGACGGCAAGAACTTCGGCAAGGGCAAGGCGGTCGTTCTCGCGACCTACGTCGTCGAGAAAGGCAAGCCGGTCGCGACAGCGATCAAGTGACCCCCGGGAGCACAGGGGCGGCGTGCGCCGTGCGCACGCCGATTTCGTTCGTTCCGGTGCGCGCGCGCGGCGCGCGCCGCGGCTGAGGCGCGGCAAGCCGATGGCGGCGCTCGCCCCCGATCCCGTCGCGTTTCGCGCGCTGGAGCACGCCGGCTGGCAGGGCGCCGCCCGCCACTACGACGATGCCTTCGGAAGCCTCACGCGCCAGGCGGTCGATCCCCTGCTCGACTCGGCGAAAGTGCGCGCTGGCGCGCGCACGCTCGACGTCGCGAGCGGCCCGGGCTACGCGGCGGCGGCCGCGGCGGCCCGCGGGGCGCGTGTCGCGGCGCTGGATTTTTCCTCCGCGATGGCGGAGCTCGCGCGCTCGCAGAATCCGGAGTTGGACTTCCGGGAGGGCGACGCCGAGGCGCTGCCGTTTCCGGAAGGCAGCTTCGACGCGGTGGTGATGAATTTCGGCATGCTGCATCTGGCCCAGCCGGAACGCGCCGTGGCCGAGGCCTTCCGCGTTCTGCGAGCGGGCGGCGGATACGCCTTCACGGTCTGGGCGAAACCGGAGGAGGCGGTGGGTTTCGGAATCATCCTCGATGCGATCCGGAAGCACGGCAATCCCGATGTGCCGCTGCCGCCGGGGCCGCCGTTCTTCCGGTTCAGCGACGCAGGCGAGTGCGACAAGATCCTGAAGGTCGCGGGGTTCAGGAACGTGGACGTGCGAAAGGTCCCGCAGGTGTGGCGCTTCAGCGCGTCCGGGCTGCTGTTCGAGGCGTTCCTTGCCGGGACGGTCAGGACGCAGGCCTTGCTGCACGCCCAGTCCGCTGCGGCGCTCGAGGCGATCCGCGACGCGGTCGGCCGGGTCGCCGGCGAATACGAGAATCACGGGACCGTGGAGATCCCCATGCCCGCGGTTCTCGCGGCGGCGCTGAAGCCGTGATCCCCGAGCCCGCGCGGAAAATCATGAAACGTTCGGGCAAATGGCTCGGCCCACACAAGGCGATCGAGATCGTCGAGGAGGGCGGCGTGCGCATTCTGCAGATCGGCGGCAACGCGATCCAGAGCGCGATGCGCCTCGCCGCGCCCGACCGGATCGAGCTCGACTACGTGCGCGCGATGATGGCCTTTCTGCTCTTTCATCCGGACCCGCGCGACGTGCTCCTGGTGGGGCTGGGCGGGGGCTCGATGGCGCGCTTCATCCACCAGCGCATGCCGCAGACGCGCGTCGCGGTGGTCGAGATCGATCCGGGCGTAGTCACCGTCGCGCGGAAATACTTTCACTTTCCCGAAGAAGACTCGCGGCTGGAAATCGCGATCGGCGACGGAGCCGAGGCCGTGCCGCGGCGGCCCGCGAGCTGCGACGTGCTCGTCGTGGACGGTTTCGTCAACGGCAGTCCGGCGAAAGGCCTGTGCACGCAATCCTTCTACGATGGCGCCTTCGCGGCCTTGCGCCCGGGCGGAGTCATGGTCGCCAACTTCATGGCCGACGACAAGCGCATCGAAACCCATTGCGGGCGCATCGAGCAGAGCTTCGGCCGCAATCCGACGCTGCTGCTCGCCGAAGAGGAGGACAACTTCATCGCCTTCGCGCTCCGCGGCGGCCCGCCGCGCATCCGCTGGGCGGAGCTGAAAGGCCGCGCCCGCGCCGCGCAGCGGCTTTTCGACCTGCCGCTCCAGGAGCACCTGGCCGATCTGCGCCGGCGCAACTCCCACACGACCCGATATCTGACTCTGTGATGCCGGCTCCCGAAAAATCCCCGCAGTCTCCCTCCGGCCCGGCCCAGGTCCTGTCGCTCGGCGACGCCGCCGCGATCATCGTGGGCCTGATCATCGGCGCCGGCATATTCAAGACTCCCTCGATCGTCGCAGGTTCGAGCGGCGGCGAGACCGCGATGCTCCTCGCCTGGATCGCGGGCGGTGCCGTGTCCCTCATCGGCGCCATGTGCTATGCGGAGCTCGCCACCGCCTATCCGAGCGCGGGAGGGGAATATCACTTCATCGGCCGCGCATTCGGCCGCGTTCCCGCGTTTTTCTACGCCTGGGCGCGCATGACCGTGATCGTCGCGGGCTCCATCGCCGTCTTCTCTTTCGTGTTCGGCGACTATTGCGCGCGCCTATTCAGTTTCGGCGAGCATTCTTCCTCGATCTACGCCGCGCTGATCGTCGTCGTGCTTACCGTCGTCAATATCATCGGCATCCAAGCCGGCAAGACGACGCAGAACGTGCTGACCGTGCTCGAAGTGCTGGGCTTGGTGATCGTGCTGGTGGTGGGATTGTTTCTCGCGCCCGCCGCCCCACAGGAAGCGGCGCAAACGACGGCTTCTTCGTGGTCGGGCATCGGGCTGGCGATGATCTTCGTGCTCTTCACTTACGGCGGCTGGAACGACGGGGCGTATATCTCGGCGGAGGTGCGCGACCGTGAGCGAAACATGTCGCGCGCGCTGTTCTACTCGCTTGGACTCGTGACCGCCCTCTACGTGCTCGTCAACCTGGCGTATGTGAAGGGACTCGGTTTCGCCGGCGTGGCGAAGTCGGATGCGGTAGCTGCGGACCTGCTCGCGCGGGTGTGGGGGGTGGGCGGGGAGAAGCTGATCAGCGTGATGATCGCGGTCGCGACCCTCACGTCGATCAACGGCGCGATGATCGTCGGAGCGCGCTCCAATTATGCGCTGGGACGTGAGTGGCCGTTCCTGCGCTTCCTCGGGCATTGGGACCAAGCGAGCGGCTCGCCGCGCAATGCCTACCTCGTGCAGGGTGCGATCGCGCTCCTGCTCGTGGGTCTGGGAGCGATCGAACGCAAAGGCTTCCAGACGCTCGTCGATTTCACTGCACCCGTGTTCTGGGCGTTTTTCCTTGTTACCGGGCTTTCGCTCTTCACGCTGCGGGCGAGGGACTCGGGCGCCGCGCGGCCGTACAAGGTGCCCCTCTATCCGGTGACGCCGGCGCTCTTCGTCCTGAGCTGTGCCTACATGCTCTACTCAAGCTTGGCGTATACGGGTGTAGGCGCACTCTTCGGCGTAGGCGTGTTGGCGTTGGGGGCCGTGGTCATGCTGCTCGGGCAGCGGGCTGCCCGTGCATAAACCAAGAGCGCGCGTAATCCTCCTTGCAGCAGCGCTGATTTCCGGCTGTGCCGCGCTCGACCGGTTCGGCGACACGCGGCTCACCGACGGGGTCGCGCCCGTTTTCGATCCCGAGGTGCCGTATTTCCCGAGCACGGACGAAGCGGTCTTGGGAATGCTCGAGCTCGCGAACACGGGACCGAAGGACGTGGTCTACGATCTGGGCTGCGGCGACGGGCGCATCGTCATCGCCGCGGCGAAGGACTTCGGCGCGCGCGGCGTCGGCGTCGAGATCGACCCTGTGCCGCTGCGCATGGCGGTGTACCGCGCGCGCCGCGCCGGGGTCGAGGACCGCGTGCGCTTCGTGCGCGGCGACCTGTTCGAGGCCGATATCGGCGAAGCCACGGTGGTGACGCTGTTCCTCTTCGAGACGCTCAACCGGCGCCTGCTGCCGAAGCTGTTGCGCGAGCTCGCGCCCGGAACGCGCATCGTCGCGCACCGCTACGGGTTCGGCGACGCCTGGCCGCCGGAGAGGACGGTGCAGGCGGGAGCAAGCACGCTCTATCTCTGGACGGTTCCGAAGCGCAAGTAGCGTCCTGGCTCAGAACATCGTAGTGTCGTTGGCCGGCGGAAAGACTCCGGGTGAGTCGGAAGGGAATCGAGGATGCGCCGCTCAAAGGTGGCGGGTTTCGGCCGGGGTGGACTGCCTTTGTAGGTTCTCTTCATTCGAAAGTCTCCTGTGAGGCCCGACGTTCTGACAAGCGTCATTGCTTGCTTGCCGCCAGGCGCAACCCGAGAGCGACAAAGAGCGCTCCCGACGCTCGCGAGAGGCCTTGGAGCGCACGCGGGCGGCTGGCAAAGAAACCCCGCACGCGCGAGGCGCCGAGCGCCAAGACGAGGCACCAAACGGTTCCGGTGGTAAGAAAGGTAAGTCCCAGAACCAGGAACGCGCCGACCTTCGTGGGGCTGTCCGGCTCGATGAATTGGGGCATCAGCGCAAGAAAAAACAAGGCCACTTTGGGGTTGAGCACGTTGGTGAGCATGCCCTGGCGGAACGCCGTCCACGTATCGACCGAGTCAGCGATGTCCGTCGCTCCCAAAGCCGCCGTGCGCGTGATCAGCATGCGAACGCCGAGGTAGACGAGATAGACCGCCCCAACGACCTTCAGGACGAGAAACGCGGAGGCCGACGTCGCGAGGACGGCCGACAACCCGAGCGCCGCGGCGAGCGTGTGAACGACCGAGCCGGCGCTTATGCCCAGAGCCGAGGCCACGCCGATCCGCCGGCCCTGGGCGATGCCGCGGCCGAGAATGTACAAGGTATCCTGGCCGGGCGTGAGATTCAGCAACACCCCGGTCGCGACGAACAGCCAGTAATCGTGGATGCCGAGCATCGTCAACGGCACCCGAGGTTTGCCATGAGGCCGCCGCAACCCTTCACGTCACCTTGGCACCGCGCGCCAGGAGCAGCGCGCGCAGGACCGACCGATGACAGCGTGATTCGTCGGGGCAATAGCAACCGACGGAGAAGTGAGCCTGATGAGAGAAGGCGGCGAGGAGATCGAGCGTCGCCCTGCTCTCCGGGGTGGCCATCTCGGCACGGTATTTCTTCATGAAGCGTTGCCATTCGCGCCCGCTCTTCGCACTCTGCGCGAGCTTGACTGTTGCGGCGCTCGGGGCGAGCGTCGGCAGCCAGACATCGTAGAAGTTCTTCGACGCATACTCGCTCTTTTTCACGCCGCGAGGAGGCCGCCTCACCGTGCCGATGCGAAGGCCCTCATCCGGGAATCGATCAGAGCCGAGTCGAACAATTCGGAGGGTCATCGTGCCGCATCAGGATCTGCCAAAGAACTTTCCTTCAGTGCTGGAGCGGCGACCTCAGCCCTTGTCCAGGACGATATCCCACACCGCCACGAGCGAGTCTGGTTCGAGTCCCTGGGTGGGTGGCCCCAGGCGAACTATCAAGCGCTCCTTGCCCGCGCCTGTGCCTTGCAGGAAGGGATCTTTATCGTTCAACGGCTCCCCGGCGAAATACATTTGCGTCACCAGGCGGTTGCTCTTGCCCGTGACATCGAAATGAATATGCGGGGGCCGCATCCGGGCGTCGGGGCCAGCCGGATACGCTCCCGGCTTGATGGTCTTGATCCGGTAGCGCCCTTCCGCATCGGTGGTTACGACCGCGAAGCCCTCGAAATTGGGATCCAGCGGCGCCGGATTGTGGTCACTCGGGTGCGTATAGCGCCCGTGGGTATTCGCCTGCCAGATCTCCACTCGGGCGCCCTGGACCGGTTGCCCTTGGGGGTTTACGACCCGCCCCGACAAATGGATCACCTTTCCCGCCGCGCGTCCCGGCCTGCCCGGGATGGTCGTCAGATCCGCGCCCTGATGCAGCGGTTTGACGACGGGATAGAACGGCCCCAGGATTTGATCGGGCGTCCGTCCTGACGCTTGCGCGAACACGGTCCCGGCGCCGCCGGACACGGCCAAACCGCCTGCCGCAACCGCCATACCCAGAACCGAATGCAAAGCCCCCTGCAATCCATATAGCGCCATACGTATGCTAGGTCAAGAGTGATGGGAAACATGCCGGCAATGCACAGGTTTTCTTGCGAGCTAAGGTTCGCGTTGAGCGGCGCCTGAAGGGCGTCCGCTCTCCAGCGCGGGATCAGACTGCCGTGATCTGAGAACTACTTTGGCACTGAAAAACGCTGCGATAGCCGAGGAACCCAAGCTGCCGATTCCCACAACGAGCCATACGTAATAAGTAGCACCGCTTTCGGTCAAGGCGAGGAACATGATGGAGCCGAGAAGCGCAATCGGCAGGGAGACCAGTGAAGTGGTGATCATCCAGCGCCGCGGAAGAAATGAAGCCAACAACGCAGAAGTGAATGCCAGCGCCAGAACAACAGAAACCACCACGACCACTGGACTGGCGCCAAGGGGCGCCGTTCTTGCGGCCCAGAGTACGAAAAAGGGCGCAAAGATCCCTACAGCCACGGCGGCAGTGTAGATAGCGCAGGTTCTAAGCACTGACAGTCCAACGAGACCAAGTTAAAGGCGCGGTGCCGAGGAGAATGAAGAACTCATGCCAGGTTTCCAATTGATGAGTCCACGCTTCGTACATGTGGAGGTCTACTCTTGTACAACCCACTGGGGATTCCATGCCACTTCCCACACATGCCCGTCGGGGTCTTGGAAGTAGCCCGCGTAACCACCCCAAAAGGTGTCGTGCGCTGGCTTCACGACGACTGCATCTGCCCTTTTGGCTTGTTCCATTACCGCGTCGACTTCGCCTTTCGAGGAGACGTTGTGCCCGATGGTGAAATCGGTCGCGTTGGGCCTACCAGTAGCGATCCCCGTATCTTGAGCAATACTCTTTCTCGGCCACAGCGCGACCTTCAGACCGGCCTGCAGGTCGAAGAAAGCGACTGCGCCATACTCGAACTCCGTGCCGACGATGCCTTCGGTCTTTAGGCCAAGACCGTCACGGTAGAACCGGACTGCCCTTTGTAGATCGTCAACGCCGAGAGTGATGAGCGTTATCCGAGGCTTCATGCGCCGTGAAGCATAACGTTCGCGCTGAACGGCGTGAGCAAGCGCGCGCAGCCGCGCTTGCGAGCGGTGATCTTCATCCGATTTTATGGACGCTTCTCCAGGACGACTCATCAGTTATGCGTCCTCTCGCCCCCTGTTAACTAACGCTTCGCCAACTAGGACAATACAACGTGCTCTGAGAAGGAGAAATGCCGGTCAGGTATCTGTCAACCTCTACGGCGAAGCGACAGCTGCCTATCTCACTCGAGAAGCACTCAGCGTTAGGTCGAGGTGTCCACATTATCGGATGAGGTTCTCGGTCCGCCTCGACGCGGCGGTTAGGCATCGACCTCTGCCCAACCCGCCGCACTACGCCGAATGAGCTGCAACTTCTCGGGTGATATGCCAGTGAGATCGGTCTCATTGAGTCACCCCTCGTGCAGTAGACGACCGAACATCGAGATAAGAACAGAATACCGGTAATCGTACTTCCGATCGACCTCGTCCCTCTTTTCGGACAAGAAGTCGTGAACCTGCCAGACCTCAACGGACGCAGCCGAACGCTCAAGCATGGCCACCAATTCCTTTCGGATCGCCGCAAGTTCACGAGAGAGCGCCGCATCGAAAGCGGCCCGAGCCACCTCCTTCTCCGAGTGGGACCAGCGGAGATCTCGCATGGCGCGGTGTGTGTGCTCGATGCCTAACGTCCGGCTTCAGGCGCGCGCCGCGAGCGGCGCGTCGCCCTGCAAGCCGTGGTTGGGTGGCACGTGCTCTCGAATTAGGGCCACGTGAAGGGGCCGCAATCGGCCTATTCTGTTGAAAAACTCGATGTCGATGGCGTGGGAGAAGGTGGATTAAAAATCCGACCCTCCAGAATCGCGTATAAGCGACGCGCGTGGCGAGGTTAATGGTTTGACGACCCCCAGAGACGATTGAAAAAGCGCCGTCGGGGAGTTTTTCAACGGAATAGGCCAAGAGCGGACGTTCAACTACTAATCGACTCTAACGCCTGCACGCTTCACTACATCGGCCCACTTCGCGGCCTCTTTTTTCATGAATGTATCAAATTCCTCGGGCGTGCCGCCCGCTGGCTCGAGGCCAAGTCCAGCAAATTTTTCCTTAAGCGCTGGGGACATTAGCGCGTTGTTTATCTCTGCGTTGAGCCTAGCCACAATGTCTTTCGGGATTCCGCGTGGCCCGATCACTCCCGCCCAAGTGATTACTTCGAAGCCAGTCACGCCAGCCTCAGCGACGGTAGGCAACTCCGGAACGGCAGGGGAACGCCTCGGGCCGGTCACTGCCAGTCCCCGCACTCTGCCAGCCCTGACGTGGGGCACGATTGCGGCCATGTTATCGAACAGCAGATCGACCTGACCAGCGACCAAGCCGGTGATCGCCTGCTGCGCGTCCTTGTACGGCACGTGCACCATCTGCGTACCGGTCATCAGCTTGAACAACTCCATGCCTACATGGAGGCTTGTGCCGTTACCCGGAGAGCCATACAGCAGGTTTCCGGGGTTGTTCTTTGCGTAGACGATCAACTCCTGAACGGATTTAACGGGGAGTGACAATCTCACGGCGAGGACGTTGGCCGAAACGAGCGTCCGTCCTATCGACTGGAAGTCCTTGTTCAGATCGTAAGAGACGTTTGGAATCACACTATAACTAATGGTCTGTCCTATGTTGCCGGGACCAACGGTGTAGCCATCCGGGGCAGCTCTCGCAATTAACGCCATGCCGACAGTCCCGCCCGCCCCGGGGCGGTTGTCGATCACAATCGGCTGCCCGAGCCGTGCGCTGAGCTCCGTTGCGATAATGCGGCTCGTCACGTCGGGTCCGCTTCCTGGACCCCAAGGCACGATGAACCGGATGGGCTTCGTCGGGTACTGTGCGAATGCCGAAGTGGGTGCGAAACCGAGCAGGAGTGCGATCAGAGCAAGCGCCAGCAAGAGTCTTCGCATATTCCCCCC
>WNGL01001700.1_pt1 | contig 26919 bp, 27 predicted proteins | sample 5400591 | NCBI WGS metagenome assembly WNGL01 (sample SAMN13153377, study PRJNA577476) | soil metagenome | isolation source: 80 cm soil or saprolite under Garry oak tree replicate 1 | place: USA:California | collected 2016-06-15 | reverse complement strand
GACGCTGCCTGCTGGGCCATCGCGTGCGGGTGGCGCGGATATGTCGGCGTGACGGCCGTGCCGATCTCAATGCGCGTGGTCGCGCGGGCCGCGAGCGCCGCGACGGTCATCGCGTCGTGCCCGTAGATGTTGGAAAACCAGACGGACGCAAGTCCGACATCCTCCGCGAGGCGGGCGCGTTCGACGTGCTCATCGAGCGTCGCTGGTCGCCGCTCGCGTTGCCCGCCGTCGAGCAGTCCGATGCGCATCAGCCCGGACCTCCCCTGAGGGCCGGGCGCGATGTTGTCCGGGCGAGAGGGGTCGACGTCAACTCGACGCCTCTTGACCCCCCTCGCCCATCGAGTAGCGCACGCACAGCGTTCTGCCCGTCGCTACTTGAGCGTGATGTAGCCAGTGATCGTGACGAACTTGCCATCCTTCGCCGCCTGGAAATAGGCGGCCTTCACACCCGCGTGATCCGTGGGGCTGTAGCTGAGACTTGGCACGAGCGAGCCCGTAAAGTCCTTCATCTGGTCGAGGTTCGTCATGAAGCCCTCGCGGGTCAGCTCTTTGCCCGCGCGCTTGAGCGCCTCGATGAACACCTGTCCGTATGTGTATCCCGCCTCGGTGAACCCACCGATCTGCTCCTTCGGAGCGTACTTGGCCATGAACGCCTGGTATTCGACGATCTTCGGGTTGCTGGTGTCATCGAACGCGGGGAGGTATGCCTCGATCAACATGCCGTTGATCGCCGTCCCAGCCAGCTGGAAGATCGACGGGTCGTTGATGACCGAGGATGAAAGCAACTTCGGCGCGTAGCCGATCTTGCCCATCTCGGCGATGATCGAGCCGCCCGGCTTCGGAACGGCGTAGAGGATCACCGTATCCGCGCCGGTCGTCTGCAATTTGAGCGCCTGCGCGCTGAAGTTGGTGTCGGCCGTTTCGTACGACACACCGGTCGCGGCCGGAAGTCCGCGCTTCTTGAGCTCCGCCTGGACGGCGTCGAGCCCCTCTTTGCCGAAGGCATCGTTCTGGTAGAAGACTGCGATCTTTTTCGTGCCCATCGTGTCGAGCGCGTATTGCGTCGCGAGCGTCGCTTCGGTCGTGTAGTTGAGTTGGACGGCGTAGATGTTCTTCTTAAGCGGGACCGCGAGTGCGGTCGTCCCGGTCGCCGGCCATACGTGGGGGACGTTGTTGCTGACGAGGTAGTCCATGACGGCCGCGTTGTGGGCCGTCCCAAGGCCGCCGCAGAGCGCGAAGACCTTGTCCTCTTCCACGAGCTTCTTCACCGCGGCCACTGTCTTGGCCGGCTGGTAGCTGTCGTTCTCGTAGATGAAGCGGATCTTGCGGCCGTTGATGCCGCCCTGGTCATTGATCATCTTGAAGTACGCGTCGAGCGTGCGGTCGATCGCGCCGTACGCACCCGCCGGCCCGTCCTGCGGTCCCCAACTGCCAACGACGACCTCAGTGTCGGTAACACCGGTGACGACGGGCTTGGCGGTGGCGCTCGTCGCCGCGGGCGCGGATGTCGCGGCGGGCGGCGTGGTCGCCGACCCGCAGGCCGTCACGAGCAGCGCGACGAGCAACGGGGCGACCTGCGCCGCCCGTGGCAGGAATCGATGTTGTGTCCTCGAAAGTTGCCCTTTCAAAAGCTCCCTCTCCTTCTGGCCTTACCCGGCCCTAATGCCCCAGATATGCGCGTCGCACCTCCTCCCGCTGACGGAGCGCCGCGCTCCGATCGCCAAGGATCACGCGTCCGGTCTCCAGGACATACGCATGGTCGGCGATGTCGAGCGCCATGTGCGCGTTCTGCTCAACCAGGAGCACGGTCGTGCCGGCGGCGCGGATCTCGCTGATGACACGGAAGATCTCCTTGACCAACATCGGTGCGAGGCCAAGGGATGGCTCGTCGAGCACAAGCAGGCGTGGCCGAGCCATGAGCGCCCGTCCGATTGCGAGCATCTGCTGCTCGCCGCCGCTCAACGTTCCGGCGCGTTGCTGCAGCCGCTCGCGCAGACGCGGGAAATATTCGAACACGCGCGACGCCTCGTGGCGTGCGGCGCCGAGATCGCGTCGTGCGTACCCACCGAGCAACAGGTTCTCCCGCACGGTGAGCTCGGCGAAGATCTGCCGTCCTTCGGGCACCTGAACGATCCCCGCCCGCACCATACGGTCTGGGCTCCATCCATCGATGCGCTTGCCGTCGAAGTCGACCGAGCCGCGCGTCGGCCGGAGGAGACCGGAAATCACCCGCAATGTCGTGGTCTTGCCCGCGCCGTTCGCCCCGAGCAGCGCGACGACGCTCCCCTCGGCGACCTCGAGACTGACGCTGTGCAGGGCGCAGACGCGCCCGTAGTAGGCCTCGATCTCGTTCACCGTGAGCAGCGGCTGAGCCGCACTAGGCATCGGAGACCTCGAGTTCAGGTTCGCCGAGGTAGGCCTCGATTACCACGGGGTTACGGCGGACGTCCGACGGCGCACCCGTGGCGATACGTCGGCCGAAGTCCAGTACGTAGAGCCGATCGCAGAGCCCCATGACGAATGACATGTCGTGCTCCACAACGAGCACGCTCAGGTCGAACCGTTCACGGATCCGGCGGATCAGGTCCACGAGCCCCTGGCTCTCGCGGTGGTCGGCGCCGGCGCTCGGCTCGTCGAGCAACAGCAGCCCTGGATGCGAGACGAGCGCCCGGCCCAGCTCGACCAGCTTCTGGAGGCGGAAGGGCAACGTGGATACCACGCTGTCGCGATGGCCCGTGAGGCCAAGGAAATCGAGTATCTCGTCGGCGCGCGCCGTCGCGCGGGCTTCGTCCGCGCCGACCCCGCGCAGGCGCAGGCCATCGCGGATCGCGCCGCCGCGCATGACCGCGTGCTCTCCAACCAGGAGGTTCTCCAGTGTCGTCATGCTGCGGCAGAGTTCAACGTTCTGGAACGTGCGCGCGATGCCGAAGCGGATGATCTCGTGCGACCGAGCGCGGGTGATGTCGCGGTCCTTGAAACGGATGGTCCCGTGCAGGGGCTCGTAGAACCGGCTGATGCAGTTGAAGACTGTGGTCTTCCCCGCTCCGTTCGGTCCGATGAGCCCGACGATCTCGCCGGTGTTCACCGAAAGGTCGACGCCGTCGACGGCGACCAGTCCTCCGAAGTTGATCGTTAGCCCCGTGATCTCGAGGAGCGGTCCGCTCACCTGACGCCGCTCCCCTCACCCAGCTCGACGATCTGCTCCACGCGCGGCGAACCCTCGCGCACGCGTGCCGCCCAGCGCTGCCGCACTGAGCGCATGACCCCGGCTAAGCCATGCGGCAGGAACGCGATCGTCAGGATGAGGATCGCGCCCAGGACGACTATGTAGAGATTCTTGAAGTCATGCACCACGGGCAGTCGCGTCAGGGCGTTCTGCAGGAACGTCAGCAGCAGGGCCCCTGAGAGCGCGCCGCCAACGGAGCCGAGGCCGCCGAGCACGATCATCGTCAGGAAGTCGACCGAGAGGAGCACAGTGAAGTCCTCGGGACTGATGCCGTGGAGGAGGTGCGCGTAGAGGGCACCCGCGATCCCCGCATACAGCGCGCTCAGCGCGAACGCCGTGGTCTTGTAGCGCACTAAGTCCACTCCCATCGCGCGCGCGGCGATCTCACTGTCGCGGATGGCCACGAACGCGCGGCCGGTGTGGCTCGTGACGATGTTCCTCGCGAAGATCGTCAACACGATGAGCACGGCCGCGGCCAGGTAGTAGTAGTCCTGATCGGTGCGGAACACGATCGTGAACGCGCCCAGCGGGAGCGACGCGAGCGGTAGACCGTGCAGTCCCGATGCGCCGCCGGTCCAGGAGCCCTGCCACACGACGAGCTGCGGGATCGCGAGGCCGAAGCCGAGCGTCGCGACCGCGAGATAGGGACCGGACAGGCGCAGGGCCGGCAGACCCAACAGGAACCCGATCGCCGCGGAAACGGATCCTGCGACGAGCACCGCCACGACAAATGGGAGACCCCAGCGGAGGGTGAGCAGGGCGGAGGCGTAGGCGCCGATCGCGAAGAAACCGGCGTGTCCGAGTGAGATCTGGCCGGTGTGTCCGATCAGGATTCCCAGGCCGATGGCGACGATGGCGTAGATGAGCGCGAGCGACACGAGATAAAGGACATAGCCCGGGGCAACGCCCGGAATGACGTTGAGCAATACGGGGATGACGAGGAGAGCGGCGAGACCGAGACCGTAGGGCGCGGTGGCGCGCCCGCGAGTTCGCAGCCATTGCATCGTCACTCCGCGCCTAGACCTTCTTGGTCTCGTGCCTGCCCAGCAGGCCACCGGGCCGCACCACGAGCACGAGCACGATGAGGGCGAACGCGATGGTGGTGCGAAGCTCAGGCACTTCGAACCCAAAGACGCTGTCGACGATGCCGAGCAACAGTCCGCCGACGACGGCGCCTGGGAGGCTGGTGAGTCCACCGACCACAGCCGCGGCAAATGCCTTGAGCGCGACGTCGCCCATCATGGTCGGGTCGAGGTAGTTGATCGGCGCGATCAGCATGCCGGTTACCGCGCCCATCGCAGTACCCATTCCCCAGCCAAGGGCATTCATGCGACCGATGCTGATGCCCATCAGCTGTGCGGCCACTCGGTTCTCTGCGACGGCCCGCATGGCGATCCCCGTTGGGCTGAAGCGGAAGAACGCAAAGAGGACCGTCATCAAAACGAGCGTCACAACGAAGATCAGTGCGTTCAGCTGGCTGACGACGACCGTCCCGAGTTGGAAGGGCGGGCCGACCACCGGGTCGGGAAAGGTCCGTATCTCGTAGCCCCAGAGCCAACCCGCAGTGCCCAGCAGGATGAGGCTAAGCCCGACCGTCACGATCACCGGGTTCAACACGGTGGTCGTGCTGATGCGCCGGATGACGACGCGCTCGATGAGTGCACCGAACACACCAGCGAAGAGCATCGTGACGACGAATGCGACGGCGAACGGGAGCTGGAAGGCGGTCAGGAGCGTGAAAGCGACGAACGTGCTGAACATCGCTGTCTCGCCCTGAGCGAAGGTGATGACCCGGGTCGTCTTGAAGATCAGGACGATGCCGAACGCAGTCAGGGCGTACAGGCTGCCGAGCGCGAGCCCGTTGACCAGCAGCTGTCCCCACGGGAGATCGGTGAGGATGTCCGGTTCGACTGAGAGCATGCGGCTTCCGTGCTCCTTGTTCCTAGACCAACGTCAGCGCGACGAGGACGTCGAGCGTCACACGTTCAGCATCCGAATCGCGCGTTCGGCGAAGTCGTCGGCGATCGCGGTCTCGGTGAGCCGCCCTTTCGGCCGATACCAGCGATGGACCCAGGTGCACATTCCGAGGAGAGCGAGGGCGGCGAGCTTGGGGTCGGTCCCGACGAACGAGCCGTCGCGCATGCCATCGCCGATGACGCGTTCGAACAGGTCGCGCATTGTCCGCTGCTCGGCGTGCACGTGCCGCAGCGCCGCCGGTGGCAGCACATGTTCCTCACGGAGGTACACGTGAACAGAATCGAGATTTCTCAGAACGCCGAGCACGTACGCGCGCACCATTGCGCGCAGCTGCTCGGTGCACGTTCCTGTCCCGTACGTGATGGCTCGTATCTCACCCAGGACCTGATCTGCTCGCCCCTCGAACAGTCGAACGAGTAGTTCCTCCTTCGAGGAAACGTAGTAGTAGAGGCTGCCCTTGTAGAGGCCCACGGCATCCGCGATGTTCTGCATCGAGGCGGCGTGGTAACCCTTCTGGCGGAAGATGCGGAGCGCCGCTGCGTGGATGGATTTCTCGCGCTCCGCGGACCGACGCTGCCGCCGCCGCACGAGGGTAGGCGCGCTCAGCCTCCCCACCAGCCGTGCCACGGGCGGGGACGATATACCAAACGACCGTTCGATAAAAACGGGGGCGTAGCCTCTCGCAGTGAGCGATCGGGGCGCGATGCTCAACGCGGCCGGCGAGAGTGTCGCGGTTGAGCCGATTGCCTTCGATGATCTCGGGGACGACGAGATCCTCGTCCGCCTGGCCGCGAGCGGTGTCTGCCACACCGATCTCCACGTCAAGATCACGAACGGCTGGGGCATGGCCTTCCCGATCCTCCTCGGTCACGAAGGCGCCGGCGTCGTCGAGCGCGTCGGACGCGCGGTGACCTCCGTGCGGCCGGATGACCGGGTCGTCATCTCGTGGCGCGTCCCCTGTGGCGCGTGCGCGATCTGCCGGCGCGGTGATCCGGTCCTCTGCCAGACCCAAAGGGTCGCCCAGCCTCGCGTCCGCCGTGCGCGCGATGGCCAGCATCTCGCCCGCGTCCTCTCGACCGGTACCTTCGCTACCCGGACGGTCGTTCACGCGGCCCAGGCCATTCCGGTGCCGCGCGCGATTCCGCTCGACAAGGCCTGTCTGATCGCCTGCGGCGTCGTAACGGGAGTCGGCGCGGCACTGAACACGGCGAAGATCCGCGGAGGGTCGCGCGTCGCGATCATCGGCTGCGGCGCTGTTGGCCTGTCCGTCGTGCAGGGCGCGCGTATCGCCGGCGCCGATCGGATCGTCGCCGTCGACCTCACGCCACAGAAGCTCGAGTGGGCTCGCCAGTTCGGCGCGACGGACGCGGTCGACGCGCGCAGCGGCGATCCCGTCGAAGCTGCTCGTGCGGCTGCCGGCGGGCCGCTCGATTGCGCGTTCGAGGTCGTAGGCCTTCCCGCGACGGTCGCACAGGCCGTCGGCATGGTCGGGTACGGCGGAACAGTGGTGATCGTCGGCGTCCCACCGACAGATTCGACGGTCACGCTGCCGCTCGCGCGGGGCGGCCTCTTCAACAAGAAGGTCACACTGACATCGTGCAGCGGCGGCGACATGGTCCCGTCCGAATTCTTCCCGCGGCTCATGCGCTGGTATCTGGACGGCACGTTGCGGCTGGATGAGATGGTCACGCGCGAGATCGGACTTGACGAGGTGGAGGACGCCTTCGCGGCGATGACCAGCGGAACTGTGATCCGGTCGGTGATCCGACTCTAGGATCGTCGCGTCTTCGCGAGATTGTGCCCGACGGCGGCCTTCACGATCGCCTTGAGCGCCTGTTCATCGAGCTTCTCGTTCTGAAAGACATCGATCGCCCGCGACTTGCCCAAGAGCTGCGCGTTGAAGAGCTTCTTCGGGTCCGGAAGGCTCGAGCCCGCGGAGAACGCGAGCCTCACCCGCTCCTTGAGGATGATCCCGACACAGACCTGCCCATCGTGCGACCAGACGGCCGAGCCCAGTGGGTTGCTGGGCCGCTTCCACTTCACATCCTCCGCAATCTCGGGGTCCGCGTCGTTGACGATCTTGCGGAGCTTCCCGAGCATCGCGCCGCGCCAATCGGGCGTCTTCGCAACCAACTCATCGACTGGTCCCGCTCGTGTCATGTCAGCGCCACACTCCTTCGTGCCAGCTACTCGAGACGTCCGATCGGGAGCACTTCGTTTCGTCGAGGATTGACGGGGCGAGTCACTCGCAAGTTGGCTATTGCTTCGGCAAGATCACGAAGCCATCAAGAAAAGCGGACAAGCGAAGAACTCGCCTTCTTGCAAACCGGGCTCAGACCATCGCTAAACGCGCGAAAACGCGCGGCCTGCCCGCCGCACTGTTCAAGACTATTAGCCGCTTAGACCATGGTGTTTCGTCGCTGAATTTCGATATCAGTCGCGAGTTCCGGAGCAATTTCGCAAATCGTCGTCCTCGCGATTCTTCAGACCATGCTCTACCAACTGAGCTACCTCGGCGAGACCTCATTTTACTGGAGATTCGCAGCGTCCGAAGGTCGCGAAATAGAGCCATGGTTTAGACCACTATGTGACGCAACTGGCGCAATGGTTTACGCGACCAAGCGCGGGCGGGCGGAAACCATTGCTCTAAATCGAAGTCGGGCACGGGTAAGACCATTGCCCTAGCTCGACCATGTGGCCCCGCCAAGAGCTGAGGGAGTGCGCTTCGTGGCGCGTCGCAAAGACCAACGGCGGCCGAGACCATTGCTTGAGCGCTGACTCCCGAACCGCGATTCGTCTACGGAATCATTCGGGGATCCGAAGCGCGAATTCAACGAGGGCCGTTAGCGCGACGATTATTCCCCCAATCGTCACGAAGTGATAGCCGACCTTCGGGAAGAGCGGCCGTCGGGGCAGCGCGTTCGCGAGCCGCTCGAGCAGCACGCCATCGAGCGCCATCGAGGCTCCGCTAAGGAGAAGGCCGAATACTCGCTGACCGGTGCGCAGGAGATAGAGGCCGAAGATCGTGACAAATCCAAGCAGGGCCACTACCTGGCCCAGGATGAGCGTGCGCGGCGTCAAACGTCGGCGCTGCACAGGAGTCGGGGTCTAGCCCTGAGCGTCCGCATCTCCGACGCGTCTCGACATGGTCCTGCAAACCACGGCGCACGAGAGAGCCGTTTGCGAGGAGCCGGACATCCCCTATACGTTAGCGAGGGTCCACAGCGAGTGGCGCGGCTCAACCGCTATTGCGCGAGGCTGAGCTGGACGCCTGGTTGGTAGCGCCCAGTCCCACGTAAACAGGGTCCTCCGCCATCCTCTGAAAACCCTGACACGGCTGCAGGCACTCGGAGCACGACACCGCGTCGACGCCATATCGGAACGCAGGACCGAGGACCGCTTGGAGCCGCGCTCCGTCAATGGGCTGGCCAATGAGACGATTTGTCGGCTGGACGGGTCGTGAGACGAGAGAAACCTCCCTTATCTCCGCCGGCTCAACAATGCGACTCGGCCTTGCCCAGTACCTCCGCGACGGCTTGTGGTGACAGACCTCCTCACCGCACGCGCGACAGCGGCCAAGAGGCCCTGGGCCACCAGGCACGAGGTACTCCCGATCGGTCATGTGCGGACATTCGGAGGCGTCCTGCCCGCAGAACGTGCACCGCTTGATCCGGACGATCATCCCGGCCGACAGCCCGACTCTCAGGTGCGCCAGAGCTACGGGGCAGCGATGCTCGTATCCGCCATTCGCCCATACCAGCGCGCACCCGCGAGGGAATGCGCGGCGAGTCCACGCCCCCGACTTGTGAAGGAACCTATGCGCCCGCTCCTGGTAACGCGTGTCCTCAAGCCAGTTGAATGCATCGAAACCAACCGCTAAGGCGGCGCGCGTCATTGGCTCACTTCGGGCGCGCTGCGCTTGCGCAAATTGCCGCTGCGCCTGAGCGAGTAGGGCGAGTCCCTTTTCCTCTCTTAGGGGCCGTCGCTCCGGGCGCGACGGAAAGTCATCGCTGGTCACTATTGCTCAAGACCTTCGCGGCCTCGGCGATGCCTTTCGCGTCGCCATCTGCCTCGAACCACTCATTGCGGACAACTCCGTTCGCATCCGCCTCTTGTCGAACGAAAAGCACCTTGAGTTTCTTGTTGCCGAAGACCTTCTTAAGCCCAACCTCAAGGCCGAACCAGATTGCATTCGCAGCGAGGTTCAGTCCTAGTCCGAGATAGATCATCTCGGGCGTGACCTCACCCTTGAGGTCTTCCCAGCGGCGCTGTTCAGGTGGATCCAAGTATTGGCTCGCAACGTTGGCAGCCCGCAGCTGCTTTACGAGCTCACCCGTCCGATTCGGATAGAGGCCATAGCCTTCTCGCCGCTCCACAGGAAGAACGGTGATGCCCTCCGGAATGCGCTCGAGCAGGTACGGTGCGTTCTTCACCGGCTTCACGAAACCATTCTCGCGCGCGGCCCAAAACGCGGCGGGAAGCTCGTCGAGGTTGCCCGCGATGCGTCAAAGCTTGCGACGGAGGGACTGCGCACTAGACGCGTCAAGTCGAGTGTCGATGGCGGCGAACGTTGAGAAGCACGAGACAACGTGGTCGTACAAACCATGTGCCTTTGATCGAAGGAGCAGCGAATCGATGGTCACTATTCGCAGTCTCACGTGGAGGCAGCGCGCCGATGCGCCTCCAAGGCGCCACCATCATGAATTGGCCGAGCGACTCGACGGGTTCGCGAAGGACACCCTGCAAGTCCCTCATCGTCCTGCCTGAAAGGCAAGCCGGGCGTTAAGTACCTGCTGATTGGAGCTTCTTCCGCTCCCGCTCGTCATAGGCATCCACCAGGCGAGCGACTCTGTCGACGTATTCAGCAACCCGGTTTTTCCAGTCGGCGTTACGGTCTCCTCGCCATGAGCTCATCGCTGCAACGACCGAGCCGTGCAGCACCAGGAGGTCACGTGCTACCGCCTGGAACTCGCTCTGGTCAAAGCGAGCCCTCAGGTTGACTCCAAGATCGGTCGGCTCCGCTCCTTGTTCATAGACTGCCAACATGCCAACCGAGTCTTGGTGTGCGAAGCGGTGGAGATATTTCCTTAGGCCAAGGAAGTTCCGACCGGACTCCTCGTCGCTTGCGAAGACCTTCTGAAGGATTTCTCCCGCGGAAGGCGGCTCCTTTGCGAGTTGGTTCCACTTCATCGCCTCTTCGGGATGGCTCGGCAAATACCAAATCACTGCTAGGTACTCAGTCATAAGTCTCGTGAGCGCTCGAGCCTGGACGTAGTAACCGGCATAAGCGAGCTCCCACGTTGACGCCGACGTGTTCTCGAGCTGGGCGATCGCCAGCGCGAAAATCCCCTCCCAGAGTGCCCACTTGCCTTGGCCGACAACGTCGTGCCCCTCAGTGATAAGCGCGAAACCAAGATCGGCGACTTCAGCGATGACGGGATCCTGATCTCGGGCGATCTCGCGCACTTCGCTCTCAAGTGCCCACCAGGTCTTAAGAAGATCATTTGCCGGCTTAGAGAGCTCTGATCGAGGCATTGTCTTCGTCATCCGCCAACGACCTCTGTCGAGTGGACCTAAAGCCCTCCGACCTGATAGGCCGGAACCTGGATGTAGACATCCTTCTTCGCGAACTCGCCAATTGGACTCTTGACGTAAACGTCAATCGTGATACTCGGGTCGTTCTGAAGCTTCCCGTCTTTGACTTGCCCAAGGATGTAATCGAGCCGGTCTTTGCCCAGCTGCAGACGGAAGTACGTGGGAACTTCGCGCTGGAGGCCGCCACTTCGGTCGTAGTAATAGCCAGGCCGGACCGAGCTCGCGGGCACTTTCCAGCTAACGAGCTGCTGAATGTTGGTGAGCGTCGGCTGACCGAACCAGATGTCCGGGAAGTCCACGCGATAGACCTCGACCTCGAACGGGTTGCGATTCGTAAACCGCAAAAAGATCTCGAGCTCGGGAATCGCACTTCGCACTATCGAGAGTCCACGCATGCTTCGCAGGTCGACGTCGAAGCGCCCGACGGCTTTCTCTTTCGAGTAGAACCGGACGACGATCCAGCCGGGAAGCTTCTGGACGAGCCAAAGCCAAGGCAGTCGCAGCGCTAGTCCCCAGCCCGCGTCCGCCACTACCTACCCCTCTCGTCGTGTGGCAGCGTCATCGCCGAGAAGTTTGGACTTCCCTCGTCTGCGGATCCCCGTCGAGCCGCCGGAATCCGGGACATGCATCAAAGCACTGCGAGCATTGACTGGGTCTTCGCCACAGCGACATGAGGGCGTGTGATCTCTTGGTCGATCGAGTACGGCGGGGCGTCGACTGGCTTCAGCACCACTCCATTGTCGCGCCAGATGCTCCGACCCGACTACCCGCGCCACGGGCAGGGGCGCATGAGGGGCGCGGCTCAGCTTGGTCCATCACACCACGTCACCAGCAGCGGCGGCTTCGTGCCTTCTTTAACGACCTCTTTGCGTGCGTGACGGGAGCACGACGCGTACGCGTCGATGCAGAATCCTTCGCGGCCATAGAAGCGTGGCGTAAGAGGGCGCTAACTTGGCTCAACTGTCGCATCTGTGAAGCACGCGCCAGCACCCGCAAGGTTCGGCATGTAGAAAGTAGGTTCCGTGGACGCACCCGCGAGGTAGAGCGCCGTGATCCTGTTTTCACCGGTCGGGCCACTAACGAGCTCGACCGGGCCGGAGGTCCTCGCGGCAGCACGCGGTACGGAGACGGCCATCAACGACTTGCCAACCGCGTCATTGTTCGCGGCGGTGTGCCAGATCTCCATCGCGAGGATGCGGACGAGCGCGAGCGGTTCTGCATGCCCGTCGAGTGCGTGACGGATGTTGCGGAGCAGCATCGGCAGCCGTCGTTCCCTGAGGTACTGGCCCGCGACGTAGAGCAGACAGGTCATCCACGGCTGCATCTCGACGCCGTACCAGTCAAAGGCGGCTCGCCGCGGACCGGGCGTCATCACCGCGTGGGCTTCACGAAGCTTCGCGGGACCGCCGCTACGCGGGAGCTCGTTCGCCACATAGTTGCTAATGACGACGTAGAACGGCCTGAACGTCCCGTCTGGCTTCGGGTCCCATCCCGCACCTACGATGGCCAATGTCGACGGTCGCGTCCGGAACGCGGCAGTGGCCGCATCCTTCAGCGCGTTCGCTCCATCCCCCAGCCCGGCGGTAGGCGCAAGGACTTCGGTCATCCATCGGTCCGTGCGCCCGCCGACCTCCGCATCGCCTGTATAGCCGTAGGCGGCGAGCGACAGGTAGACGACAGCCTTGTTGTCGATGTCCGTGAATCGGCCGCCCGGATGCGTGACCCGCCGGTCAGAGACCTGAACGACAGCCGACTCGGTCAGAAGCGTCAGGATCTGGGTCACGATTCGGCCAAGACTACAAAGGTCGTTTCGAAATGAAGCCTTCGAGCCGATGGTTTGCCAGGGTTCTTGTGCAGCAAGCAACCCAGATCAGCGGCTGGCTGATAGGTGGTCTCGATGGTGAGCAACATTGCGCCTCATTATTGAGGGGCCAGGCCGCCCGTCTCGACCTGTCGAGGAGGGAACGTGACTCGGTTACTCATCGCGCGCGACCGCTCCGTGTTCGACGACGTCGGCCAGCGGATGCTCGATGAAGGCCTGCGTGAGCTTCCTGACGTCTGGGGAGACAGCACCGTCGAGATGCTTCCCCAGAAGCGCCACCGCGGCCGCTGCCGGCTCTGCGGGAATGACGAGATGCTCACAAGGGAGCACATCCCGCCCGGCGCCGCGCTCAACCTCGGCCGAAGCCGAGTCCACTCGATCGAGGAGTGGATTCGCCGGCAGGGCGATGACCTGCCAGGCGGCGTGCTGCGCCAAGGCGGCAATTGGGGCTTTACGCTCTGCAAGGCGTGCAACGACCGCACCGGCGCGCGCTACGGCGACGAGTACAAGCGCTGGGCCGACGCGATCCTGAACATGCTCGCCGAGGCGAAGACGAACGTGCGCGAGCTCGACGCTGAGCTGCAGTCGCGAGGCGGAACAATGACCCTGGACGGCGGCGACGGTCGACCCTCGCCCCGACCAGGCGCGTTCGTCCGTCAGGTTCTCTCGATGTTCTGTTCGCTGAGCGGGGGCTACGACCTCGCCGGCAAGTTCCCCGCGATCCGCAGCATCGTGCTCGACGGCGCGGTCGAGCCGCTACCGGCGGGCATGAGCATCGGGATGACGATCTATCTGAACACTCGATCCCGGGTCGTCGGACCGATGTGGGTCGGCGACACAGGTCGCGGTACATGGCGCTGGCTGATGGAGGTCGCTCACGCCCCGGTCGCGACACTCTTTGTGCTCAAGAGCAACCGCGAGGACGACGGACCGGCGCACATCTGCGACATCTCGAACTTCACGCAGATCGGGGCGAACGCGCACGCGCGCGTCGACGGCGAGATCCAGATCACGACGGCGTACCAGCCCGAGGTCGGCGACTATCGGACGAGGGCACAGGTTGAAGCCGAGGCACGCGAGACGGTCCTCGTCCCTCGAGAAGGTCTATGAGCAGGGACAGGCGCACTGCCGATGTGAGCGTCACGTGCGACACCACGGTCGTCATTGACGCTCTTGATGGGACTCGTCAGGCGGCCATCGATCTCTTCGCGCGGGCACGCGCCGGCGAGATCGACGTCGCATTTTCTACTCGGCTCGAATACGAGCTCCAACGCCATACGCTCGCCGAGGTCCGCGTGCTTGTGGCGCGCGACGTCGAGTCGCTCGGAACAGTGGGCCGATACGGCGCAAGTCGATACGACGTAGGCGATGCCTACGCAGCCGAGCCTTCACCGCCGCAGATGCTGCCGCCGACTTCTTGGCGCCTCGGCCTCGGAACACTCGGGGTCGACACGTATCTTGGTGGAGCCCCCGGCGAGCTCAGTACGCCAACGCTGGACGGGATCGGCATCTTGGGCGCGATCGATAGCGACCACCTCGAGGCACACCGTCGCGCTGGCCGAGACCTGTTCGTCACAAGCGACCTGAATTTGATTAAGGCCGCCCGCAAGCGAGGTATCGATGCCGTGACCCCAGAGGACTTGCTCGTTCGCGTCGGGCGTATGAGGTGAGGACAATCGGCCGCCCTGCTTCATGAATCCAGCGGCGACGATGATCGCCCTGCACTGTCTTCGGGGAGCGGTCGCTGCCTGAATCGTCCAACGGCCACCTCGAAAATCGTGCGACCTGCCCGCCGCACTTTCAAGACTGTTAGCCGCTTAGACCATGTGTTCCGTCGCTGAATTTGGTATCAGCCGCGACTTCCTTAGCAATTTCGCAAATCGCGGTGAACGCGATTCTTCAGACCATTGCCCTACCAACTGAGCTACCTCGGCGAACGGTGCTCGGCTGGTCGGCGTCGATAACTATCGTTTCTTGTTCGCGCGCACTTCGCCAGGAGGAGTTGCCGGCGAATGAAGAAAATCATCAATGACCCCGACGCCTTCGTCGACGAAGCGCTCGATGGGATTCTCGCCGCGCATCCAACGATGCTCAAGGCCGTCTCGGAGGACCGGCGCGCGATCGCGCGGGCCGATGCGCCTATCAAAGGACATGTCGGCATCGTGACCGGCGGTGGCTCGGGCCACCTCCCGTTGTTCCTGGGCTACGTCGGTATGGGTCTGTGCACGGCGGTCGCGGTCGGCAACGTGTTCTCCTCGCCATCAGCGGAGCAGATCCTCGCCGCGACCCGAGCAGCCCACGGTGGCACAGGCGTTCTCTACCTCTACGGGAATTACGGCGGCGACGTCATGAACTTCGACCTCGCCGGCGAGCTCGCAGCCGGTGAGATCGAGACGGACACCGTCGTCGGCGTCGACGATGTCGCGTCCGCGCCGCCCACACGTTCGTCCGAGCGGCGCGGCGTCGCGGGACTCTTCTTCGCGTACAAGTGCGCCGGAGCCGCGGCCGAGAGCGGCGACTCTCTCGCAGAAGTCGCCGCCGCGGCCCGGGCGGCGGTCGCGAGCACTCGGTCGATGGGCGTGGGCCTCTCGCCGACGATCCTTCCGGCTGCCGGCAAGCCGACATTCGAGCTCGGGCCCGAGGAGATGGAGATCGGGATTGGCATTCACGGAGAGCGCGGCGTTCGGCGCGGCCGGGTCGAGAGCGCAGATCAGATCGCGAGCGACCTTCTTGAAAAGATCGTTGCGGATCTTTCGCTCACTCGCGGCGACACGGTCGCAGTACTCGTGAACGGGCTCGGCGCGACGCCGCTCGAGGAGCTTTACGTCCTGTACCGGCACGTGCGGCGGGATCTTGACGGGATGGGCGTTGGCGTGCGGCGAACCTACGTCGGTGAGTTCGCGACGAGCCTCGAGATGGCGGGCGCCTCGCTGAGCGTCATGCGGCTCGACGCCGAGCTCGCACAGCTGCTCGATGCGCCGGCGCGATCGCCCTTCTTTCGAGAGTGACCGGCGCCCAGCTGCGCGTCCTCCTCGACCGCGCGCTTGAGCTATTGGCGATGAACGAGGACGAGCTTCGCGATCTCGACAGCGCGATCGGCGACGGCGATCTGGGCATCACCGTGAGCCGCGGCGCTGAGGCCGCGCGGAGATCGATCGCGGCGTTGCCCCCGGCCGCGATGCCATCCGAGATCATCCGCACGGTCGCGACGACGATCGCTAGTGCGAATCCGTCGAGCTTCTCTGCGCTCGTCGCGACCGGTCTCCTCGCCGCGTCGCGGTCGGTCGCGGGGAGGGACTCGTTGACCGCCGCGGATGTCGTGACGATGGCGCAGAAGGCGATCCCGGCGATCGCAAAGCGGGGCAAGGCTGAAGTCGGCGACAAGACGGTTCTCGATGCGCTCGTGCCGAGCATTGCCGCGCTCGAGGCCAATACTTCTGACGGCGCCCTTGCGGCGATGATCGCCGCCGCGCGCAAAGGCATCGACGACACGACGGCAGCTGTCTCCCGTAAGGGTCGTGCTGCGTGGCTCGGTGAACGAACGATCGGCCATCCCGACCCCGGTGCGACGGCGTATCTGAGGTTCCTCGAAGCGCTTCAGGAGGCCTGGCCGCGACCTTAGGTCTTGCGCTCCATCTGCACGCCCGTGCCGGCAAAGCACATCACGAACTTGAGCGTCTTGTCGCCGGTGTTGCGAATGCTGTGGAACCCTTCCGCCGGCGACATCACGCAGAACGATCCGGCGCGAATCGGACTCATCTGCTCACCCACGCGCACTTCGCCCTCGCCCTCCAGGACGAAGAAGCCCTCTTCCACGTAGCGCTCGCCGACCTTGTGCCGATGCACCGGGATCTCTTTGCCGGGGTCGATCTCGGCGGCGCCGAACGTGAGCTGAGCCGATCCCTCCGGCGCGTCGAAGTAGATCGCGCGGCGAACCCCGGGGACCACGTCGCCGAGCGCCTTGTCGGCGCGGTTCGTCACGCGCATCGCTGGCTCATCCGACACGCTCCGGTGTAGCGGCTCGGGCCACAGGAGATGCGCGCGCGGCATCGCTGGTGGCGATCCCGGCGAAGAAGCGCTGCGCGGCCGCAACGCCGACGCCGAGTTCGATCGTTTGGCCCGAATAGCGCAGCGCCAACTCGGTCCCGGCCAGAGTCGCCAGAACCTCGAGCTCGTTCAACGATCCGAGATGGCCGATGCGGAACACGCGGCCGCGAAGCTGACCGAGGCCAACGCCCAGCGCGAGGTTCAACCGCTCGGCCGCCACCTTCACGACTTTGTTGGAATCGACCTTGTCGACGACGACCGCGGTGAGCGAGTTCGACGCGCGGGCGGCGTCGCTTGCGAGCAAAGGCAGCCCCCACGCGCGCACCGCATCCCGCGTCGCCTGAGCAAGACGGCCGTGACGCGCGAGAACGTTGTCGAGCCCCTCTTCAAGCAGCATGCGCAACGCCTCCCGAAGTCCGAAGAGCAGGAGGGTCGCGGGTGTGTATGGAAAGAACCCCTGCTGCATGTCGCGGATCACCGGACGCCAATCGTAGAAGTATCTCGGCGTTCGATTCTTCTCGGCGGCCGCGAGCGCTCTTGGCCCGACGCAGAGGACTGCGCCGCCTGGCGGCAGCATGAGTCCCTTCTGCGTGCCGGTGAGCGCGACATCGACACGCCACTCATCCATCCGGAAATCGATGGACCCGAGCGAGCTGACGACATCGACGAGAAGAAGTGGATCGTGGCCGGTGCGATCGATGCCACGCCGGACGGCGACAAGGTCCGTCGTCACTCCGGTGGAGGTTTCGTTGTGGACGATGAGGACCGCGCGATGCTCGGGCCCCAGATTCGCTTCGATGTCCGACTCTGTGACCGCGTCGCCCCAGCGCAGCTTGATCTCGTCGACCTGCATGCCCAGCTGTCGCGCGGCTTCCGCGTAGAGACGAGCGAAGTGACCGTTCTCGAAGCTCAGCACGCGCTCGCCGGGGCTGAGGGTGTTGACGAGGGACGCCTCCCAGGCACCGGTTCCACTCCCAGAGAAGATCACCGGTTCGCCCTGTTCAGACTTGAAGATGCTGCGCAGGCCCGTCCGGATCTCGCCGACGAGGCTCGGCATTTCCGGGCCGCGGTGATCCGGGACAGGTCGATCCATCGCTCGGAGGACTCGCTCCGGCACATTCGTCGGACCCGGGATCTGGAGAAAATGTCGACCCGATGTCATGTGCGCGTCACTCTACGCGAGCAGGCATCCCTGATAGGAAGCGACTACGGCCCAACGATCGCGGTGTTCATGTCCGACTGGATCTCCGCCGGGGTGAGCGCGCGGTTGTAGACGCGCACTTCGTCGATGGTCCCCTGGAAGTAAAAGCCTCCGCTGCGTCGCCCGATGTTCACGTTCTGGGCAGCGTTGAACTGACTGCCCGGCACGGTCCCACGCAGAACGCCGTTGTCCAGCACGCCGTTGACGTAAATGTTCAGCGTCCGGGCGGTCGCGTCGTAGACGCCGGTCACGTGGTACCAGGTGTTGAGCTGACGGACCGTGGTGCTGTACCGCTGGGCGATCGATTTGTTGTTCGCGGAGACCCCAATACTGAAGGTGTGCGGCCCGGTGTCCGGGCTCGTCTTGAACTGCCAGCCGGAGCCAGATGACTTCGAGATGATCTGGCCGTCGTCCGCCGGGGTACCCGTAGCGAAGATCCATGCGCTCACGGTCATGCTGCCGGTGATCCGAAGGTCCGTGGCGTTGCCTACGTCGACGTAGCTCGTCGTCCCGTTGAACGAGAGCGCATTGCCGTACCTGCCGACGCTGGTCCAAGTTGCGCCACTGATCGTGCCGGTATGACCCTTACCCGAAGCGTCTGCGGTCGTGGCCCCGGCACCTTCGCTGAACGCGTACGCCGCGATGAGACCCGCAGGCGCTCCCGTCGTCGCGCCGTTTGCGACGTTCGAATAGCCGCTCAGATTGTTGGCGGCATCGGCCGCCCGCACGCGATACCGGTATGTCGTCGCCGCGGAGAGTCCCGTGTCGCTGTAGCTCGTCGCCGTCGGACTCGCGATCTGCGAGAAGTTGGTGCACGTCGACCCGCTGCAGCGTTCAACTAGGTAGCCGGTGACGCCCACATTGTCGGTCGACGCCGTCCATGTGAGGTTGATCTGGCTCGGGGATGCCGCCGTTGCGGTCAGCCCGGTCGGCGCTGTCGGCGGCTGCGTGTCGGCGAGCGTGCTCGCGCTGGCGACGGTTGAATACGGGCTCCAGTTCACGGCGGCATCCCTGGCCTTCACTTGGTACTGATAGGTTGTGTTCGCGCTGAGCCCCGTGTCGCTATAGCTCGTGCCGGTCACGATCGGCCCGGTCGCCGAGAAGTTTGTGCAACCCGCGCCCTGGCAACGCTCGACTTGATAGCCGGTGACTCCCACGTCGTCGGTCGAGGCCGTCCAGGTCAGGTTGATCTGGCTCGTCGAGGCGGCCGTCGCGGCGAGGATGGTGGGCGCGGTGGGCGGCTGGGTGTCCGGGGCCGTTGTGGTGGCGCTCGCCACGACCGAGTACGCGCTCCAGTTGCCGGCCGCGTCGGTCGCCCTGACCCGGTAGCTGTAGTTCGTTCCCGCGCTGAGCCCCGTGTCGCTATCGCTCGTGCCGGTCACGACCGGCCCGGTCGCTAGAAAGTTTGTGCAACCCGCGTCCTGGCAGTGCTCCACCTGGTACCCGGTCACGCCAACGGTGTCGGTCGAGGCCGTCCAGCTCACGTTGATCTGGCTCGTCGAGGCGGCGGTCGCGGCGAGGTTGGTGGGCGCGGTGGGTGGCTGCGTGTCCGGAGTCGGGGCGACCGCCGCGTTCATGTCAGTCTGGATCTCGGCCTCGCTCAGTGCGCGGTTGTACAGGCGGACCTCGTCGATGATCCCCTGGAAGTAGTAGCCGCCCGTGCGTCGGCCGATGACGACGTTCTCGCCGGCGTTGTTGTACTGGCTCGTCGGGATGGTGCCGCGAAGCACGCCATTGTCGAGGACGCCGTTCACGTAAATGTTGAGCGTGGCCGCGGCGGCGTCGAACACCCCGGCCACGTGGTACCAGGTGTTGAGCTGCCGCACCGTGTTGCTGTAGCGCTGGGTGATCGAGCCGCTGTTCGGCGAGACCCCCACCCCGAACGTCTGTGGGCCGGTGTCCGGACTGGTCTTGAACTGCCAGCCAGCGCCGTTGGACTTGGCGATGATCTGACCGTCATCGGCGGGGTTGGCGGTGGCGTAGATCCAGGCGCTCCAGGTCATGCTGCCGGCGATCTGCAGGTCCGCCGCGTTTCCGAGATCCACGTAGTTCGTCGACCCGTTGAGCGACAGAGCCTTACCGTATCTGCCGTTCGTCCAAGTCGCCCCGTTGATCGTGCCGGTATGCCCATTCCCGGTCGCGTCGGTCGTTGTCGTGCCGCTGCCCTCGCTGAAGCCGTATGCGGCAACCCGTCCCGTCGACGGCGGCGGGCCCGACGCGGTCGCGGTGGCCACGTTCGAATAGCCACTGAAGTTGTTCGCGCCGTCGTTGGCGCGGACCTGATACGAATAGCTCGTCCCGGTGGTGAGCCCGGTGTTGCTGAAGCTCGTCGAGGTGGTGGTGCCGATTTGCGCGAAGTTGCTGCAGCCGCTCCCGGCGCAGCGCTCGACGAAGTAGCTCGCGACCCCGACGTTGTCGGTCGAAGCGCTCCAGCTGAGGTTGATCTGCACCGATGAAGCGGCCGTGGCAGCAAGGTTGGTCGGCGCCGTGGGCGGCTGGGTGTCCGCGGGCCCGCTGCTGATCCGCACGATCGGCGCGACGGAAGGCACGCCGTTAGTGTCGACGAGGAACAGCATGTAGTAGCCAGGAGGCGCGGTGTTGCCGTTCGCAGGAGCCTGGATCGTCAGTCCGCCCGTCGTCTGCTGGAACGTGATCGGCACGAAGTGCTGGTTCTCGTTGAAGGCATGCGTCACCGACCCCAACGCGACGAGCGAAACTGACGCGATCCGCGCCGCGTCCGGAGTTTCGACAAAGGACGAGTTTGTGTATTGCATGCTGCTCGGCGCCGAGGTGATCACCGGGCGCGCGCCTCTGAAGAGGTATGGAGGCGAGTAAATCTCAGAGTTCAGTTGATCGACTTCCGGTGATGCCCGACCGCCGCCGCCGACCAGGACGCGGCCGTCCGGGAGAAGCAAGGCGGTGGAGTGATACAGGCGAGGTGTCTGCATCGCCGCGAGGACCGTCCATGTCTCCGTGCTCGGGGACCAGAGCTCAGCGTCGAGGACCGCGGTGGCGCTGCTCCGACTCGAGTCCCTCCCGCCGCCCGTCACAAGTACGCTGCCGTCGGGGAGAAGAGTGAGGGTGTGCTGCGTCCGGGCAGATGCCATGGAAGCGGTCTGCCTCCATTTCGGCGATGGCTGGGTCATGTCGATTACGTAGGTCGTCGCGACGGAATTCGCGGAAGAGAGGTCCGCATCGCGGCCGAGCCCAGACTTGATGATCTTTCCAGGCGCGTACATCGCCGCGCTGCCCCCGTCGAGAACTGCCGGGTCGACCGTGCTCCAGGTCTGCGTCGCGACATTGAGGACCACCGACGCGACCGCCTGGCTGTAGTTCGAAGCCTCCATCACGCGGCCGTCCGGGAGCAGGAACATGTGCGGGTAGAAGGGAATATCCTTGTTCGCTCCCGACAGCCCCGTCCACGTGTTTGTCGAGGCGTCATAGACCTCCGGGATCGGGGCGTTGCACAGGTTGCATGTCGTCTCGCCCGAGGTCACCATCATGCGGCCGTCCCCAAGCTCGGTGACCGTCGGGTAGTAGCGGCCGTACTGCATCTTCGCTCCGGAGCTCCAGGTCTGCGTCGACGGATTGAAGATGGTCGCGTCGTGAAGCCCGTTCGCGTCGCTGATCGTTCCGCCGGCGACGAACACTCGTCCGTCCGGAAGGAGAGCGTGGCCGGCGCAGAAGAGATTCGCCGGGTCGAAAGGCGCCGCAGCGAAGCCATCGGTGGCAGGGTCAAAGACCTGCACACCGTTCCCGTTGGTGTAAGAGTCCCAGGCGAGAACCTTACCGTTGGGAAGCAGGCTGACGTGGATGGGCACGATCGGCCATGAGAGACGCGAAGACCACTGCCCGGCCGTGGCCGGATCGGTTGACGCAGCCTCGACCGCGTTCGCCGGCGTCGTCATCGCAGACGCGGCAGCCGCGGCAGCCGCGGTCTGCGGCATCAGTACATAGCCGCTCGGGTTGCCTCGAGTGAGTCGGTGAGGCGCTCGTACCAAGACGCTTGAAACGTCGGCCGTGGTCGCGTCGCTCGTGGAGCGATCGGAAGGGAGCGTCGCCGGCTCAAGCCCGACTGCCAACGTAAGCGCAACAAGAGGCGCGACAAAAGAACGTCCGGCTCTGGGCGTTGTCCCTCCCCCACGGCCCTGCGGACCCCGCATGGTCCCTTCCTCAATGCGACGCTGAAGCCAATTATTTCTAGCACGTTTGGACCAATGCGACGACCGGCAAGACGGAGTGAGCCAGTTCTAGTCACTGACCCGGTGGGCGTCAAGGCTTTTGGGCAGACCTCAATGGAATCTTGATGCGGTGCGACCGCGAGGTCGTTACATGTGGGCAACGCTGGACTCGAACCAGCGACCTTCTCCGTGTAAAGGAGACGCTCTAACCAGCTGAGCTAGTTGCCCGATGGAGCGTAAGTATGAGGCGAGCGTGCTGCTAGGACGCGGTGAGCCAGGGCACGGTGGGCAATGGGAACAGCCGGACGTTCCGGCCCGCGACGACGAGCGCGTCGGCGATGCCCTCGAGGCGCCCGACCTGCATCGCGAAGTAATCGAGACGCTCGGCCTCGCGCTCTTCCTCCGGCCACGTCGCGCCGCTGCGCCGCGCGATGAGATGCCAAAGCTGGAAGTAATCGCGCGACAGATCGTCGGCGCGCTCGGTGAGCTGGAGGTCGTAGCGGCAGTGCGCGAGACGACTCATCGCGATCTCGAACGAGCCGAGCCGCCCAAGGGCGGCGAGGAAGTCAGCGCGCAGGCGGCGGATCTCCTCGCTCGCTGGATCCGCGCGCGAGCGGCGGTAGCCCCGGCCACGGGCCTTCGCGTGGATCGTGAGCTCGCGGTGGCGCTCGTCGAGCCGCTGCCGAAAGCGCTCGCTCCGCACCGCCGTGGTCGTCCAGACGACCGGTGCACGAGGGGGCATGTCGTTGCCGATTATCCTGCGGGGAGGATGGGCGACAAGACCTTTTTCTCCCACTCCTGATGTGAGAAAATGAATGAGTCTGGTCTCATTCGAGACCTCCTCTCGTCTACCCGCACGATCGCCGTGTTTGGGTACTCGCCGCGCCCCGACAGACCAAGCAATTCCGTCTCACGTACGTTGCGGGCACACGGCTATCGCGTGATCCCGGTGAACCCGGCATTACGCGGCGATATCGTCGAGGGCGAGCGCTCGTACGAGCGACTGGTCGACATTCCAAAAGACGCGAACATCGGTTTCGTCGATGTCTTTCGACGCGGCGAATATTTGGATGGTGTCGTGGACGACGCCATCGCGGCCGGCATCAAGGCGATGTGGTTCCAGCTCGCTCTCGGCAATGTCGCGGCCGCCGAGCGGGCGGAGGCGGCGGGCTTGCGGGTGGTCTGGGACCGGTGCACCGCGATCGAGCTGAGACGTTTGGAGCGTTCGGGCTAGATACGGCTTCGCGGCGTGAGCTCGATCTCCTTCGACGGATCCTCACCGGCGGCGACCCGCGCCCAGAAGGGGTCGAGCTCGACACGCGCGTTCGCGGAGCGCACGAGGCCGATCAGGGCGGTGAAGTCTCGAAGCCGGTATGGCTTCGTGTTCACCTTGACCGTCGAGCCGCGTCCGCGCGCGACGAAGAACGGCGCGGAGACACCGGAGTGCGCGCCGGGATAGCGCTTCGCGTCGATACGCTGCAGCCCACCGAGCGGCACGCGATCCTCCCGCGTGCCGAAGTTCGTGCGGTAGACGAGCTCGCCGTCCTCGACCGCGAGCTTCGTGAAGTAGGCGTAGTTGGTGACGATCGCGGCGTTCGCGGCAAGCAGGAGCAGCCCGATGATCACCATGGTGGCGTCCCCACCGCTCGCGCCGAAGACGAGGATGCCGATTCCCGCGAGAGGAAAGAATGTGTACGACGGCCAGAGCAGCGCGAGGTTCGGGCGGACCGGGCTCACGCGTCGAGTTTAGAAGCGCGTTCGACCGGACCGATGAGGAGCCGACGTTCGACCTCTTGGAGTGCCTCCGTCACACGCCCGTCCTCAGGCGACTCGCGCAGCCGATCCTGGTAGAAGCCGCGAAGAAGCCGTAGCGACTCACGAATCGGCAGCCGGGCATAGCCGATGTTCGAGCTCTCGCATGAGATCTGGAACTCGAGCTCGGCCGCGCGGAAGCAGTCGCGGCACACAAAGAAGGTCACCGGTGTCGCGTCGACCAGTCGGCGCGAGGGATGCGCGTCCGCGCTGATGTCCTCGGCGAGACAACGAGGGCAGCGGGTGAGGCGCACGCATCGATCGTAGTGTCCACTCGGCCGCTCGCCAATTTGTGCGACAGGCTCCGCACATTTTGACGACAGGATTGGCGCCTTCGTCACCTTCCCACGGCAAGCGAACTATGAGTAGATGCGCAGGTGGGCAAGGGCTGGGCGAAGGGACTCACCGCCGCGACGGATCCACGCATCGCCAGAGCCGCCGCGGCTCATCGCGGGAAGCAATACGTCCGGCGAACGCCGCCCGAGCTCTGTCGCTGGCCGCTCGCAGGATTAACGACGCTTCCGTTGGCCTGGTCGGACGACATGGCATATATCGTCGGCCTGACCGCGACGGACGGATGCCTGATCACAGGACGGCGCGCGATCAACTTCAAATCCAGCGATCGCCAACTGGTCGAGACTTACGTCCGCCTTCTCGGCCGCAAGAATCGCGTGAAGAGTCACCGGACGAAGAAAGGCGGCGTTGTCTACTTCACACAGTTCCACGACTCGGCGCTCTACGAATGGTTTCGCTCAGTCGGGCTGACGCCGCGAAAGAGTCTGACGATTGGCGCTCTCTCAGTGCCCGACAGCGTCCTGATGCCACTTGTCCGAGGGCTTCTGGATGGCGACGGCAGCGTCATCAACGAGGTGTACCGGGCCGATACAGGTCGTCGCCCGGATTACTTCTGGGAGTACCTGATCACAAGCTTCAAATCAGCGAGCCGGCCTCATCTCGAGTGGCTACGTTCGCGGCTTCACGCCACAACAGGGCAGACGGGATATCTATCTCAGTTGAACATCAATCTCAAGAAGCCGCTGCCGAATCGGCATCCGTTCTTCGAGCTTCGCTACGGAAAGCGCAGCTCGTTGGTACTGCTACCTCTACTCTATCCCGCCGTGGGTCCCTGCCTGGAGAGAAAGCGCGCGAAGTGGATCCGATACGCACAGCACCACGGGCTCATCGGCTAGAATTTTCTCGTCTCCTGCCCAGGTGGCGTAATTGGTAAACGCGCATGTTCGAGGGGCATGTGCCCTAATAAGGCGTGCGGGTTCAAGTCCCGCCCTGGGCACCGTAACCAAGCAAGTTACACGCGCACCCTCTGCCACGCTCCCGAGTTGAACCGCCACGCAAGCAACGCCGCGCGCACGAAATAATCCGCCGCGATCCCAGCCCACACCCCGGTGAGTCCAAATCCGAGCGGAAACGCGAGCACGTACGCGAGCGGCAGCCGCACGACGAACCAGTTCACGATCGTCGCGACGAGCGGGAAGCGCGTGTCACCCGCCCCGCGAAGCGCGCCGCCGAGCGTGAAGATCACCGCCTGCGCGGGCTGGCCGACGCCGATGACCGCCAGCGCGCCGACGCCCGCGTCGATGACGCGCTCGTCGTTCGTGAAGATGCCCAGCAAGGACTGCGGCACCACCATGAAGACGACGCCCGCGGCGGTCGCCCAGAAGAACGCCATCCGCACGGCGGCCCAGCCTGACCGAAACGCTCGCTGCGGATCGCCCATACCGAGCGCCTGACCGACGAGCGCGCTCGAGGCGCCAGCGAAGCCGATACAGGGAAGAAAAGAAAAGCTCTCCACCTGGTTGACGATCTGATGCGCCGCTGATGATTCGGTGCCGAGACGGAAGGCGAACCCCGAGAGCGCGAGGATGCCGACGCTGAACAACGCGCTCTCCGCCGCCGACGGGAGACTGATGGAGAAGAGCGAGCGAATGAGGCCCACGTCGAGGCGCCATTTGCCGCCACGGATGGTCAGGTCGGCTCGTCCGATCCAGAGGAGGTAGAGCGAGATCACGCAGATGACCGCGCTGTTGGCGACGACCGCGTAGCCCGCGCCAATCGCACCAACATGTAGGACGTCGATGAACAAGAACGCAAGCGGCACGGTCACGCAGACCGACAGGATCGCGAGCCACATCGGCGTCCGGCTGTCGCCGGCGGCGCGAATCGCGGAAGTGGCGATGAACCAGACCGTTTGAAAGACGCTCCCGGCGCCCACGAAAGCGAGGATCGGACTCGCAACCGCGACGACCTCTTCGTCCGCGCCGAGCAGTCGCAACAGGGGCGACGCGAATATGACAAAGCCGACCCCGAAGGCGACACCAAAGATCGCGCCGAGCGCGATCGACTGCCGCGCGACATCGGACGCCACACGCGCGCGCCCCTCCCCCATTCGCCGGCTGACATGAGCCATCGTCCCGATCGCGAGCGATCGCCAGACCGGGAACATGAGGAACAGGAATTGGAACGCGGCGCCGACAGCCGCCGTCGACACCGCGCCGAGATGCCCAACGAACGCGAAGATGGTGGCTTGCCCGGCAGCCGCGATCAGGTTCTCGATGATCCCCGGCCACGCGAGTTCGAGCGCTGCCCGCTGCGGGTGGAGGGCCGCCAGTGCGGCGGCCCGCGGACTCGGTGCGGGGGTGGCCTCCTCCGCGGCCTCGACGGTCGAGCTCAAGGAACGACGATGACGCTGTTGCCTGCGGTGACCTCGCCGACCTGGACCGGCCGCACGCCCTTCGTCGCGCAGGCTCGCTGCCACGCTTCAGCGTGCGCCGCGGGAACCCCGGCGAGCAGGCCGCCGGACGTCTGCGGATCGAGAAGCAGCGTGCGGAGTTCGTCGTCGACGCCGTCGAAGTGAACCTTCGCCCCATCGTCGAAATACGAACGGTTCCGTTCCAGGCCGCCGAAGCTGATCCCGGTCTGGGCGTGTCGAAGCGCACCGGGTAGAAGGGGGACGAGGCTCGCGCGTATCCGCACCCCGACCGACGACCGCTCCGCCATCTCGTGGGCATGGCCGACCAGGCTGAAGCCGGTGACGTCGGTC